>OGHV01001727.1_pt1 | contig 11526 bp, 8 predicted proteins | sample 1571551 | NCBI WGS metagenome assembly OGHV01 (sample SAMEA2581960, study PRJEB24529) | metagenome | biome: Human gut stool | place: China | collected 2011 | reverse complement strand
ACGCACAGACAAATGAACATCATCTGCATTCTTATGTTCTTTTGTTCTTATGTCTGAATAAAAAGAATTATCATGTAGTGCTACCATGTCGTCATTCCTGGCCTGGACCAGGAATCTGATATTCATGGACTGCAGGATGCGTTTTAAACTATAGCCGACATTGCGCCGTCATTTGGATAAGATCCCTGGTCCTGGCCAGGGATGACGCTGTCGGGGAGCAATGTACATATTTGTGGTTCATCTCATTGTTTTTAAAAGGGATGGACTGAAATTACTGCTTTTGTTTGCAGATGTACGGAAATCTTACGAATATTGTATGTATGTTGAGATTATCTGTTGCAGGCATATACCAACAGGCGATTGAGGAGGCTTGAGAAAAACGAAATAGGTGTATGCGGAACTGATAATAAGGAAGAGATTATAAAAGGAACAATTAATATATAACATAAAAAAACTATGAAAAAATTATTGTCATTACCGCCTAATCTGGTGGAATGTTTTCATGATATAATGAAAGCAGACAGAAAGGAATGGTTCTGTACGTCGGATCCTGTAGGAAAGAAACTAGGTTCGGGAGGAGGTACAGCCTGGCTCTTGGACAAATGCCGAAAGGATGAAGGGGACAACGGTGATCTTGCAAGCTGGCTCGGCAAGGAAAAAAGAATTCTGCTGCATGCCGGTGGACAGAGCCGACGACTGCCGTCGTACGCTCCATCGGGTAAGATTCTGACACCAATACCGGTGTTCAAATGGGCAAGAGGACAAAAACTGACTCAGAACCTGTTGTCGCTGCAGCTTCCGCTGTATGAGGAAATCATGGAGAAAGCGCCGAAAGGGATGAACACGCTGATTGCGAGCGGCGACGTGTACATCAGAGCTAAAGAACCGCTACAGGCAATACCTGATGCAGACGTGGTGTGCTACGGACTGTGGGCAGAACCGGAGCTGGCAAAGAACCACGGGGTGTTCGTGTCGTCGAGGAAAGAGCCGGAGAAGCTGGAGTTCATGATGCAGAAGCCATCCGTTGAGGAGATGGCGGCAATGATGCAGGACCATCTGTTCCTGATGGACATAGGTATCTGGTTGCTTAGCGACAAGGCCGTGGAACTGATGGTGAAGCATGCCGAGGATGAGGACGGAGGTGTGAAGTTCTACGACATGTACTCGGAATTCGGACTGGCACTGGGCGAGAAACCGAGAATAGAAGACAAAGATCTGAACGCATTGAAAGTGGCGATTCTGCCTTTGCCTGGAGGAGAATTCCATCATTACGGTACAAGCAGGGAAATGATTTCTTCGACTCTGGCCGTACAGAACTGCGTAATGGACCAGAGGGCCATAATGCACCACAAGGTGAAGGCTCATCCTGCTGTGTTCGTACAGAATGCGTCGATGGACATCAAGCTGACACCAGAGAATGCACATATATGGATTGAGAACAGTTTCGTAGGCAACGGATGGAAACTAAACAGCAGAAATATCATTACGGGCGTGCCAAGAAACGACTGGCAACTGGAAATGAAAGAAGGACTGTGTGTGGATGTAGTGCCTATGGGCGACAAGGGATATGCACTCAGACCTTACGGCTTCAGCGATAAGTTCAAGGGTGATATCAGTGACCCTAAGACCATGTTCATGGAAAGACCTGCATGCGAATGGCTTGAGGAAAGAGGCCTGAAAGCTGAAGATATTGCAGGACATGAAGATTTGCAATCGGCAGAGATATTCCCTATACTGGATTCAATAGAGGACATGGGTAAAGTGCTGAAGTGGATGATTGCCAACAACGGTGATGAAGAGGCGAAAAGCTTATGGGCGAAAGCAAGGAAAGTATCGGCAGACGGCATATCTGCTTATGCCGACCTGAGAAGGCTATGGGCGCAGAGGGATGAGTTCAGAAAGGAGAACTGGACAGCTCTTGCAGAGAACCATGAACAGAGCGTGTTCTATCAGGTGGACCTTACTGAAGCCGCTGAGGATTTTGCCAAATGGAACATCGGACTGCCGAAGGAATTGCCGGAGAACTCTCCACTCATGAAGAGAATAAATGACGGAATGTTCAGAGCTAAAGTGCTGGAACTTGAAGGCGACAAAGAGGCTAAGACATGGGAAGACAGAACTTTCGGACTGATGAGGAAAGGACTGACTGGCGCTCTGGACTGCAGACAACAGCCGAAGCTGGCCGTATATGAGGACCAGATTGTATGGGGACGAAGTCCGGCAAGAATTGACCTGGCCGGAGGATGGACCGATACACCTCCGTACAGTTTGATGGAAGGCGGAAAGGTTGTGAATCTGGCTATAAAACTGAACGGACAGCCACCGCTGCAGGTGTATGTGAAACCGGCTAAGGAGTACAGAATAATATTGAGGTCGATTGATCTAGGAGCAACAGAGGTGATATCTACATACGATGAACTGAAAAACTTCTGTGTGGTTGGATCACCGTTCTCAATACCTAAGGCGGCTTTGGCTTTGGCAGGATTCATTCCTCAGTTTGCCGTAGAAAGATATGAGTCGCTGGAAAAACAACTGATGGATTTCGGCACAGGCATAGAGGTGACTTTGCTGTCAGCGATTCCGGCAGGTTCCGGACTGGGTACAAGTTCTATTCTGGCCTCAACAGTACTGGGGGCTCTGAACGATTTCTGCGGTCTGAACTGGGACAAGCTGGAAATAGGCAACAGAACTCTTATATTGGAACAATTGCTCACCACCGGTGGAGGATGGCAGGATCAGTACGGAGGTGTGCTGCACGGTGTGAAGCTGCTGCAGACACAACCTGGATGGCGACAGGAACCGGCTGTCAGATGGTTGCCTGACTATATCTTCACCAATGACGAATACAGGAAATGCCATCTGCTTTATTACACCGGAATAACAAGAACAGCGAAGGGAATATTGGCTGAGATTGTGAAAGGAATGTTCCTGAACTCAAACAGTCACCTGAGAATGCTGGAACAGATGAAAGCTCATGCATCTGACATGTTCGATGCGATAATGAGGAATGATTTCCAGGAAACAGGACGATTGGTAAGAAAGACCTGGACACAAAACCAGAAACTTGATGCAGGAACAAATCCTGAGGCTGTAAAGAAACTGACGGATCTTGTGGATGATCTGTGCCTCGGATATAAGTTGCCTGGTGCCGGTGGCGGAGGGTATCTTTATATGATGGCCAAGGATCCGGAAGCGGCCTTGAAGATAAGAAGAATCCTGAAGGAACATAGGCCTAACGACAGAGCGCGCTTCGTAGAAATGAGCTTGTCGAACAAAGGAATGGAGGTCAGCAGAAGCTGATTTGTTCTTCGAAGAAATTGACAAAAGCCCACACGCCGTAAATGGCGACGTGGGCTTTTGTTTTACTCTGATATGCAAGAGGATATTTGTGGTTTGGATTGTGGATTACGATATCGCCAGCATTTGTGTACATTTTATGAGCGTACACTTGATAAATTAAAATAATACAACCATAAAATTATGCCAAAATAAGACCAGGCTTCCATTCTTTTCATAATAAGAATAGCAATATTGTTCTTTTTGATTGAATTCATTGACAAAATGGAATATTATAAATATTTTTCTGAACTTTAAATTCATGTTTATATCTATAAAATGCAAAATTGCTATATTTGCATCATATTTGCATAATAATGCAGATATGTGCGACAGTATATAAGGGTGATCAAGGTAAAAAGATTTTATCAGAAAAAGGAAACTTCAAGTAAAACGATCATTGATTATTCAATGAAATGTTGCATTCATGCATGACATAAGCTATTATATATTTATAAAAACAAAATCAATACGAATGAGACAGATATTGTTCATATTATTTTCTTTTTATATTTTAACAGGATGGTCGTCAACATATAATGATACAATTAAATACAGGATAGAAATGTCGTCAACCATCTCAAAGGGCACGTATGCACCTACGTGGCTTGCGGCCAATAGATATGGCCTTGGAGATGCAAAAAATAAAAATGCTTATGTACGAACAAAAATAGGATGGAACAGACAGTTGAACAACAATTGGAAGATAGAAACTGCATTTGATGTAGCTGGAGGTTTAAATAAAGAATCCAATATTTGGTTGCAGCAGGCTTATATGGACGTATCATGGAAATTTGCAACACTAAGCATTGGAAGTAAAGAAAACAGAGGAAAGGCCCTTGAAAAAAATCCTCAATTAACAAGCGGATGGATGGTGGAAGGAATAAATGCCAGACCTATTCCTCAAATAAGATTGGAAATAAGTGATTATACATATATACCAGGATGCAACCATTGGGCAGCATTAAAAGCACATGTATGCTATGGCATATTTACAGACGGTGAATGGCAAGAAAATTTTGTTGCTCCTAACAACGAATTTACAAAAAATGTATTGTACCACAGCAAATCATTAATGTTCAGAATCGGCAATAGGGAAAAGCTGCCCATCGAATTTGAATTCGGCCTACTTACAGGCGCCCAATTCGGAGGTGAAAGAATGAAGAAAAACAAAGACGGAAGCATCTCTATGATCAGGGATATGCCTGATGCCTTTAAAGACTTTTGGAAAGCGTTTTTCCCAACACAATCGAGCACATTGGAAAATGTTCAAGGCAACCATTGCGGAAGCTGGAATTTCGGTCTCAATATATACAAAGATCTATGGAGGCTTAGAGCATATATGGAACATTATTTCGAAGATCACTCACAAATGTTTCTACAATATGGAAAATGGAAAGACAAACATATCGGCATAGAAATTACACCACCTGAAAATCCTTTCATAAAAGCAATTGTGTTGGAAGAACTAAACACAACCGATCAAACAGGCCCAATTCTTTATGATGGTGTAGGCGGTTCGTTTACAGATCTACAGATGAGCGGAGGCGACAATTACTACAATAATGGAGAATATCTAGGTTGGCAAAATTATGGTTCAGTATTAGGACATCCACTTCTTTACGGACCTGAATATAATGCAGACAAAAGCAACAGCATAAAAAGCAACCGCATTAAAGCTCTACATATCGGAATAGAAGGAGAACCAAACGAGGAATGGAACTGGAGATTTATGCTAACACATACCAAACATTGGGGAACATACAAGCAACCACTAGACAGAGTTAGAAAGCAAATAAGTGGTATGGCTGAAATTACATATACCCCAAGATATTCATACGGATGGAGTTTCACAGGTGCAATAGGAGCTGATAAAGGTGACTATCTAGGCAACAGTGGAGGATGTTTGTTCACAATAAAAAAAACAGGAATCATTTGTTTATGAAAAAAAGCTGTTTACCAATATTAACAATATTTCTTATAATACTATTTATAGCAGGATGTACAAAGGAACCTATAAACAATGAAATAGAGGGTTTCTGGATCTTAAGAGAATTCACAACACTTGAAGATGGAAAAATTACAAGATGCAACAGATTGTACTACAGTATCACCAGAATGGTAACTGAAATTTCGGAAAAACAAGGCAACAATAACTATGGATCATATATAGGAAAAACAAAATACGGCGAAGAAGAGAAACAACTTATTCTGACAGATTTTAAAATAAGGCAATCAACAAGCGACAGCGGAATGGATGCCCCCGTGGAAAAATTAAGAAAGTTCGGTATAAACAACCAAGAAATAACTATTTTCAACATCATATTTTGCAATGGAAAAAAAATGACCTTGCAATCAAACTATGCTACACTGGAACTAGAAAGATTTTAAACACCCAAAACAATTTGAAACCCTGTACATATAGATATAAGCAATACAACATAATACATAATAACCAGCAAAACGTATAGAACACAACAAACATGCTCTATACGTTTTACCAATTATATGTGCAACTTTTACATCATGTTAAACAAAAGAGGTACATTGTTCATGTAATCCAAAATATAGAGGTACTTCATGATATCATCGTGCGAAACCTGATCAATTACGATTGCCTCTACAGAAACCTTTTTGCCATTGCGCGATATAGTTGGAACCTTTCCGAACATTTCCATATACTGATCAAGGCTTTCTTCGAAATTCATTTCGAAAGCAATAGCCCAAGACTCTGAAGGCAAAGTAAGTATTGTTACAAACTTTGAAACATATCCGTTGCTGAAGTCAACATCTACTTCGTATGTTGCACCTATACCGTAAACGTCTGTACATTTGTACTTACCAGTTGCCTCATCCCATGTACCAAATAGGAAAGATGTAGGAACTTCATAACCAAATCCGTTTGCCCAGAAGTTTGTTGCAACTTTAATCTGAGCAGCTGTCTTGCCCCTAAAGTTGTTTATCTTGACATAAATAACATTCTTGTCGTAGTCTACATCATACTTAAGAACGAAGTTATCCACACCACGAGTTGATCTCGCAAATTTCTTTGCTACATCCACTATCTTCTGGCAAGACATAGACGTCGTGTATTCAGGAAGCTGTGCAAATGATTCTGCAGGGTATACTGGATCTTCCAAATCATCACCAGAATCGTCATCTTCAGAAACCCATGTACCATTTTTGAAAATTTTACTTAAATAACGAGCTTCAGCCTCAGATTCACACACAATGTTATAAACAGCATTATCACATACACCATTTTTAAAATTGAAAGCAAAATAAGATGGTTCATCATAATAAGGCTTATAAGTAGCTACTCCATTCTGCTCAGAACCAGTCCATCCCTGAGAAGGCAAATCACCGCTAACCAAACCATCCTGATCGCCTGCACTACTTCCGCCTCCGTTGTCGTCGTCACTGCTACATGATGTAAAAGACACAGCTGTCAAAAGAGCTACAGCAACACACATGCTCCAAGCACAAATTCTTGATGCTGAAGCTTTAATAAAATTTATTTTCATAATACTAAATGTTTTTGTCTTTCAGTTCCCCAAAGACTTATTAATACCCCTAGAAACGTAGAACTGCCTTGCATTTATTTATAGACAATCACAAAGACAATATTAGAGAACAGAATTCGCCAATGCTAAAGGAAACTCTGGGAAATATGATCCTTAGATAAGCAATAAACAATATGCAAACGTCTCCATTTATATGTTTTTCATTTAACGCTCATTATTATATCGACAAAGATAACATATAAAAAATAAAAAGTCCAAACATGAAAACAAGTTTGGACTTTTTAACTTATAAAGTGGCATAAATCTATTTAAAAGATTGATTGCAATGTCTCAACTGCTATATTTAATACAACTTCTTCCAAAGATCCATAATCATTAAGATAGATATATTCGAGTTCATCTATCTCAATATCCGGAGAGATGCCCCCACCGTAGTTATAATCGCCGGAAGAATCGGCAACATAAGCGACTGCAGGACAAAGAATGAAGCCGTAGCCTCCATCGTAAGGCATAGTCATGACGTTCTGTCCCATTGTGGAAGTGCCTACAACCACAACATTTGAGGCCCCAAGAGTGGTACGAAGCGAATGGATGAGCCACTCGGCCGCTCCACAAGTATATCCGCCTGTTATGATACACACTTTTGAAAGTCCGAGACCGTTGCCACCTGTCAGTGAGCCATCATACAAATATGATTTATTGGAGTCGGCATTGAGACTATTCCAATAAGTTTGGCAAAAAACAGAGCCATAATATGAAGATGGAACAATGTAGGATGCCAACTGGGCGGCGCAATCTATGTCGCCGTATGAACAATTGCGAAGATCGAGCACAAGGCCAGCAACTGAATGACGCTTGAAATCTGCAAAGATTTCATTCAGTCTATCCATATAAGGAGTACCGGTAAATTCCGTTTCGTCAGGACCTTTAACCATACGGTTATCCATAAGGTATGCAAAACGTACGCCGTCTATATCGTAAATGGAATCGACCATGAACGGAACATCTTCGACATACTCTGAAGCCGAAAGATCAACGGTATCCTCAAATACCCAGTAGACAGTGGCTTCTTCGGGTATGTAACCAATACGTCCGACAGCTATTTGGGTAGCCTTACCGTTTTCGAGAAGTGTTGCATTGGAAGTATTGATGCGCTCTCCACCGACAGAAGAAATGAAATCGTTGCGCTTCAATCCGCATTCATAAGCAGGCGAACCGGGATAGACCATCGTCACACGTGCATAAGTGCGATTAGTGCTTCCTGTCGGATCGGACTGCAATACAAAATCTATACCATAACTGGACTTATGATTGAAATGGCCACGCTGATGAGGATCGGCATCGTCGTCACTCTCTATGCAATATGACCAAGCATCTGTCTGTCCGTACGGAAGTTCGGAAGGTATGATACGTGACAGAAATTCGGAAGGCTCGGCAAAATAATCTTTCCAGCCAAGTGAAGAAATGCTGTCATTCCAAAGATAATACTGACGCATGGCAGTCTCAATCCAATGAGTTCCAGCCGTCAGCTCCTCATATTCGTGTGTGCGGTCTTCACCGCAGGATGTCAATAAAGATGTTCCTGCAAGCAACGACAGCAATATGACGTATGGTCTTTTCATAATCGTAAGTCTTTTTGTTGTCTGCAAAGTTAGCAATAAATGCAAGACTCTGCACATCGAAGACAGCATTGTGTGCTAGAGGCTGTAGAACCTGTCAAGCAGATTCTTGCGATAGGACTTGCTTATCTTCACATCTGCCTCTTCGAAAGGGAAGTTCATGACTATGCGTGTTTCTTCAATAGTATTGATGAAATTAAGATTTACGATATACATCTTATGTACCTGCACGAAGTCGGGACTTTGAGCTACAATAACGTCTGATGTTGTGGTACGACGCAACGGCATGGAAGAACCGTCGTCGAGAAAAGCTTCCCAAACCTTACGTCCTGCCTGAAAACGGAAATATCCGATGTTGTCAACACGTATCAGCTTCTTGTTGTATATGGTATTTATAAGCAGTACACGCTCTTTTGAAGACGGTGCATCCTGAAAGAAAGTATCAGGATGTTCCTGAACGGCATCGCGCTTCTCGACATAACGCTGCAGACATGATTCAAGGTCTGAATGATTCAGAGGCTTGAGAAGATAATCGAAAGCTTCCAGACGCAAAGCTTCGATGGTATAATTGTCGTAGGATGTAAAAAAGACAACACTCATACACCAATCCACACCATTACGAACAGATCTCAAGAATGACAGGCCGTCCATTTCGGGCAACTCGATATCGAGAAACAGCAGGTCCGGCTTATTTTCCAATATGGCTTTCTTTCCATCGCAGCAGTTGGTAGCAGAAGCCACAATTTCGAAATCTTCATGAATGGCCAAATGCATGGTCAACAGCTTAATTGAATTTATATCGTCATCTATAATAACAACTTTTGTTTTCATAATATTACCCACTCTTTTTAATCTTTACTACTTCTTTGATTAACCTGATACAAACAGAGCTGTATGTTCTCTGATAAAACTATCAATATATTGATCCTTAAATATTACTTTATCTCAAAACTATAATTCTTAGGTATAGTAAGACTAGCACAATAAATAAAGGTTTTAAATTCCTCATCGTATCCGTATTCATAGAAACGGTAGTTCATCTTACCGACATTACGCTCATTGAGCAACTGAATAGTCTGGGAAACGACACGCAAACCAACATGCACTCTCTTGTCGGAAGAATGATCGCCCTGCTTGCGTCCGTTGTTGAGAACTTCGACAAGGGTATCGTCACCACGGTCTGTAACTCGGATCACCAGTTTCTTGTATACATCGGGAGACAATCCCTTGAGTCCGTGCTTCATGGCGTTCTCCACAAAAATCTGCACCATCATGGAAGGAAGCATTACCGACGACGGATTCAAGCCATCGGACAAGCGTTTGTCGTAAATGAAATTAGGACCGACGGCACGGCTCTCCACTGAAACATAGAGATCGATGAAATTGAGCTCGTCAGAAAGGTTTATGCAGAATCGTCCGGCCAGTTCCTGCCCCTGACGGAGAAGTTCAACAAGCACATGAAGCTGACTGGCACGCCCCTGTGCAGTGGCAAATTCTTCATGGTTGAGCGCATTATATATGAAATGCGGGGTGATTCGGTTTCGGATGTTCTCCATGCGAAGCTTGACTATATTGCTGAGCATAACAGCTTCACGGGCCTGAACCTGTCTACGGCGATAGTACATTACCACGATGGAAATAAGAACAAGGAAAAGAAGGAATGCGACACCGAAATACATCCAAAGAAGATGCGTATGGAGCTCGCTCATGCGTACCTTGTCGGAAAGTATTTTTTCGTCGCGTAGAAACTTCATATTCAAGTCGGCAATCTTCATCTTAACGCGTTCGTCACGCAAAGAATCGGACATGCGATTGTATTCTTCACTGCTGAGATAAGCATCTTTCCAGCGCTCTACTCCCCTACTGAAATCACGCATCAATTTGTAACGTGCCATTGCAACCGAAACGGGAACTGATTCTGGAAGCGGATGTACATTGAGCATGGAATCGACAGCATTGTAGTTTCCGGTCTGAAGTGCAATCCACATCTCCAAGGTATAGAGATAAGACAAAATATGTTCAGCTCCGGCATTTTGGAAATATGCCTGAAGCTCTGGATAAAGAGAACGTGCCTTATCGAGCTGTCCTTGGGTTATGTAAATTTCAAGAATATTCGTACGGCAGATATTTCTCTCCCATACCATGTCAGGCTGATCCTCAAGCATGCTGTCGAGCATTTGGAAGTGCGTCAATGCTTCTGTATAGCGGTTCTGAAAAAAATAATCGTTGCCGCGATTATTCATATAGGTGAAACGTCCCTTTATGTCTGTGCTGTCCCACAATTCCAATGCCTTGTCCCACCAATAACAGCTCTGATCGAAGCTGCGCATTTCTGTGTAAATGCGCCCGAGCCCCTGATAAAGAACAGCCATTTCTCTTTTTGGAACAGATACAGAATCGCCTATATATACAGCACGACGGAAAAGACCTACGGCTTTAACCAGATCGCCACGCATGATGTATGCATCGCCAAGGTTGTTGGAAAGAATAATCTCGTGATAGGAATCGGATATCTCTTTTGCTATGCGGAGTGCTTTGGTATTGCAGCTGATAACAGAATCGGTGGCCAAGGTAAACTTGGAATAATAAATGGCAAGAACCTGATAGCACATCATCTGAAGACGCTGACGATCGATTGTGGACGGAGCGTTATCGAGATAAGTCTGAACACTATCGCAGAGAGTCATAATAGAATCACGGCTAGAGGTATAGCAGAGCAACTTGGCTTTCTGCATCAATGCCACATAATAGAAATCCTTATCATCGGAATGGGCCAGTTTATCTTCTACAGAAGCTCTGACATAACCTATATTCATGCATCTGAGAGAATCGTCCATCAGCTTGCACCATTCGGACATGGAACGATTGTCCACCGAATTGCCACCGCCACACGAAGACAGCAATACCGCCAGCACAAAAAGTTTACAGCAAAAAAATATGTATATCTTTCTCATGACAGTTTCGGCAGATTTGATTTTACGCACAAATATAAAGCCTCAAATCCGCAACTAAGCTCTTCAGCGTCCTTCTTGCGTCTAAACGTCCTC
>OGHV01001711.1_pt1 | contig 11620 bp, 13 predicted proteins | sample 1571551 | NCBI WGS metagenome assembly OGHV01 (sample SAMEA2581960, study PRJEB24529) | metagenome | biome: Human gut stool | place: China | collected 2011 | reverse complement strand
GGGCGGCGTAGAAGAATATATCGAGAAGAATTCGGTTAAGACGTCCGGCGTCGTTGCTGAAGTCAAAGCGCCGGGCGGCCCCTATTGTATGCAGGTTCCCCGCTTCGCCGCTTCCCTCTGGATCCCCAAGGCGGGGTAGACCGTGGGCAGGATGCGGCAAAGACGAGGCTTACGGGAGCTTCAGGCGCTCACCCACGCGGAGGCTGCTCCCGGTCATGCCGTTTGCGCGCTGAATGGCGGAGACGCTCGTGCCGTAGCGGCGCGCGATGGCGGAAAGGGTGTCTCCCGAGCGGACGACGTGCGTTTTGGCCGATGCGGCCTCCTGGAGGCGCTTCGCCGTCGCCGGGATGACGAGCCGCTGACCGATGCGGATCGCGTTCCCGCGAAGGCCGTTCGCGGCGCGAAGCTTCGACAAGCCTACGCCGTAGCGGTCCGCGATTTCGGAAAGCGTGTCCCCCTGACGGACGACGTAGATTTCGGATTTCGGCGCTTCGACCTCGCGTTTCGCGCGCGCGGGTTCCGCATCGGGAATTTCAAGCCTCTGCCCCACGCGCAGGGTGTTGTTGGTGAGACGGTTGGCGCGCTTCAACTTCGTCACCGTCGTGCCGAAGCGCTGCGCGATCGTCGAGAGGGCGTCGCCCTGCCGGACCGTGTAGATGACGGCCGCCGGGAGATCGTCCCCGGCGGTACCGGGAATGCGCAGACGCTGCCCCGGACGGATGACGTTCCCGCTGATGCGGTTGGTCGTACGGAGCGCCGAGACCGACACCCCGTAGCGGCGCGCGATCGAGGAGAGCGTCTCCCCGGAGCTCACCGCGTGGATCTTGTGCGAGCCGGTCGAGCGCGAGGCCTGCTGAATCGGCGCGCGCTCGACGTTCGGGACCGTGAGGATGAGCCTTTGCCCGGCGCGCAGTCGATCGGAGCGCAAGCGGTTCGCCGTCACGATCGACTTCATCGTGATGTGCCAGCGGCGCGCGATGGTCGAGAGCGTATCGCCCGGGCGCACGCGGTAGGTGACGCGGCGCCACGTCGTCTGGGGCGAAAGCCGCAGACGCGCGTCCGCGTCGTCCACGGAGATGTCGTCACCGGCGTCGGAGAGGATCAAAAGCGTCGAGTTGGGGAGCACCTGCCGCCCCTTCGGGATCCCGTTCACTTCGCGGAGGAACGATTCGCTCATCCCGGCGCGCTCGGCCACCGCAGCGAGCGTCTCGCCCTGTTGGAGTTTGTACGTGCTCCAGCGCGAAAGCGGCTGCCCGCTGTCCATCCAGCTCGCCAGGTTGTCGATGAAGTAGTCGACGCGGTCCGCCGGGAGCAGCATCACGTTGTTGTGGGACGCAACGATGACGGGGAGCTTGTAGCTGGGGTTCAGAGCCCGGAATTCTTCCAAAGGCATCCCCGCCAACTCGGCCGCCGTCTTGGTGTCGATGTCGCGGGGCTTCGTGATCGTGACGAAGAAGGGTTCGTTCCCGACGTCGGGGAGTTCGATCCCGTACTTCGACGGATTTTCGATGATGCGCTTGATGGCTTCCAACTTCGGGACGTAGTCCGCCGTCTCCCGAGGCATCCTCAGATGCGCGTAGTCCGCGGCGCGGCCCGCGCGCTTCGCGCGCGCGATCGCGCGGCTCACGCTCCCTTCACCCCAGTTGTAGGCGGCGAGCGCCAGCTGCCAGTCCCCGAACATCCCGTGGAGGTACTCGAAGTAGTCGAGCGCCGCGCGGGTGCTCTGGAGCACGTCCTGACGATCGTCGCGCCAAAGGTTTTGGTTCAAGGAATAGTCGTTCCCGGTCGCCGGCATGAACTGCCACAAGCCCGCGGCCTTCGCTTTGGAAAGCGCCTCCGGTTGGAAGGCGCTCTCGACGAACGGCAGGAGCGCCAACTCCATCGGCATGCCGCGCGCCTCGACGTTCTCGACGATGTCGTAGAGATACTGACCCGCGCGGTCCGCCATGCGGCGCAGGTACGCGGGATCCCGCGTATAAAAGCGCAGCCACCGGTCCACCGCGGGGCTCGCCAGATCCGGAATCGCGAAGCCGCGCCGGATGCGCTCCCACACGTCTCCCGGGATCGAATCCTCTTCCGCCGCAGGGGACGCCACCGGCATCTCCTCGGCGGCAGCGGCGCGGGAGGCGTGCCCCGCGAGGCCGACGGCCAGAAGCGTGCTCAGAAAAAGGGCGCTCAGGGTTCGCTGTGTCATGGAGGCGGAAAGTCCGGGTGGGTGGCGACGAATCGTAGTGCCCCAATGTTACGTGCCGCGAAGGGGCGGCATCGTCGGGCGGATGCCGCCGACGGGCAAACCCCGGAGAAATTCCGAAACAAAGTGTTAAGCCCCGCGCAACGCCGGACCCGCGGCCGTATGGGCGCGCCGCGTAGAATCAAAGCGATCCGCAGGAATCGAAGCGCATGACCTCCCGAACGCCTCACGCCGCACTCACCTTCGCCGACTTTCTGAAGACCCCGCCCGGGCATCTGCTCGCGCGTTGGACCCTTCAGAAGTTCGACCTCGCCGTCGACCGCGTCTTCGGCGCGGAGGCGCTTCAGATCGGCGCCCCGCAGTTGGATACGCTGCGCGCCAACCGCATGCAGGGGCACGCCCTTCTCGTTCGCGGCGACGAAGCGCCGTTCCTCCTCGACGGGACGCTTCCGCCCTTCACGAACCGCTGTTTCGTCGCCGAACCCGAGTGCCTCCCCATCGCGTCCGGGTCGATCGACCTCGTGACGATGCCGTACGCGCTCGACTTTTCCGCCTCACCCCAACAGGTTCTTCGCGAGGCGGCTCGTGTTTTGGCGCCCGAAGGGCGCCTCATTCTCTCCGCCTTCAATCCGGCGGGGCTTTGGTGGATGCGCCAACGCGCGACGCTCGCCTGCGGCGGGCGTCCCTACCTCCCCACGAAGATGCTCCCGATTCCGCTCCCCCGGCTGCGCGACTGGTTCGCGCTCCTGGGGCTCGAAATCGACCGGGGTGCCTTCGGGATCTACGTGCCGGGCTTCCGGCACGCGGGGCCCTTGCAACGTTGGAGTTGGATGGACAAGGCTGGCGACCGCTGGGCGCCTCACTGCTCCAACCTGATGCTTCTCGAGGCCGTGAAGCGCGAACCCGGCGTCACCCCCATCGGGAAGGCCTCCCGCTTGACGCCGAGGGCGCCGCAGGGGAAGATGCCGGTTCCGACGGCGGGGATGAACGCCTCCCGCAGAGAGGGCGCGGAATCCGCCCCCGAACTCCCCCAACTCACCACGAAAGAGCCGACATGACCGAGCCTCAGCAACCGACCCCGCTTCTCATCTGGACCGACGGCGCCTGCAAGGGAAATCCCGGCGACGGCGGTTGGGGCGCGCTTCTCCAATGGAAGGGGCACACGTTGGAGCTTTTCAACGGCGCCCGCGAGACGACCAATAACAAGATGGAGCTTCAGGCCGTGATCTCGGCCCTTCGGGTCGTCAACCGCCCGGTGCCGATCGTCATCCATACGGACAGCAACTACGTGAAGGACGGCATCACGAAGTGGATTCACGCCTGGAAGCGCAACCGTTGGCTGACCGCCGCGAAAAAGCCCGTCAAGAATGTTGAGCTTTGGCAAGCCTTGGACGATCTCGTCTCCCGACACGAGATCACCTGGGTGTGGGTGAAGGGGCACGACGGTGACCCTGGGAACGAAAAGGCGGACGAACTCGCGAACCGCGGCGTGGAGGTGGCCCGGGGAAAGCTCGAAGCCCCCGCCCTGGCGCGCTGCTGATGCGCTCAACAAAGCACCAAGCATACCGCAAACACGGTATTTTCCCGAAACCCCTCTTGCCAAAACGCCGCAGGACCGTAGAATACATCCTCTCAACGCGCGGTTAGCTCAGCGGTAGAGCACTGCCTTCACACGGCAGGGGTCACTGGTTCGAACCCAGTACCGCGCACCAGAATTCATGAGACGCCTTCGGACGAACGTCCGGAGGCGTTTTGCTTTATGCGCTTCGAGCGCACGTCAAAACGGAACGGCGGCCCCGGGTGGGAACCGCCGTTCGTTCAAGTCGCCGTCCTCAGAACGTTTCCGTCTGCGCTTCGGCCTCCTTGCGGCAGGCCTCGCACACCCCATAGAGCACGAGGGAGTGGTCCGTCAGGTCGTAGCCGAGCGCGTTGGCGACCAACCTCTGCGCACGCTCAATCCCCGGGTCCACGAACTCTTCGATGCGCCCGCAGCGCACGCAGATGATGTGGTCGTGGTGGCGCCCCTCCTGGAGTTCGTAGGTCGCCCGGCCCTCTTCGAAGTGGTGGCGCACGAGGATCCCCGCGCTCTCAAACTGCGTGAGCACGCGGTAGACCGTCGCGAGCCCGATGTCGCTGTTCTCCTCCAGAAGAACCTTGTAGATTTCTTCGGCGGAGAGATGACGGCGCTCCTTCTCGGCGTCCGCCGAGAGCCTTTGGAAGATGTCGAGAATCTTCAGACGCGGCGCGGTGACCTTGAGACCCATGGTCTTCAGATCGTTGCTGGCTTGATTCGAGGAGTTTTCGCTCACGGCTGTCCGGTCCTTGGTTTTTTCGATCGAATACCCTTTATCATACGTTGTCGGCGTGCATCTTGACCACCCGACCCATCTTTTGACCACGGCACAACGGCTTTTATGTTCACTCGACAGCTCTTTCTCGCCGCTTCCGGCCTCGCGATGATCACGTCCCTGAGCGGCTGCTTCACCATGGCGGACATGTGGGAGAACACGGAGGACTACGTCCCCTACTTCCTGCAGCCCTACCGCGCCGACGTTCATCAGGGCAACCTCGTGACGAGCGAAATGGTGCTTCAGCTCGAGCGCGGCATGACCGACGCGCAGGTTCAGTTCCTGCTCGGCGTGCCGTTGATCCGGGACCAGTTCCACATCAATCAGTGGGACTACGTCTACTACCTCCGTCGCGGCGACGGCGACGTGCAGCTCCGGCGCCTGACGGTCTTCTTCAACGAAGAGCGCCGCGTCGACCATTGGACGTCGGACGCGATGCCCGACGAAGAGCAGGCCGACCAGCTCATCCTCGGGAACATCCGCACGTTCGACGCGCGCCCCCCGAAGCAGGAGCCCGCGCCGCTTGTTGAGCCCAACGCCGAACCCAAGAACGAACCCGCCGCCGAATCCGCTGAAAAATGACCATGAAAGCCGAACTCAACCGCCTTCAGTCGCTCATCGAGCAGCTGATCGCCCGGCTTCAGAACGAACGCGGGCTCAATCAGCAGCTGCGCAACCAGCTCGCCACGCGCGAGGCGGAGCTCGCCCGCACCCGCGCGCAGCTCCAGGACGTGCGCTCCCGCATGGAAGGCATGCTCGCCCAATTCAACCGCCCGACGGACGAACGCTGAAGGAGGACGACATGCCCGAAGTCATCGTTTCGATCTACAACCACAAGTACCGTCTCGCGGTGAGCACCGGCGAGGAGGACCTCCTTCGCGACTGCGCCGCGCAGATCGACCGCCAGATGGAAGCCATGAAGGCGAGCGGCAAGGTGATCGCCGCCGACCAGATCGCCGTCCTCACGGCGCTCGAAGTCGCCTACGAAGCGAAGAAGGCGGAGGAAGCCGCGAAAAAGGCCCCCGAAGAAAAGGCGCCGGAGCCCCCCGCTCCCGCGAAGCCGCAAGCCGAAGCGCAGCCGGTGCCCTTGGCGACCGAACCCGCGCACACCGACGAGGATCTCGAACACGTCCGGCGGCTCTGCCGCCTCTGCGAAGACGCGATCTTCCGGGACACGAAAATCGGCGCGCTCTTCTGAGCCGCAATCCGCTACAATGGGTTCAACCCTGCGGTGGACCGCATCCGGGCTCCAAAGTACCTAGAACCAATGCCAAAGCAAAATGGTCGGTGTACTCGAAGAGCCGATGGTGTGCCGGTCACGCGTTGACTGGCCCGTTCCGCTCCGGAGCCGACCGCCCTGAACTCCCGGTTCAGGATACGTAGCCCCGCACCACTGCAGGCCCCATTCCGCAGAGGACGCTCTTCCGACGAGAAGGCGTCCTCTCTTTGTTTGAGAATTCCCTTGAGGTGCGTCTTGACGAACGAAGAAACCATCCGCCGCGTCCGGGAGAACGCCCGACGCTTTTGGCTCATGAAGACCGAACCGGGCGAGTGCAGCATCGACGATGCGCTCGCCGCGCCGGTCTCCTGGTTCGGCATCCGCAACTATCAGGCGCGCAACTTCATCCGCGACGACATGTCCGTGGGGGACGGCGTGCTCTTCTACCACTCGAGCTGCCCCGAACCCGGCATCGTGGGGCTTGCGGTGATCGATTCCGAACCGTACCCGGACGAGCTTCAGTTCGATCCCGAAAACGAATATTTCGACGCAAAGAGCTCAAAAGACAATCCCCGCTGGCTCACGATCAACGTGAAGGGCCTCTTCAAGGTGCCCGTCATCGGGCTCACCGCGCTCCGCGAACATTCCGAACTGGCCGAGATGCCGGTTCTTCGACGCGGCAACCGTCTGTCGATCACCCCGGTGACGGCGGAAGAATTCCGCTTCATCACCGACCATCTCTTCTGACCCTCAACTCCACTTTTCCGGCCTGCAAGGAGGCGGCGCCTCATGGATCCCATCATCATCGTTGAACTCGCCATGCTCGGCGCCTGCACGGGCTTTCTGGCGGGGCTTCTCGGCATCGGCGGCGGCATGGTGCTGACGCCCTTCTTCACGATTCTGCTCGGCCAGGCGGGGGTTCCGCCCGAGCACGTCGTCCATGCGGCGATCGCCACCTCGATGGGGACGATCCTCTTCACGTCGATTTCGTCCGTACGCGCCCACGCGGCGCGCGGCGCCGTCCTCTGGAAGGTGGCGCTCGGCATCGCCCCGGGGATTTTGGTGGGCGCCGCCTTGGGCGCCCAGATCGCGGGCGCCCTTTCCACCTTCTGGGTGGCGCTGATCTTCGCGGGCTTCGTCTACTTCTCCGCGACGAAGATGTTCCTGGGCGGGAAGCCCGCGCCCTCGCGCACGCTTCCCGGCTCGGCCGGCCTCTTCGGCGCGGGCACCGGGATCGGCGTCATTTCCGCCTTGGTCGGCGCCGGCGGCGGCTTCATTTCGGTGCCGTTCTTGACGTACTGCAACGTCAAGGTCCACAACGCCATCGGCACCTCCGCGGCGCTGGGCTTCCCCATCGCGTTCGCCGGCACCCTGGGCTACGTCTGGAGCGGTTGGAACGTGCCGGGGCTCCCCGATTTCCCCGAAATGCTCGGGTTCGTCCATCTCCCCGGGCTCTTCTCCGTCGCCGTGATGAGCATGTTCACGGCGCCCCTGGGCGCACGCACCGCGCACGCCATCGACACGAAGCCCCTGAAGCGGATCTTCGCGACGCTCCTCTACGTGCTCGCCTCCTACATGCTCTGGAAGGCCGTGAACGCCTTCTGACCTACCCTCGGCAACCCGTAGGAGATTGCGCTTAGGCCCGCAGAGATTCATCAAATCTGCGGGCCTTTTCGCGTCCCCGGAAGACTCCCCGGAGTCGGCATCGAACCCCTTGGCTATAGTGGAGAGAATTAACGCCGTCCGAGCCCCCTGCCGGACGACGCTTTTTGGGGTTGCATCTCACGCCTTACCTTCGAGCCGCGCCCCGCCACTTAGAGGATCCGACATGAAGAAATTCACGCTCGCGGCCGTCGCCGCCCTTTCGCTTGCGCTTCCCTTCGCCGCCAACGCCGCCAAGGAACTCCGCGTCGCCGTCAACCCGACCTTCCCGCCCTTTGAATTCGTCAACACGCAGACGAACGAAATCACCGGCTTCGAGATGGAACTCGTGCGCGCCATGGGCAAGCACCTCGGCTACGACGTCAAGATGCTCAACATCGGCTTCGACGGCATCATCCCGGCGATTCTGGCGGGCACCGCCGACGTGGGCGCCTCTGGCTTCTCCGTCACGGAAGAGCGCAAGAAGCGCGTGCTCTTTACGGCGCCCTTCTACGAGTCCGGCCTCACCATCCTCGTGAAGAAGGCCGACGCCGACAAGATCAAGTCCTTCAAGGACCTTGAAGGCAGGAAGGTCGGCGTGCAGATCGGCACCACGGCCGCCACCATGGCGAAGACCATCAAGGACGCCAAGGTGAGCACCTTCAACAATGCGGGCGAAGCGATTCTCGACCTGCAGGTGGGCGGCACCGACGCCGTCATCAACGACCGCCCGGTCACGGCCTACATCCTCACGCAGCAGCCGAAGATCGCCGAGGCAACGGTGCACCTCCCCGAAATGCTCTCCGCCGACCAGTTCGCCATGGTGGTCGCGAAGGACAACGTGAAGCTCGCGAAGGAGCTCGACGATGCGCTCGCCGCCCTCAAAGCCTCCGGCGAATACCAGGCGATCTACAAGAAGTGGTTCGGCGATAACTGAGTCCCACTCTTCGCATGGTCTTGTGTAAATCCCGTCGCTAACGGCGGGATTTTTGCTTTTATAATCTCTCACATCAGGGATCAGAGGATCTATTTAATTTTCAAACGAGAGAACCATGAAAATTCTTGTTGTTGGGGCCGGCATCTCAGGAGCCAGCATCGCACGCTTACTTGCCGACAAAGGCCACTCGATCCACGTAATCGATAAAAGAGAGCACATTGCAGGAAATTGCTTTGATTATATCCACGAAACAGGTATACGAATCCACAAGTATGGCCCACACTTATTCCATACTTCAAATAAACGAGTCTTTGATTGGCTTCAAGAATTCTCCGACTGGATTCCATACCAACACCGAGTAAAGGCGCTACTATCCTCAGGCAAATTTGTCACACTACCCGTTAACGCGGAGACGCTTAAAATTGTAGGTAGCAAAGAAAAAGCTATTGACACCTTCTTCAAGCCTTACACCCAAAAAATGTGGGGGATGACACTTGAAGAAATATCCCCTGACGTCTTGTCTCGAGTTCCTATTCGAGACGACTTTAACGAACTCTACTTCCCAAATGATAAATACCAAGCACTACCCAAAGACGGATATAGCGAGCTTATCAAAAACATCCTCAGCCACAAAAACATAACATTGCGCTTAAGGCAATCATTCAGTCATGAGATGGAGAATGATTATGACCTCATTCTCAATAGCATGCCAATTGATGACTACTTCAACCACAAACACGGTCGCCTACCCTATCGCTCAATCAAATTTCACCTGCAACAAGTACACCTACCTGTCGTCCTTCCCACTGCAACAGTAAACTTTACTCACGACGGACCTTATACTAGAGTTACCGAATGGCACCTTCTCCCGAACAGTCCTCGCAACAATTACAGCACTTTACTTACTTTCGAGGAACCTTGTGATTACCGCGACAACAATTGGGAGCCTTTCTACCCTGTAAAAGATATCAAACAAAACAACCTAAAGCTATATCGATCTTATTTAAATCTTGTACCCAAAAACATGATCTTTATCGGGCGTTGCGGAACCTACCATTATATCGACATGGATAAAGCAATCGAACAATCCTTTAACCTATCGGAAAAAATACAATGACAAAAATAACTATACTGTGTAGTCTCAAAATCAAGCCAAACAGAGGCGGGCCGACAGGCTACCTCGCAAACCTACAAAATGGACTACCAAAAAATCAAAGGACCTTAGAGTTCATCACCCCTGCAGAACACAGAACATTTAAGGTCATCTCGAGAATTGCAAATATAATCAAAAACAAAAAAAACCAGGGAAACACTATTAAACAAAATTAAAGGAGCCATCATTCGCAGAGAGCTCAAGAGAAGAGAGCCAAATTTCATCATGTGTCACTCACCTGAAGATCTGGTTGCGACAAACCAAATCTATCTTAGGTCCCTTCAATCACTACCAAAACCTAAATGGATACTAATGTGTCACTCCCCGACACTACCTTCTGAACAAGAAGAAGAACTTCAAACTTATGCCGGCATCACCCCCAACGTCGCAGATGTACAAAGAATAGAGAGGGAGGCTTTCACTCTTGCTGACTATATCTGCAAGCCATCTCCACATTCCATGGATGCCTACGAAAACAAGTTATCTCAAATACTAAAGCAAAAAAAAGAAATTATCATCGCCAGTGGATGCCCTCCCCTCCAAAAGATCGAAAGGAATGCCGTCAGAAGTAGGTTTAATATCAGAACAAGATTTGTAATATGCTACATAGGCCGACACTGGAAAACGAAAGGGTACGAAAGACTAAAGGATATTGCTAGATCTGTTTTATCAACGAGAGAAGACGTTACCTTTTTGATTGCAGGCAAACTCAATCCCGCTATACCTCCGTTAGATCACCCTAGATGGATAGAGCTTGGTTGGGCACCTCCTGAAGAAGTCTTCAGTGCATCTGACATTTTCCTTTTAGCCAGTGAAAAAAACTATTATGACCTCGTCGTACCTGAAGCACTGTCCATCGGTCTAAAGTGCATACTCTCCCACGTCGGAGGGAATCGAGACTTTCCTGGCGTTTGTCCGCAAGTTGACACCTTCCGAAGTAATGAGGAAGCCATTTCTTTAATCAACTCCTATTTCGCGCTAAGCGATCAGGAGCGCCAGGCCATATCAAAGGAAATCAAAAAAAACTACAACGAGTTTTTCTCAACAGAGGCTTTCGCTGATCGATACATTCATACCTTCTCCAATTTGAGCTAATCCTCACGGCGTGTGTGTACTTCGACGCCAAACCCAAGTGCACACACCCACTATAAGCAAAGGCATAGTCAGCCACTGCCCCCGCGACAATCCCAACGCCTGGAGCCCCAGAAACGCGTCCGGCTCCCGGAAGTACTCCACGACGAAGCGCCCGAGTCCGTATCCCAACGCGAAGAGCGCCGCGACGGTGCCGGAGGGCCGCGGCTTTCTGGACCAGATCCACAAGAAGATGAAGAGCAGCAGTCCCTCCAACCCCGCTTCGTAGAGTTGCGAAGGGTGGCGCGGGATGCCGTCCCCCGCCTGCGGGAAGATCATCGCCCAAGGGAGGTCCGCAGACGCCTCCCGCCCCCAAAGCTCCCCGTTGATGAAGTTGCCGATGCGCCCGAAGAAGAGTCCCAGGGGGACGATGGGCGCAACAAAATCCGCAATCTGCCAGAACAAGACCCCCTGACGGCGCGCGTAGATGAGCATGACGATGACGACGCCCAAGAGGCCGCCGTGCGCGCTCATGCCGCCCTGCCAAACCTCCAGGATGCGGAGCGGCTCCGCGAGGTAGTAGCCGGGCTGGTAGAAGAGGCAGTAGCCGAGGCGCCCACCCAGAATCACGCCGAAGACCCCATAGAAGAGCAGATTCTCCACGTCGTCCGGCGTAAGCCCACGCCAGGACTCCTTCGCGCGCATGCGGCCCAGCCACCAGAAGCAGACGAACCCCAGGAGGTACATCAGTCCGTACCAATGGACGGCGACGGGGCCGAGGGAGACCGCCACCGGGTCGAATTGCGGGTGGATGAGCGCCATGGAAGAGCCTTCTTTCGGATTTCGCAACGAATTGCCATTGTACGGAGCGCCGTGGGGAGACGGCCGTCCTCGTTGTGATATGTTTCCTTCATTCTCAAACGGAGCCGTCCACGGATGACCATGGAAGTTTTTGACCGGGCCGAATTCGCCCGGTGCCGCCGCGCCATGCGCGGCGTCCGCCCCCTCGTGCAGTGCCAGATCGGAAGAGCGTCGTGTAGGGAAAGAGGGTAGATCTCGG
>OGHV01001702.1_pt1 | contig 11689 bp, 9 predicted proteins | sample 1571551 | NCBI WGS metagenome assembly OGHV01 (sample SAMEA2581960, study PRJEB24529) | metagenome | biome: Human gut stool | place: China | collected 2011 | reverse complement strand
CAAGTTTGCAACCGTAGTTGCAAGCAAAATCTAGCGTTTAAAAATACATTTAAAGGCGATAGCTAAACAATATAGGTATAAATCTGCAACTAAACAATATAGGTATAAATCTAGATAGAAGAACCAAAATATGTTAGTATATAATGTATTAGATTTAATTTTGGAGGAAGCAATGACTTTAGAGGCAAAGAATTTAAATGAGCAGATAAGCAATTTAAAAGAATATGAAGTGATTCTTCATAAAAATATAGAAGAAGTTGATTCAGAAGGATGGTTTCTGAAACATAAGAAAACAGGAGCAAGAATAGTACTTCTGGCTAATGATGATGATAACAAGGTATTTAATATAGGATTTAGAACACCTGTTAATAATGATACGGGAGTTCCGCACATTATCGAGCATACAGTACTTTGTGGTTCGAAGAAGTATCCTGTTAAGGATCCTTTTATGGAATTAGTTAAGGGGTCACTTAACACATTTTTAAATGCAATGACATATCCGGATAAGACAATTTATCCAGTGGCAAGTTATAATGACAAGGACTTTAAGAATCTTATGGAAACGTATATGGATGCAGTTTTTAATCCTAATATATATGATGAAAAGAAGATTTTTCTTCAGGAGGGATGGCATTACGAACTTGAAAACAAGGATGGAGAATTAACTTATAACGGAGTTGTATACAATGAAATGAAAGGTGTTTATTCATCAGTGGACGGCGTAATGGATAGAGCAACATTACATTCATTGTATCCGGACACATCTTACAGTTATGAGTCAGGCGGAAATCCTGACAATATACCGGAATTATCATATGAAGAATATTTGGATTTTCATAGAAAATACTATCATCCGTCTAACAGCTACATTTATCTTTATGGAGATATGGATATGGTTGAAAGACTTCGGTGGATTGACAAGGAATATCTTGGCAAGTATGATATGTTGAAAATTGATTCAGAAGTAAAGAAACAGCCTGCTTTTTTACAGTTAAAGGAAGAAAAAGTGGCTTATGCAATTACAGACAGTGAATCATTGGAAGACAACACAGTTCTTACAGTTAATTATGTAATTGGCGATAGCAGTGATGTAGAATTAAATACTGCAATTCAGGTTTTGGAATACGTTCTTATGGAAATGCCTGGAGCTTTTCTTAAGCAGGCTTTAATTGATGCAAAAATCGGGAAAGATGTTTATAGTCAGTATGAGGACGATATTTGCCACCCTATTTACAGCATTGTTGCAAAATATGCCAATGAATCGGACAAAGAAAAATTTATTACAATAATAAATGAAACACTTGAAAAATTGGCAAAGGAAGGTCTTGATAAAAAGGCACTTTTGGCAGGATTAAACAGCCTTGAATTTAAAGTGAGAGAATCAGATTTTGGCAGAATACCAAAGGGATTAATCTTTGGAATAAATATGCTTTCAAGCTGGTTATATGATGACAGCAATCCTTTTGTTTTATTAGAAACAAACAAGGTTTTTGAAAAACTTAGAAAGATGATTGACACAGATTATTTTGAAAAATTAATCACAGAATATTTTATAAAAAATACTCACAAATCAGTGGTAATATTAACACCTGAAAAAGGATTGACTGAAAAGAAAGAACAGCAGTTAAAAGATTCATTGGAAGCTAAGAAAGGTACAATGACAGACGAAGAAATTGAAAATATAATAAGAGAAACAAAGGAACTAAAAGAATATCAGACAACATCTTCATCACCTGAAGATTTAGCAAAAATTCCTTTACTTGAAATAGAAGATATAGGAAAAGAACCACGAAAAATCATTGGACAACCGGAAACTAAAGAAGGCATAACAATGCTTTACAACGACCTGTTTACTAATGGAATAGGATACCTTGACATAGTATTCGACTGTACAGATTTGCCTGAAAAATATCAAAGTTATATGGGACTTTTGAAACCTGTGTTAAGTTACATGGATACTGAAAAGCATTCTTATACAGAACTTAATACTGAAATTGATTTGGATTTAGGCGGTTTTGCTTTTGATTCAGGAATTTATGTTAATAAGAAAACAGGAGAACCAATGCTTACAGGCGAGGTTCACGCAAAGATGCTTTATGACAAGATTCCAAAGACTTTTGATTTGATTAAAGAAGTTGTTTTGGAAACTAAGTTTGATGACTATAAGCGTTTAAAAGAAATTCTTGAAGAATTAAAATCAAGAGTGAAATCTTCAATAATAAAGACAGGTGACAGTGCTGCAATGCTTAGGGCAATGTCTTATTATTCAAAATCATATTATTTAAAAGAACAGTCAACAGGACTTGCATTCTATCAGTTCTTAAGTGATATTTTAGATAATTATGAAGAAAAGAAAGAAGATTTTGCAAAGAAATTGAAAGATACAATTGAATATGTATTTAGCAACCAGAAAATGTATTTGAATTATGCCGGAGATAGGGAAAGTTATGAACTTGTGAAAAAGCTTGTTATTGACTTAAAGAACAGTGTTTATAATGTTCCAAGAAATAAGGATTTGTGGCAGTTTAGACCTGAAAAGAAAAATGAAGCAATAAAAACATCAGGTCAGGTCCAATACGTTGCAAGAACAGGTAACTACAACAAGGATAATGACAAGGTATTTAGTGGAAGCTTTATGGTTCTTGGAAATATTATGAGAAGTAAATATCTTTGGAATAACATTAGAGAATTAGGTGGAGCTTATGGATGTAACGCTTCATTTACAAGAAATGGAGATGTAATGTTTACTTCATATAGAGATCCAAACCTTGGAAAAACTAATCAGGTATATTTAAAAGCAGCAGATTTTATTGAAAATTTTAATGTAGATGAAAGAGAAATGCGTAAATATATTATAGGAACAATTAGCGGAATTGATACACCACTTAATGCGGCAGACAGAAGTGGAAGAGAGTTTAGCTGTTTTATTACAGACACAGATTATGAAACATTAAAAAGAGAACGTGAGCAGATTCTTTCAACCAATGTTGAAAACATTAGAGAGCTTGCACCTTTGGTAAGAGAAGCTATGGCAGACAATAATATTTGCGTAGTAGGTAGTGCAAGTGCAATAGAACAGGACAAAGAACTTTTTGAAAAAATAGTAGAATTAGTTTAAAAAGTATTAGTTCAAAGTTATAACTAAAAATATCAGACAGATATATTGGAACTAAAGAGAATTATCAGTTGTTTACCGAAAGAAAGGAGAGCATCCAGGGGATGCAATAAGATAATGAAAGAAAAATTTAAATCAGGATTTGTAGCTCTTATAGGCAGACCAAATGTAGGAAAATCTACATTAATGAATCAGATTATTGGTCAGAAGATAGCAATAACATCAAAAAAACCACAGACTACAAGAAATAAGATACAGACAGTATACACATGTGATGAAGGTCAGATAGTATTCCTTGACACACCAGGAATCCACAAAGCTAAGAACAAGCTTGGGGAATATATGGTTAATGTGGCAGAAAAAACATTAAAGGAAGTTGACCTTATATTATGGCTTGTAGAACCTGACACTTTTATCGGTGCAGGGGAACAACATATTGCTGAACAACTTAAAGGCATTGATGTACCTGTAATTCTTGTAATTAACAAAACAGATACAGTTAAACGTGAAGAGATTTTGACTTTTATTGATGCATATAGAAAAATATATGATTTTAATGAAATCATTCCTGCATCAGCTCTTAGAGGTCAGAACACAGATACAGTTGTTGAGGAAATATTTAAGTATTTGCCGGAAGGTCCTATGTACTATGATGAAGATACAGTTACAGACCAGCCAATGAGACAGATTGTAGCTGAATTAATAAGAGAAAAAGCTCTTCATGCATTAAATGAAGAAGTGCCTCACGGAATTGCTGTAACAATAGAAAGAATGAAGCAGAGAAAAAATGCTGAAATTATGGATATTGACGCAACAATAGTTTGTGAAAGAGATTCGCATAAGGGAATAATAATTGGCAAAAAAGGCAGCATGCTTAAGAAAATCGGTACAAATGCCAGATATGAAATTGAGCAGCAGTTGGAAATGAAAGTTAATCTTCAGTTATGGGTAAAAGTTAGAAAAGACTGGAGAGACAGCGAATTATTAATGAAGAATTACGGATATATTGAAGAAAAATAATTTCCAATATATTCTTACAAGCCCAAATAAGTATACAAAAATTTCTATGGAGAATCCTAATTATAGACATATAAAACATGGAAAATAAAATATAATTTTATATAGGATTACAGTGTCAAAAGGTCTTAGCCCACGGTGTCTGCATAATGGTGGGAATGGCACTGAATGAAATTAGTTTTAGAATTGGTACTTAGGAGGGAATATGGAATATCAGGGAAGTTCTAGTGCTTTTTGGGCAACAGGAAAGATTGAAGATTATTTGAAGTATTCTGAGGAGAGAAAAAGACAGGCTTGCGAAAAATTTATTTCTGCAATAGAAGGTGAAAAGGCAAATGATAGAAACAGTAACAGTAATTGGGATGGTAATATCCTCCATGGCTATAAGTGAATATGACAAAAGACTGGTATTGTTAACAAAGGAATTTGGTAAAATCACAGCTTTTGCAAGAGGTGCAAGAAAAACAACAAGTCAGTTTCTTGCAGGAAGCCAGCCAATGGCTTTTGGTGAATTTACCTTGTACAGAGGAAGAAATGCATATACGGTAACATCAATGAAAATAAGTGATTATTTCAGCAGTGACATGAAAGACATTGACAGTATGTATATGGGAATGTACTTTTTGGAACTGGCGGACTATTATGGCAGGGAAGGCATTGAGGCAGGAGAAACACTCAAACTACTATATATGTCTATGAAGGCATTATCCAAAAATATGCTAAAAAAAGAATTGATTAGATGTATATTTGAATTAAGAATTCTTGTTATAAATGGTGAGTATCCAAATGTGTTTACTTGTGGCAATTGCGGAGAAAAAGAGAATCTTGATTACTTTGATGAAAAAAATAATACAATGATATGTAGCAACTGTCATGGAAAAGTATCAGAGAAAAATATAATTGACAATTCAACAATTTACGCACTTCAATATATAGTTACATCACCTATAACAAGATTATTCTCCTTTGACGTGACAGATAAAGTACTGGAACAGATGAAGGGGATAATTAACAAATATATAAAGAAACATAAAGATAGGAAGTTTAATTCTTTAGAATTTCTGGAAATTTAATATTGAAATTAATTGCTTAAACGTATAGAATTACTAACTAGAGAAAATAAATAGGAGACTAAGAGATGAAGAAAATTATGGCAATGCTAATGTCAGTTGTTTTGACATTAGGGCTGACGGCTTGTGGTCATACTGTTGGTGATGTTGATTTGGAATCAGGTCAAAGTGCTGTCTACATACAGAAGGACGGTATGGTTTCATATGCTGTAAGCGAATCGTTTGATAAGGATTATTATGATAAAGATGAATTAAAGAAGGAGATAGAGGCTGAAATTAAGGCATACAATGCTAGTAGTGATGCTTCAGTAGATGATGCAATTACACTTGATAGCTTTAGTGTGTCAAAAAAGGTTGCAACATTGTCTCTTGATTTTACAACAACATATGATTTACTTAATTATATGTTAAATGATAATAGAGTGGAAAAAGACAAATTCTATATTGGAACAATTGATTCTAATGACGATTGCAACATAAGTGGTAATTTTGTTGAACCAGGCAAAAAGGATAAAATCAAGGCTAAAACTATTAAAAGTATGACGGATAGTAATATTTTAATAGTGGATGAACAGTATAAGGTTCAGGTAGAAGGCAATGTTTTATATACAAGTGATAATTGTAAGATTGATGATGATGGCATTGTGACTACAGCAAAGTCAGATGATGGACTAAGTTATGTTGTGTATGAACTTGAAGAATAATCATATTTTTTAGAAAATATTTTACCGGTTAGCATAAAATAATTTGACAAATAAAAAAACAAAAGTTAAATTAAGAAAAATCATAATAGAAAATAGAAAAAGTAGAAAAGGAAGAAATGACATGGAAAAGACAATGGAAAAAATTGTAGCACTTGCAAAAAGCAGAGGATTTGTATATCCGGGCTCAGAAATTTACGGTGGACTTGCAAACACTTGGGATTATGGTAACTTAGGCGTTGAATTAAAGAACAATGTAAAAAAGGCATGGTGGAAGAAATTTATTCAGGAAAACCCTTATAACGTAGGTGTTGACTGTGCAATTTTAATGAATCCACAGACTTGGGTAGCATCAGGACATCTTGGCGGATTCTCAGATCCATTAATGGACTGTAAAGAGTGTCATGAAAGATTTAGAGCTGACAAGATTATTGAAGACTATATGGCTGATAATGGTATTGAAGCTGAAGGTTCAGTTGATGGTTGGACACATGAACAGATGGCTGATTACATAGAAGAGCACAAGATTGCATGTCCTACATGTGGAAAGCACAACTTTACAGAAATCCGTGAATTTAACCTTATGTTTAAAACATTCCAGGGTGTAACTGAGGATGCTAAGAATACAGTATACTTAAGACCTGAAACAGCGCAGGGAATTTTCGTTAACTTTAAGAATGTTCAGAGAACATCAAGAAAGAAGATTCCTTTCGGAATTGGTCAGGTTGGTAAATCATTTAGAAATGAAATTACACCTGGTAACTTTACATTCAGAACAAGAGAATTTGAACAGATGGAATTAGAGTTCTTCTGTGAACCAGGAACAGACCTTGAATGGTTCCAGTATTGGAGAGCTTTCTGCCGAGACTGGTTATTAAGCCTTGGAATTAAAGAAGATGAAATGAGACTTCGTGATCACTCACCTGAAGAATTGTGCTTCTACTCAAAGGGAACAACTGATATTGAATTTTTATTCCCATTTGGATGGGGCGAACTTTGGGGTATTGCTGACAGAACAGATTATGACCTTACACAGCATCAGGAACTTTCAAAACAGGATTTAACATATTTTGATGATGACAAGCATGAAAGATATGTTCCATATGTTATTGAACCATCACTTGGTGCAGACCGTGTAACATTAGCTTTCTTATGTGCAGCTTATGATGAAGAAAATATCGGAACAGAAGAAAAACCTGATATGCGTACAGTTTTGCATTTTCATCCTGCACTTGCACCTGTTAAGATTGGTGTATTGCCTTTGTCAAAGAAATTAAATGAAGGTGCTGAAAAGGTATTTGCAGAACTTAGCAAGTATTATAACTGTGAATATGATGACAGAGGAGCAATTGGAAAGAGATATCGTCGTCAGGATGAAATCGGAACTCCATTCTGTGTAACATATGACTTTGATTCAGAAGAAGATGGAGCAGTTACAGTACGTGACCGTGACACAATGGAACAGGAAAGAATTAAGATTGAAGATTTGAAAGAATACTTTGAACAGAAATTTGAATTCTAATAAAAATAATACAATTTTTAGAGAAAGGCTACCTAAGAGGGTGGCCTTTTGTTATGAAAAAGACTAATTATGTTAGACAAAAATAAGTCTAAATAATGATTTTTATGCTGAATTTTAAAAATAAATGAAAAAATTCTAAATAGAGAGTAAAAAGCACAAAAACTCTTTGGATAAAAACGTTTCTATTATATAATATTTATAGAGGAATTGAGAAGGGTTTGGAATAACTTGAATCAGTTGCCGTAAATGAAACTATGTTTCAAATAATTAAAAGGCGAGGTGTAGAATGAAACCAGTAGTTAAAGTTATCCAGACAGCGAAAAACGAAAAACAGGCATGGCGCAAGTTAGATGATTTGGAATTGTTTAAATATTATAATTTTCGAATGAATACAGTGTCTGTTGACAGTAGCATAAGCTATCAGAAACTTTTGGGATTTGGAGGGGCTTTTACGGAAGCGTCAGCTTATACTTGGGCTAATGCAGATGAAAAATCAAAGGATGAAATCGTGAAAGCTTACTTTGATAAGGAACAGGGACTGGCATATAATCTGGGAAGAACTACAATACATGGATGTGATTTCTCTCTGGAACCATATACATATATTGAAGAAGGAGATTATGAATTATCAACATTTGATATGTCAAGAGAGGATAAGTGGCTTATACCTTTTTTGACAAGGGCAAAAGAAACAGCAGGACACAGTCTGGGAATATTGGCATCACCATGGAGTCCACCGGCTTTTATGAAAGACAACAAAGATATTAATAACGGTGGCAGACTTTTAAAGAAAAACTATGCAACATGGGCTGAATATATGGTTAAGTATATTGAGGGAATGAAAGAACGTGGCATAGAAATAGATATGATTAGTATCCAGAATGAGCCGGCAGCAAAACAGGAATGGGCATCATGTAAGTATGAGGCTGATGAAGAAGCGGAGTTTGCAGTTGACTATCTTTATCCTGCATTAGAAAAAAGAGGATTGCAGGACAAAGTTAAAATTGTTATTTGGGACCACAATAGAGACTTAATGTTTAGAAGATTAAATGAGTCAATGGCATATCCGGGAGCTAGAGAAAAGGTTTGGGGAGCAGCGTTCCATTGGTATGTTTCAGATAAATCAGAAATTCTTACAATGGTTCATGAAAAATTTCCTGAGAAACATTTATTATTTACAGAGGGCTGTGTTGAATTAGTGAATAATTCAGGCGGAACAAGTTCAAAGGCAGGAATCGGTGCATGGAAACATGGAGAAATCTATGGAAGAAATATTATAAAAGATTTCAATAACTATAATGAAGCATGGATTGATTGGAATCTGCTTTTAAATGAAATCGGTGGGCCTAACTATGTAGGAAACTATTGTGAAGCACCGGTAATGTATGATAGGAATACAAAAGAAATAATGTACAACAGTTCATATTACTATATTGGACATTTTTCAAGATATATTGAACCGGGAGCAGTGAGAATCTGCTGTAGAAATGATGTGGATAAGGGATTATATTCAGTATCATTTAAAAACCCTAATGGAGATATTGTTACAGTGGTTCAAAATGAGTTGAACAGAAAGCAGAGATTAGCTTTGGTTATTGATGGACAGGGAACAAATACGGAAATACCTGCTCATTCAATTACAACATTTATAACAAAAAATAGTCAGGAATAAATTTCTTAAATGCCCTAAACCCCTTTAAATATAAAGAGTTTAGGGCATATTTCTTCTTGACTATGAGATTGTCTATGTTATAATTATTTCATAGGTGAGATTGCGTCTTTTTTTATGGAGTTGATTATCAACTATGATTTAAGCAGTTTTTGCTTAGATGGTCTCATCATTAATCGATTATATGAGTTGTGTATAGGAAAGCCATTCCTTCAACTCATAACATAAAATACAGTTTTAGGAGGAAAAAACAGATGGCAAACAAATGGGTATACCTTTTCAGCGAAGGTAATGCTAACATGCGTGAACTTCTTGGTGGTAAAGGTGCTAACCTTGCAGAAATGACAGGCTTAGGACTTCCAGTACCTCAGGGATTCACAATTACAACAGAAGCTTGTACTCAGTATTATGAGGATGGCAGAGAGATCAATGAAGAAATTCAGGGTCAGATCAATGAATACATCGTAAAGATGGAAGAAATCACAGGAAAGAAATTCGGAGATAAAGAGAATCCTCTTCTTGTTTCCGTTCGTTCCGGAGCAAGGGCTTCCATGCCGATTTCCTCGCCTGCACCATACTGCATGCAGGGGATGACAAGCGCCTTGCCGACAAACTGCGCCGCAGGCATTTCATTCAGCTTTGTTCTATCTCCAAAGAGATGAAAGGGAGCATCCATGTGGGTGCCTGTATGGGAAAAGAAGGAGAGCAAGGTTTCCCGAAAGCCATCCGTTTCATAGGTATTGGCTACCGTTAAATGCGGCGGCTCCGTACCCGAATAGACGGGCATGGACGCTGTCATCAGCTGTGTCAAATCAATAATCTTCATCCTGCTTTTCTCCCTTCGTATTGTTTTTTTCAGCTCAGCTTTGATTTATAAACATCGTAGATATCAAGGGTGGTGCCGTTCATGAGCATATTATATTCCTCCCACGCCAGATCGTAGGCATAGGCTGCGGCGGAAAGCTCCATTTCGGTCTGCTCATACTGCAGCTCGAGTGCCTGCAATTCGACTGCGGAAACAAGCCCCAGCTTTGCGGATTTCTGCTGCTGCTCCCATTCGATTTTTGCCTTGCTGTTGGCATCCTTTTTATTCTGATATTCTGCCGCGGCGGTATTGATGGCATCCAGCTTCTTCTTTAAATCGTTGGCGATATTGACCTTTTCCTCCTCAGTGGAGACATCCGCAAGCTGCATATCCACCCTGCTTGCCTTCAGCTGTCCGTCATATCTGTCATTCTTCTTGGAATCCGCTTCCGCCTGCTGCTTATCCCTGCGGAGGGTTTTCAGCTTATAATTTTTATCGGTGGCAGTTTTCAAAAGCTCCTCGCTATAGGCAGGGGCGGTTTCGATGGTGCGTGTCAGCTCAGGAGGTGTGATGATAAGCTCCTCATCAATTTCACGCCCCATAAGGTCATTCAGCTGACGCTTGAGCAGGGTTAAGCCGTCCTTGGCACTTTGCAGCTCCTTCGCGCCCTCGGAAACGGCAAGCTTTTTCTCGGAAAGATCTGTGCCTGTGCTAAAGCCAAGTTCCTGCTTCTTTTCCTCAATTTTGCAGACACGTTCCAGAAGGGACTGCTTCTGCGTGAGCAAGCTGACACCCTTTTCGACCTGTACGGTTTTGGTGACGAGAAGCTGTGTGACGGCAAGGGATTCATTTTCCCAGTCCTCCTTGGTCTTATTTAAGTCCATTTTGGTATTTTTCAGTTCCGTCTGCTGATCCTCCAGCGTATCGCGCTGTCTATCGGCAACATTATCCACAAGGGTTTCCATGCCGCTTGCGGTTTTGACTGCACCGGAAAGGAGACCGCTTGTGATGCTTGCCAAACCGCCTAATGCAGCATCCAACGCAGCTGAACCTGTTGAACCAGAAGTAATCTGACCAAGACCCGCTTGCCCTTGGCTTGCAGAGGTGCCGGCATCCCTTCTTGCGTGCGCCGCCTTATCCTGCGAATCCTTCAAATCCTTCAGACCGTCATCAATGGCACTGAGACCAGCGATGACCTTTTCCTGATTCAGCGTCAGGGTGGTTTTCAAGCGGTTATTTTTCACAACCAGCTCCTGAATTTCCTTTAAGGTCATGGCTTTTGTTTTGCTTTCCTCTGCGGTTGTGGGGGCGGCTGTTTTGGTCTCTGCCGCGAGGGCAGGCACTGCCGCACCTGTTGTCAATGCGCCTGTAACGAGAAGCGCACATGCTTTTTTATATGGATAGAATTTCATATTCTGCACTCCTTTCTTATGCCTGTAGGGACACAGGCTCTTCCTTCTCTGCAACGATTCCCTGCTTTTTCTTCTAAATCCGGTTCAGACGCAGCTGCCAGATGACGCAGCTCAGCGTAAGGCAGACCACGATGATGCCGCCGAGAAGTAGCAGCTCCTTTTTCACTGCGGAAAAGCCACATCCCATCAATGCCACATTGCGATAGCCGATGACAAAATGCGTCAGCGGAAAGACCTGCCCGATTTTCTGATAGAACGCAGGCAACGCAATGGTGGGCCAGGTGTAGCCACTCAGCACCAGAGATGGCGAGGTGAACACCAGAGAGATAGAGGTTGCCACAATGGGATTTGGCATGACCGCGGAAAAGAACTGCCCCA
>OGHV01001699.1_pt1 | contig 11703 bp, 9 predicted proteins | sample 1571551 | NCBI WGS metagenome assembly OGHV01 (sample SAMEA2581960, study PRJEB24529) | metagenome | biome: Human gut stool | place: China | collected 2011 | reverse complement strand
TTGAATTTAATAGTAAGTAAGCTATTTTGAAGTGGTATATGTCTTTTCATATAAAGGTCTTCCACCCAGATACAGGGACGGCTGAATTCTGTGGAAAAGCTTTTTGCAGCCATGGCATATCCCTGGATCTGGCCATTTTCCTCAAACATATAGCCTTCCAGATAAGGATTATTGTTTATGCAGGCTTCAAAATCACTGGAAAAAATAGCAGCGGAGCCGTTGCTTAAAACAGCCGGGGAAGCGTAGAAAACTTCCATCATTGCAAGAACAGCCTCCTTGTCAGCAGGCTGCATAGGTCTTATGGTTGTCATTTTTTCAGATCCTCTTTCCGTCTTTGATCACACATTTTAATTCAAGATCTTTTCCAAGAAGTACTACATTGGCTTTTTTACCCTTTTCAAGGGAGCCGTAGTCTTTATCGATCTTTAAGCTTCTGGCTGGATTGATGGTAGCGCAGGCAACGGCTGTTTCTAATGGCAGGTCCATTTTCTGAACAACGGTACGCATACAATCAGCCAGATTGGTGGCAGAACCGGCAATAGCTCCGTCAGAAACTAAAGTTGCCAGTTTTCCTACTACTTTTACATCCAGACCGCCTAAGGTATACTGGCCGTCCGGCATACCGGTAGCTCTCATACTGTCACTGATCAGGATCATGCGGTCAGCACTAAACATCGCAAACGTTGCACGGATCACTGACGGATGAATGTGTACACCATCACAGATCAGCTCCGGATGACATTTCTCTGAATCTCTCACTGCCCCGATCACGCCGGGCTCCCTGTGGTTCAGCGGCGGCATTGCATTATACAAATGCGTCGCATGCGATGCTCCATGTTCAATGGCTTCCCTTGCTGTATCATAGTCGGAAGCTGTATGCGCCAGTGAAATGACCACTTCTCCTTTGGCTCTGTCGATAAATTCCATCGCTCCCGGCTCTTCCGGTGCGATATCTACCAGCTTGATCAGCCCGTTCGCTGCTTTCTGCAGCCTGCTGAAATATTCATAATCGCAGTGCATGATATTTTCCGCCGCCTGAGCACCCTTTTTCGCCGGACTGATAAAAGGTCCTTCCATATTGATGCCCACCAGGTGGGATCCACCGGAATACTCATAGCTGCCGGCATTTTTCATGACCTCCAGCAGTTCATCCTTAGGTATCGTCATGGTAGCCGGGCAGACACTTGTCACGCCGACAGAGGCTTCATATGATGTGATGACATCCAGTGCTTCCTTCGTACCGTCACACATATCCGCGCCCTTACAACCATGGAAATGAATATCCACCAGTCCCGGTATCAGATACATGCCTTCCGCATCCACAACAGCTTCCTCACCTGCCGGATCCCCGGTACAGCTTACGAACCTGCCGTTCTCCACGGCTGCATCCCCTCTGACAAACCGATGCTCCTCTGTATATATATTTGCATTTCTGATTCTCATGACCTATCAGCTTCCCCTTTCTTATTCAGAAAGCTTACTGAGTGCTGCTTCGTCTGCCACCAGCGTCACATCATTATGAAGCTGTAATACCGATGCCGGCACCTGCGGTGTGATGGGTCCGAAGAAAGCTTTCTGTACGATCTCCGCCTTGTCTTCGCCACTGGCTACGATCAATATTTTCTTCGCCTGCATAATGGTCTTGATTCCCATGGTATATGCCTGCTTCGGGACATCCTCCGCCGATGCGAAGAATCTCTTGTTGGCTTCGATCGTAGACTCTGTCAGGTTCACGCAATGTACCTGCTTGTCAAAACTCTCTCCCGGTTCGTTGAAGCCGATGTGCCCGTTGTGTCCGATTCCCAAAAGCTGCAGATCCACACCGCCCAGTGCCTGGATCAGTTCCGTATATCTACGGCATTCTTTCTCCGAATCCGGCTCCATTCCGTTTGGCAGATGTGTATTTTCCACCGGGATATTCACATGGTCAAACAGATTCTGGTGCATAAAATAATAATAACTCTGTTCGTTTTCCCGGCTCAGCCCCTTATATTCATCCAGGTTCACCGTCATAACCTCAGAAAAGTCCAGGTCTCCCTTGCGGAACCATTCCACCAGCTGTTTATACAGGCCGATGGGAGTAGATCCCGTAGCCAGTCCGAGAACACAGTTCGGTTTCATGATAACCTGTGCCGATACAATATTTGCAGCCTTTCTGCTCATATCTGCATAATCTTTCGCTTTGTATATTCTCATGAATCTCTCACTCCATTTCACATATTTTACTACGAACATTCAGTACCATGGACGGTGCCACACTGAGCTCATCAATTCCCATCTGTACAAATCGTGTGGTCAGTGTCGTATCCGCTCCCAGTTCTCCGCAGATGCCGACCCATTTTCCATGCTTATGCGCTCCGTCAACAGTCATCTGTATCATACGCAGGACTGCCTCATGATGTGGATTATAGAATCTGTCCAGTCTGTTGTTCTGCCTGTCGATAGCCAGAGTATACTGTGTCAGATCATTCGTGCCGATACTGAAGAAATCAACATGTTCCGCCAGCTCTTCACTCATCATGACAGCCGCAGGAGTCTCGATCATAATTCCCTGTTCCGGAATTGCGTAAGGAAGCTTTTCTTCCTCCAGCTCCTTAGCCACCTCAACTACGATTTTCTGAATATCCAGCACTTCCTCCACGGAAATGATCATCGGATACATAATGGCCAGTGTTCCGTATTTTGCCGCCCGAAGAAGTGCTCTCAGCTGGGTCTTGAAGATCTCCGGCTGCTCCAGACAGATCCGGATCGCACGGTATCCCATGGCAGGATTATCTTCCTTGCCCAGTCCGAGGTAATCTACATTTTTGTCCGCACCGATATCAAGGGTACGGATGATGACCTTTTTCCCTGCCATCATCTGCAGCACCTGACGGTAAGCATTGAACTGTTCTGTCTCATCCGGAAGCGAATCCCTTCCGAGATATAAAAATTCACTGCGGAACAGGCCGATACCCTCCGCATCATTCTCCAGTACATATGCCACATCCGATACGCTGCCGATATTGGCATATACATTGACCTTGCGTCCGCTCTTTGTCACGGATTCCCGTCCCTTGTAATCTGCCAGCAGGCTTCTCTGTCTCTGCTCTGTCTGCTGTGCCGCTTCTGCCTGCCGGAGCTGCTCTTCCTCCGGATCCAGGTAAAATACCGCTTCCCTGCCGTCCACAATAGCACGGGTTCCGTTATGGATTTTCTCCAGTTCCAATGGTACCCCTATCAGTGCCGGAATATTCATCATACGTGCCAGGATCGCAGTATGGGAATTCGTCGAACCATGTACTGTGACAAAGGCCAGGATCTTACTCTTATCCATCTGTACCGTCTCACTGGGTGTCAGATCATCTGCCACAATGATCGACGGCTCCATGGTACTCCAGTCAATCTGCTCCTCGCCGGACAGATTACGGACGAGCCGGTTGGAGATATCCCTGACATCCGCAGAGCGGGCCTGCATATATTCATCATCCATGTTGGCGAACATCTCTGCAAAATTATCACCGGTCACTGCCACCGCATACTCTGCATTCACTTCTTCGTTCTGAATCATGTTGTGAATGGCATCCTGATAATCGTCATCCTCGAGCATCATCTGATGCACCTCGAAAATAGCTGCATTGACTTCTCCGACCTCCTGCAGCGCCTTCTTGTATAACTGCCCCAGCTGCGTCATCGTACGTTCCTTAGCCGCATCCAGCCGTTTCAGTTCTTCCGCTGTGTTGTCGATATGGATTCTCTTAACGAGACTGTCCTTTTTCTTCAGAACACTGACAGGTCCGATCGCTGTTCCCTTATATACGGATTTTCCAATATATTTTTCCATTTTCTACCTTCCAAACTCTGTCGTGCAGGTCTTCTCCTAGAGGTTCTCACGGAAAAACTTCTGAAGCTCTGCTGCGGCGGTATCTTCATCCGCTCCTTCTACCGTAACTTCCACGTTGTCTCCGTGCTTCACGCCCATTCCCATGATCGCCATCAGCTTGCTTGCTGCAGCTGATTTCCCCTTACAGGAAAGTGTCACTGTACTCTGATACTTTTTTGCCTCCTTGGCGAGCAGTCCCGCAGGACGTGCATGCAGACCGATTTCATCCTTAATAACATAGCTGAACTGTTTCATCGACAACATTCCTCTCTATTTTATATTTCTTGCTTTAATTATGTAGCATATTGTACATACTTTTTGCCTGTCGATCTTATTATATATACATATTACCCACTTTTTTATTGTTTGTCTACATCACTTTTGATAAATTGTATATTTTTGAACATTATCGTAAAATTTTGTAAACTTTTTAATAAAAAAATTCAATCGTATGCACATAAAACAGGCACATCAGCTGAGCTGATGTGCCTGGGTTTTTTGATATGATTTCATATGATTCCATGTAAGCACCCGTCATGGAGCTTACAGCATGCTTTTTAATCTTCATCTTCTGTTTTTCCCGGGATTCCATCTGATGCCTGTGTCATCTTCCTGTACTCATACCGGGGAAGAAAATCATTCCTGCCGTAGGCATCATAATAATTCATGAATATCCGCTGTAAAATATCCGGGATATACGATTCTTCTGCTTCCACCAGTATGATCAGGTGCTGGAGAGAGCTGTATCGGGTGCATATATCGTTCTTCCGGATATTTTGCCGGATTGCTTTCTCCATGCACTCCATTGCTTTATCGATATGATCAATGTACATCGTCTGGTCTGATTTTGCATCCATGGTGACCAGCACCAGATAACAGCGGTGCCGGTATCGTTCTCCCAGGCTGCTTACATATTGATACAGTCTGGCGAACTCACGATAGTCAAGATCTAATGCTCCTGTATAGCTTCCGCTCTCCAGCAATGCTCCGGCGATTACCTCCAGATCATTTTTTCTGGCCTGTGCATCCGGCTGCTGTTCCTCCAGCTCCTCATAAAACCGGTAACTGTTTTTACCGTTCTGTTTGACATAATACAACGCTTTATCCGCTTTTATATAATATTCTTCAAAGTTTCCTCCCTGTCTGCACATGCACAGACCGCAGGACAAGGATGCCGGTGAAGTCTCCGCCGTGACATTTTTTGCCGCACCAAAGCTGTCAAACAGCTTTCTTATCCGCATGCTCATCTCTGCTTCCGATACCTCCGGCAGATAGAACAGGAATTCATCTCCTCCCAACCGGCAGACTACTGCGTTCTTCATGCACTCTGTAAGCGTCGCTCCCACCAGTCTGAGGGCACGATCCCCCGCCTTATGTCCATAGACATCATTGATCTTCTTCAGATTATCCATATCGACAAATCCCAGACAGCCATCATGCTCCTGCATTTTCTCAAGGATCAGCTTTTCACCCTTATGACGCATGGGAAGACCAGTCAGATAATCCAGGCTTTCCCTGGCCTCTCTCTGCCTGGCCAGCTCCAGCTCGCGGATGCGGTCCATTGTCTGGATCAGCGTAACGACCAGCAGGACCACCAGTCCGGTTGCGATAAAGATCCCGGACAATGACACCACTCGATACACCGCTGTCACTTCCAGCATGACTGCGATCATGGCAGCTACCAGTCCGATCAGCGGAAGCTTGTAATGTTTCGCCGTTCCCTTGATGAGATCCCGGCAAATGGTGATAAATATCGTCAGGAACGTTCCTGCGATCACCATGTGGGACAAAAACATTGTCGAGATAAAATCTGCGATATTCAGTAGCTGTAAGGCCGTGCATAGTACAAAATTCACACAGGTGATACACTCTGCCACATGATAGACCTTCCGGTACCTTCCCTGCTGCACACTGTCAATATAGAACAGGATCGGAACCGGGCAGAGCATCACAACGAAGAAGCACATATTCGACAGAATAGAAGCATTGGAAACAAACAGCTGGCGCAGCTTCGATTCTCCCAGCATCCACACTGCTCCCAGGAGCATGCACCATCCCAGGTACTCCAGATCAAATCTCGTCTTATATATAATATCAAGCACCAGACTGATGATCAGCACGACCAGTCCGGCAAACAGCATGGCGCAGGCGATCAGAGTTACCATAAAATAGCAGTGGAACATATATGCCCAGATATCTGATTTATCCCCACAATATACCGTGTTGACGACACCGGAATACTTGTCGGTAAAGGACTGCAGTTCAATCCGCACTTCCTGTCCCGCATCCTCGCCGGATGTCTCGCAGAACACATACCCACTGGCAGAATTTTTCCCAAAAGGTCTGGTATTCTCCGTATCATACACCGCCCTCAGTTCCCCACCGATGTAAATGCGCACATTCTCCAGAGAGGACCTGATGGCGATCGTATTTTCATGATAATCCTGTGGGAGCACTGACCGGATGACCAGAGGCTCTCCGGCAGGCACATCACATTTGCCCGGAACCGGGATTTCCTCTTCTGTTCCGTCTGCCAGCACCCGGTAAAAGGTTCCGGTATAAGTAATGCTTTCCTCCGTGACCGTTTCCCTTTCACTTGGGTAAATAGATTGTCCCAAAAGGAATGCCGCAAGCAGCACAAGTATTACCACATAAAATAAAATTCTTTTATACTTTCGAATCGTATATTTCTCTTCTGTCAACTTTTCTACCTCATTAAATGATACCGGGCAGCCCCTGCTTTTATTCCCTTATCGGGGTTCTGTCCATGATCTTTCACCCACTTATCAACAAGTTTATCACAAGCCGCTGAAAAAAGTAACTATCTATTTTACCCCGTAAAATGTTTATGGAAAATTCATTCGACAAATCATGCTTTCCGAACTAAAATAGGAATGCGATATGATAATTTCATGATCCTATGAAAGGAGACAACATGATATGAAGAATAAAAAATATTCCATCGTTTATAGCAGCTTAACAGGTAATACCAGGATGCTGGCTGACGCAGTCCATGAAGCATTACCTCAGGATGAATGTGAGTATTTCGGTGAGGCCGACACTGTGATCCCTTCCTCCGAACTGCTCTATATCGGATTTTGGACAGACAAGGGAAATGCAGATACCAAGACATTACAGCTATTATCGCAGTTAAAGAATAAACAGATTTTTCTGTTTGGAACTGCCGGCTTTGGTGGCAGTGATATCTATTTCCGGAAAATCCTGAGTCAGGTTAAGCAGTTCGTTGATGCAAGCAATGTTATCGTCGGAGAGTATATGTGTCAGGGCAGAATGCCACAGTCTGTCCGGGAACGCTACCTGAAAATGAAGGAGGCTCCCGATCATCTGGCAAATCTTGATGTATTGATTCAGAATTTTGACTGTGCATTGGCTCACCCTGATGCCAATGACCTGGAAAAACTGAAAGAAGCCGTTATGAATCCGTCCTTCTGATAAGACCATAAAATAAGGCAGCCTCACATAGCTGAGTCTGCCTTACTCTCTTTATTTAACGTTGATGCCTCTGGTATATTGTTGCAGAAACTGTTTCTTTCCACATGGTCTTCCAAAATAATATCCCTGCAGATAATCCACCTTCATTTCTTTCATTTTCAGAAGCCATTCTCTTTCCTCGATGCCTTCTGCGCATATCCTGACGTTAATACTATGTACCATGGGAATGATATTTTTATATAATTCATAATCCCTGGCACTGTTCATCGCCTTGGCCGTAAAATCCCTGTCCATTTTCACATAACTCGGATTCATATCACGGATACAATGAAGATTCGAATATCCTGTTCCAAAATCATCGATCACGAAGGGGATCCTGTTCTTGTCCAGAGTTTTACGGAATTTACAGAACGAAGGTGTCATATCCATAAATCCGCTTTCTGTCATTTCAACACATAAGCATTCCGGCTGTAATGAATATTTTTGAATTGCATGCAGAATATCCCGCTCCACATTGCCTTGCAGGATCTGAGCATAGGATACATTTACATTCATCCGGAAGTCAGGAATATATTTCTGCATTTCACAGCACATTACTGCAGCTTCGTTCAAAATATATCTTCCGGCGGGAATGATCAATCCGGTCTCTTCCAATAATGGGATAAACTCCATCGGTGAAACAAACTCCCGTCCTTCTTCCGTTATCATGGAAAAACGCATCAGTGCCTCTGCTCCAATGATCTGTTCCGTCTGGCAATCCACGATCGGCTGATAATTGACTTCAAAGCCTTCATAATTGTTTACAATAGCATTACGAAGTGCTGCTACAATTCTTCCTTTTTGCAAAAAGGCCTCATAGTCATCCTGGTCAAAAACATAGAATCCGTTTTTACCCATGCCTTTTGCCTGTTTCAAGGCAAATTCAAACTTTTTGCGGCATTCTTCGGTTCCCTCACAAAATGTTGCTGCATCTATAACACCAATAGAAATAGAAAATATAGCTTCATAATTTTCGGCTATTATGAAATTATGAAGTTTATCTGTAATCTTTTCTTTCAGTGCCACAGCGTCTTCTGCGGAGGAAGCTTCCAGATCCACGATCACATACTGATCCGCTACCAGATGGTAAATTCTCTGCTTGTCTGAAAGGCATTCCTTCATACAGCCGGCTACGCTTTTCAGGATATAATTACCATAATCAGCTCCCCTGGAGCTATTGATCGCTCCAAAATCATCAATTCCTATATGCATAAAAAATCCCTTGGTAATGGGTTCTTTTTGTGCACGCAGGTAAGCAAGGAATTCCGGACCGCCAAGCAGTCCTGTGACATTATCGGCTCTTTTCCTGTTGCCGGTCTCATTCAGACACCCGACCAGATACTCTGCCTTTCCCTGCTGATCAATGATCACGATACCACGGCAGTTAATCCAGACCGGCATACCTTCTTTATCAAGCCACCTGTAATGAAGATTATGTACATTTTCTCTTCCTTCGCATATATCCGCAAGATGCTTTGCAAGCATCCTGCGGTCTTCCTCATATACTACCTTCATAACTTCATTTGCAGCATCTGTCAGAACATTTTTCGACATATTAAACCGTTTCACAGCTGACTGTGAAATCTCAAAGATATTATTCTGCAGATCAAATATATACAGGTAATCATCCATACATTCTGTAATGATCTGAAATAAGATTTCTGCTGTCTGTTCTCCAAACACTTTAAATATATCATTAATCACAACAAGAACCTTCCTTCCGACAGCTTCACTCTATTCCTGCCATTTTTCTAGAATAGCTTAAAGATATTCACGCGGTCATGCATCTTGGCTGCTCCCTCTGCCAGATTAACACTGATCGCAGTATTCTCTTCGGAGGATGCTGCATTGCCCTGTACTACGCCTGACAGCTGTTCAATTCCCTTGCCGATCTGCTCCAAGGACTCTGCCTGGGAGTTGGCTTTCTCCATGGTGTTCTCTGCAATCTCTGCAAAAGACTCCATATCTGCAATGATCTGATTGAATGCGTCTGCTGTTGTTCTTGTGATCGTATTGCCCTTTTCGATTTCCACTAAGGTCTTATCGATCAGATCTCTTGTATTCACAGCCGACTTCGCACTGTCTGCTGCCAGCTTGCCGATCTGATCCGCAACCACCGCAAAGCCTCTTCCTGCTTCTCCTGCTCTGGCAGCTTCAATGGAAGCATTCAGGGATAACAGGTTGGTCTGGGATGCAATATCCTCGATATCTGTGATAATATTACCGATCTCCTTGGAGATTTCTGTAATGTGCTCCATCTCCGTCAGCAGCTCGTTCATCTTTTCTTTTTCTTCGTTCGCTTTGTTTGCAGAGGTTTTTACACGTGCCGATGCGCTCTGCGTTTCCTTCGCTGTATCTGCAGCCAGATCCACGACAGTGTCAATGGTGGCATTCAATTCCTCGATGACTCCTGCCTGCTCTGTTGCACCATCCGCCAGGGATTTTGATGCATTTTCCACCTCTGATGCATTCGATGATACCTGTTCTGCCAGATTTCTGATCTCAGTCAGGGTACTGTTAAACCGCTTCAGGATATACAGCAGTGATGTCTTCAATTCCGAGAAATCGCCCAGGAAATCCGTAATGTCATCACCATTTCTGGTCAAGTCACCCTGTGCGATTGCCTTTACCTCCACAGAGATCTCGCTGACATAATCTGCCAGAATACCCATGGCTTCTTTCAGATTCCTGATGGTACCACCCAGCTCATCCTCAGACTCATAGGTAAGCATTTCTACGTTGGACAGTTCGCCCTTGCGCAGGCTGGCAACTGCTGCCTCTATCTGTTCTACCGGCTCTGTAATGGAATTGGTAATGATCCTTCCGATCAGTGTCGTCACTACAGCAATCGCAAGACCAGTTGCCACGATCACGACAAATATGATGATGGTGCATACATTGGCCATGGTCTTTGCCCGGTCTAATTCTACCTGGAACGCGTCACGTAATGTAGTTAATTTCTCAGCAAATGCCGTATACTCTTCATACACCTCTCCGGTCATCAGTTTCGCTGCTTCCTGCTGTTTGCCCTCACGGCTTAAATTCAGAATTTCATCCGAAGCAGCTCTGTATTCTTCCCATGCAGCGTTTGCTACTTCGTAATCGTCCTGTCCTTCTTGAGCATCTCTGTCTGCAGACATGATTGCCTCCAGATTCGCATCGGTGTCCTCGATCTGACTCTCCAGCTTCTGAATTTCTTCTTCGCAGGAGGTCATAACAGCATCATCTGATTCTACCAGATGTTGATACTGTTTGATTCTATATTTTGCAGTCATTGTTTCTAATTCCTGCAGATATTCCAATGCCGGAGACCAGACCTCCGTGATCTTCTCTATATTTGAACGGATCACTAATGTCGAGATCAGTGCCACCAACACTAAAAAGAATGTCATAACAAGCACTGTCATTCGATACAATTTTAATTTTCCTGCAACCTTTAAGTTAGCTATACGCTTTTTGATCTTTTCCATGATAGTTTTCCCTCCTTTGTAAATTTTCAATTCAACTTCTATGTGCTTAAACGTCCGTATTATAGCACAGTTGATTGGAAAAATCTATTAAAAAATATAATTTTTTTTACCAAATATTAGTGATTCTATTGCAATAAACTGGTGAAAATTGATCAATTCTATCTTACATATGATCTTTTTCGGTTATTTTACGAATAACACGGCATGGGTTTCCGGCCGCCAGACTATAGGGAGGAATATCTCTCGTCACAACACTTCCTGCTCCTATGACGCATCCCTCCCCTATGGTAACACCACCACAAACAACCACATTGGATGCCAGCCAGCAATTATCTTTTATAGTGATCGGCTTCGCATACTCAAGAGTATAAAGGCTGCCATCTTCTCTTTTCCTGACATTACGCTCCTCAGGCAATAATGGATGCATAGGAGTTGCCAATGTAACATTAGGACCGATCATCACATTATCCCCTATATGTATTTCACCTACGTCTAAGCATGTGAAATTAAAATTAGCAGAGCTATATTTTCCGAAGTAAGTATGACATCCATAATCAAAATAGACCGGTGCCTGCAGATACGGAAGTTCCTCTGTTGCCGGCAATAATTCCCGCAATATCTTTGTCTGCACCTCTTGCTGATCCTCATCTGTCAAATTATATCTTCTTGCTAATTTACGTGCATGCAAACGTAATTGTTCCAATTCGTTATCCGATGAATCATACAACTCTCCACGTAACATTTTTTCTCTTTCCGTCATTTCTGATAGCCTCCTGATCTCGTTTTTTATATTGTTATGTTCTCTGGTCAAAGTCTCGCATTATCTTGCTGTGATAAAGTCTTTTTTGATGTCAAGAAACGCTTTCATGTCTTCCAGGA
>OGHV01001696.1_pt1 | contig 11708 bp, 6 predicted proteins | sample 1571551 | NCBI WGS metagenome assembly OGHV01 (sample SAMEA2581960, study PRJEB24529) | metagenome | biome: Human gut stool | place: China | collected 2011 | reverse complement strand
TTCTGACCTACGGGGCGCTGCTGCTCGTAAAGCCCGACCTCGGGGGTTGGCACCCGGTGGTGCCGGCCTTCGTCGTGGAGGCGTTGGTCTTTGCGGCGTTCGGGGTTTTGAACCGGAAGTCCTTGGAAGGCGAGGCGGCGAGGTTCTTCCCGCGCAGGTGAGGGCAGGCTTTCTGGGGGCTGCGGGAGGGCGTTGAACGCCACCGAACGCCACCCTTTCCGGACAGATTCGCCGTGCGTCAAACCTTTTGTCGGCGCTTGAACGGCGGTTCTCTAGAATTTCACGGATCCGACCCCCGTCCCCAGGCATTCCCCGCATCATGTCCGCCTCGCCTCTCCGCCGCATTCCCCGCACCGTCTGGGTGCTCGGGTTCGTCAGCCTCCTGATGGACGTTTCGTCCGAGATGATCCACGCGGTGCTGCCGCTTTTCATGGTGCAGGTGTTGGCGGCCGACGTCTTCTGGGTGGGCTTGATCGAAGGTGCGGCCGAGGCGGTCGCCCTGGCCGCCAAGGTCTTCTCCGGCGTCATCTCCGACCGGTTCGGTCGGCACAAGGTGCTGGTCTTCGCGGGCTACGCTCTGGGGGTGCTTTCGAAGCCCGTCTTCGCGATCGCCGACACCGTGACGACCGTCTTCTTCGCGCGCTTCGCGGACCGCATCGGGAAGGGGGTGCGCGGCGCGCCTCGGGACGCGATCATCGCGGACGTCTCGCCCAAGGAACTCCTGGGCGCCTCCTACGGGCTTCGCCAATCGCTCGATGCGGCCGGGGCCTTCGTCGGCCCCGCCATCGCCGCAGCGCTCCTCTTCACCCTCACGGAAGACGCCTTCCGGACGATCTTCTGGCTGGCGTTGATCCCCGGGGCGCTCTGCCTGATGCTCATCCTGGCGGGGGTCGAGAATCCGAAGACCCCGGAAGTCTCGGGGCCGAGGAAGCCCCTTCCGATCACGCGTGAGGGTCTGAAGCGCCTCACGCCCGCCTTCCGGGCGGTGCTGGTGCTCGGCGTGCTCTTTTCCTTGGCGCGGTTCTCGAACGCTTTCATCGTTCTGCCCCGTCTTTAGGAATTTTTGACCCCAAAACCTCGAAGGAACCCCCGTGGTTCCTTTTTTCTTGCTCTTTGCAAGTCTGAACTAAATTAGGTAAAATATAGGCATAACCAAATATCAAGGAGCTTCCCATGTTCGTCAGCGCGATCAAGGTCAAGGGTCACACCTACGTGCGCATCGTCGAGTCGGTCATGAAGCCGGGCAGCAAGTACAGCACCCACAAGGTCATTCAAAACCTCGGTCGTCTCGACAAGCTCATCGAGAAGCACGGCGATCCGAATTATCTGGAGAACCTCAAGGCCCAATACCGGCGTCAGAGTGCCGAAAAGACCGAGGCTCAAGCAGAGGCCCGCCAGCAGTTCTCGTCCCGCCTGCTCGCCATCGAACCCTCCTCCGACGACAGGGTGAATCCTGAGATTGCATACGGGCACTACGCGCTTCGCCAACTTTGGATCGAAGATCTCGGCATGCCCCGGATCCTTGAGCGGCTCGCCGCGAAGCACGAAGCGAAACGGTCCGTAGAAGAAGACTCCACACTCGAGCCCGCTACCTTCGACGTCAATGCGGCCATCTCGTATCTCGCCTACGCCAAGGTCATCGCCCCGGGCTCCATCCTTCGTGCCTACCGGAAAAGAGAGGGCTACCTTGGGGATCCTCTCCGGGATCTAACGCTGGACAACCTCTACAGCGCGCTCTCGTTTCTCAAGCAGAACAAGGAGCCGCTGTTTCGAGAGGTCGGGAAGAGGCTCGACAAGCGCTTCGGGAAAGAGCGCGCAACCCTCGTCTTCTACGATGTGACGAACGCCTACTTCGAGACGCCTCTTACTGACGAAGAGAAAAAGCGTGAGCAAATGGACTTCCCCGAGCGCCTTCGGACCGCGGCCAAAGCTGCCCGCCTGCAGGGTGAGCTCGGGGACGAGTGCTTCAATGACGAAGGTGAAGTCCTGGTGGAGCTCCTTCCCGACGCCTTTCTTGACGCGGTCGCGAACGAGAAGATTCAGTACCTGCGGATGCGCGGCCCCTCAAAGGAGCACCGTTCCGACCTTCCGATCGTTTCGATCGCTCTGGCCGTGGACCGCAAGGGCTTCCCGCTTGACGTCGAGATCTTCGCCGGCAACTGCGCCGAGATGAAGTCCATGGAGGAAGCCATCACCAGCCTTCAGGCCAAGTACGACATCAAGGACTCCATCGTCGTCGCCGACCGCGGACTCAACAGCGTCTACAACCTCAAGAAGCTCAAGGAAATGGGGCTCGGCTTTTGCGTCGCCCAACGCGTGACGCAGTTTCCGAAGGATCTCCGGGACAAGATGCTCGACAAGTCGCTGTACACCCCCATCTATGCCAAGGATCCGGAGAAAGCCAGGATCCAGATGATCAATGACTACGAGAAGACCGGGACCGACGGAGCGACCATCAAGTGCAAACTCGTTCTGACGTGGGACGAAGACCGGTACAAGCGTGATGAAGCGATCCTCGACGCTTGGGAGCGGCTCATCAAAAGGAAGGCGAAGAACCGTGAGAAGGTGAATCCGAAGCGTAGCGGTTGGACGTCACTCGCAAAATTTGAAGGGACGCAGACCGAGAGCACGATCATCGGCGTGGACGAGAGGGCTCGCGAAAAGAAAAGCCAGTTCTCCGGTTACGCGGGTCTCATCTTCGCCGCGCCGGACGGCATGGAGGAATCCCTCGACAACGTGAGCCCTCTGGAGCTCACCGCCGTCTATCGCCAGCTCACTCAAATCGAGGATTGCTTCTTTATCATGAAGTCGTTCCTCGGCCTGCGCCCCATGTACGTCTACAACACGGACCACATCCGAGGGCACGTGATTCTCTGCGTGCTCGCCCTGATTCTGATCCGTCTTCTGCAGGAACGGCTATCGGAGTTCGGGGAGCACCTGAGCATCCGAGACATCACTGAATCTCTCAACGACGCCTGCGTGAATGTCTCGGAGAGAGGCGGCGAATTCTATTTCCAACCGTGCTGCCGCAATGTTGCCGAAACTCTTCGGAAGGGCCGCGAGAGGATGCCGGTAGAGGAATTGTTGGCGCTTCAGAAGAAAGGAAAGATCCGGGCCTCACACATGGGAGCCATTCTGAGGGCGTGTGGATGCGGACCGATTCCGAGTTACGGGACGCGACGCGATTTGGCCCGGGTTCTGCGGACGAGATTCCCCGACCCAAGTGATGCCGTGGCTGAACTGATCAGGGCCCAGGTTATATCTATTTGAGTTCAAGGTCCAAAACGGTGAAAAGCCCGACGCCATCGAGGCGCTCGGGCTTTTCCAACTCATGCCGTTCCGAAAGACGGGAAAAGCGTTTGTGTACTTTAGCCGCGGCGTTGGAGGTACACAAAGTGTTTTGTGTACCTTAAAAGCGCTTTTACGGTGCACAACGGTCGTTGCATACCTTACATCGCCATGCTGAGGTACACAACGGTGTGGACCGACGATGAGTCGACGTCGAAGTGGATGGACCAGTCAAAACCCCCGGAACTCAGCGAATCCCGGGGGTCTTGTTCGATCAGGTCATCGGCCTGACCACGTCAGGGGAGATTATTCCCACTCGATCGTGGCGGGCGGCTTGCCCGAGACGTCGTAGACGACGCGGTTGATGCCCTTCACCTCATTGATGATGCGGTTCGAGACGCGGCCCAAGAGCTCGTACGGGAGGTGCGACCAGTGGGCGGTCATGAAGTCGGACGTTTCGACGCAGCGCAGGCTCACGACATAGTCGTACGTGCGGCCGTCGCCCATCACGCCCACGGACTTCACCGGGAGGAAGACGACGAACGCCTGGCTCACCTTGTCGTAGAGACCGGCGGCGCGGAGTTCTTCGATGAAGATCGCGTCGGCTTCGCGGAGAAGGTCGGCGTATTCGCGCTTCACTTCACCGAGGATGCGCACGCCGAGGCCCGGACCCGGGAACGGGTGACGGTAGACCATTTCGGCGGGAAGGCCGAGTTCGACGCCCAATTCGCGCACTTCGTCCTTGAAGAGGGAGCGCAGCGGCTCCAAAAGCTTGAGGTGAAGCGTATCGGGGAGGCCGCCCACGTTGTGGTGCGACTTGATGGTCTTCGCCTTCTTGGTCTTGGCGCCGGCGGACTCGATCACGTCGGGGTAGATCGTGCCCTGGGCGAGCCACTTCGCGGCGGTGAGCTTCGAGGCTTCTTCCTGGAAGATCTCCACGAATTCACGGCCGATGATCTTGCGCTTCTGTTCGGGGTCGGTGACGCCGGCGAGAGCGTTCATGAAGCGGTCGACCGCGTCGACGACGATGAGCTTCAGGCCCATGTTCTTTTCGAACGTTTCGCGGACCTGTTCGCGCTCGTTCTTGCGCAGGAGCCCGTTGTCGACGAAGACGCAGGTGAGGTTCTTGCCGATGGCGCGGTGAATGAGGGCCGCGGCCACAGAGCTGTCGACGCCGCCGGAGAGCCCCAGGATGACTTCTTCGTCACCGACCTGAGCCTTGATGGATTCCACCGCTTCGGCGATGTAGTTCGACATCACCCAGTCGGGCTTCGCGCCGCAGATCGAGAGCACGAAGCGCTCGATGATTTCGCGGCCCTTGACGGTGTGGGTCACTTCCGGGTGGAACTGCACGGCGTAGTAGCCGCGGGATTCGTCGCACATGCCGGCGATGGGGCAGGACGGCGTCGAGCACATGACGGAAAAGCCCGGGGGGAGCACCGTCACCTTGTCGCCGTGCGACATCCAGACCTTCAGCATCCCGTGGCCTTCCGCCGTGCGGAAGTCCTCGATGCCTTCGAGGAGCTTCGTGTGGTTGTGGGCGCGGACTTCGGCGTAGCCGAATTCGCGCTTGTTCGAGCCTTCCACGCGGCCGCCCAACTGCTGCGCCATCGTCTGCATGCCGTAGCAGATGCCGAGGACGGGCACGCCGGCTTCGAAGACGGCGGGACTCACCTGGTCGTTGCTTTCTTCGTAGGCGGACATGTGCGACCCGGAGAGGATGATGCCCTTCGGGTTGAATTCGCGGATGAACTCGGCCGAGACGTCGTTGGCGTGGACTTCGCAGTAGACGTGGGCTTCACGCACGCGGCGGGCGATGAGCTGCGTCACCTGGGAGCCGAAGTCCAGAATAAGGATGCGGTCGTGGGACATAGGTTGTCGAACACCTCAAAGGTTGATGAATTCGAATCGTCCGGCGGGGCTCCGGCGAGGGCCTCCGGCGGGCGGAAAAACGGATGGCGCTACTTTAGCAGAAAGCCTCATCGGAATGGCCTTTGCGGACCGTTTTCCGCCCCCTTTGTCGACCCCTTTCCACGCCCCCGGAAGAGGGTGTCGCCGGGCCCCGCGGAGAAAAGAAAAACGCCCCGCCGCGGGGCTCGCGGACGGGACGTTTCGGTGCCTGACCCGGGGCGTCGGGGAGACCGGAAGGGCTCCCGCGAAGCCGAAGGGATCAGCTTTCCTGACGGTAGTTCGGCGCTTCCTTCGTGATCTTGACGTCGTGGACGTGCGATTCGCGAAGACCGCCCGCCGTGATCTGGACGAAGTTGGCGCGGGTGCGCATTTCGTCGATCGTGCGGCAGCCGCAGTAGCCCATGGAGCTGCGAAGACCGCCGATCATCTGATAGATGATCTGGGCGACCTGGCCCTTGTAGGGCACCATGCCTTCAATGCCTTCGGGGACGAACTTGTCGATGTTGCCGGCGTTGTTGTCCTGGAAGTAGCGGTCGGCGGAGCCCTTGCCCATGGCACCGAGAGAGCCCATGCCGCGGTAGGACTTGTACGAGCGCCCCTGGTAGAGGATCACTTCGCCCGGGGCTTCTTCGGTGCCCGCGAACATGCCGCCCATCATGACGCAGCTCGCGCCCGCGGCGATCGCCTTGGCGATGTCGCCCGAGAAGCGGATGCCGCCGTCGGCGATGCAGGGAACGCCGGTGCCTTCGAGGGCTTCGGCGACGTTGCTGATCGCGGAGATCTGGGGCACGCCGACGCCCGCGACGATGCGGGTCGTGCAGATCGAGCCCGGGCCGATGCCGACCTTGACGCCGTCGGCGCCGTGGTCAACGAGCGCGCGGGCAGCGTCGGCGGTGGCGATGTTGCCGCCGATCACCTGGAGGTTGGGATAGTGTTCCTTCACCCACTTGACGCGGTTGAGAACGCCCGCAGAGTGGCCGTGCGCCGTGTCGACGACGATGACGTCGACGCCCGCGTCAACGAGCTTCTCGACGCGCTCTTCGGTGCCGGCACCGACGGAGACCGCGGCGCCCACCAAAAGCTTCCCCTGCGCGTCCTTCGCAGCGAAGGGGTGGTCCGTCGCCTTGGTGATGTCCTTCACGGTCATGAGGCCCGCCAAACGGAACGCGTCGTCGACGACGAGGACGCGCTCGAGGCGGTGGCGGTGCATGAGTTCCTTCGCTTCGTCGAGGGACGCCCCTTCGTGGACCGTGACGAGGCGCTCACGCGGCGTCATCACTTCGCGGACGGGCACGCCCATGCGGGTTTCAAAGCGCAGGTCGCGGTTCGTGACCATGCCGAGGACCGTGCCGTCGGCACCGACGACCGGAAGACCCGAGATGTGGTGCTCACGCGCGATCGCGATCACGTCGCCCACGAGCATGTCGGGGTTCACGGTGATCGGTTCGGCGACGACGCCCGCTTCGTGGCGCTTCACCTTGGAGACTTCCGCGGCCTGCATGTCCGCGGTCATGTTCTTGTGAATGAAGCCGAGGCCGCCTTCCTGGGCGAGCGCGATGGCGAGATTGGCTTCCGTCACCGTGTCCATGGCGGCGGAGACCATGGGGATGTTCAGCGTCAGGCCGCGCGTCAGGCGCGTCTGAAGAGCGGTATCACGGGGGAGGACTTCGGAATAGGCGGGGACGAGAAGGACGTCGTCGAAGGTGAGGGCCTTCTGAAGGAGTCGCATAACAACCTCTGAGCGCAAAAAAAAATACGCCGTCCGACCTGTGGAGGGCTCCGCGGGTGGGAGCGGCACATTGTGGGATCAGTTCCTCAGGCACCAACCGCATTCCTTGGGGGAATCCGGTCCGGCACGCTTTTTCGCGGGGGCCGCTTCAGGGGGTGAAGGGGCTTTCGAGAAAACGGAGATTGATTTGCGGGCGCATTCTATCGCGTTTGTTCCGGAGCGTGGGCCGGGAGAAGGTGTTTTTTCTTCCGGCGAAGAAGCTTCTTCGGAAGCGTCTTCGGTCAGGGGAATCGTGCGGCGTAGCCCGTAAAACCGCGGGCGTCGGGGCGCATCCGGGCGGGTTGTCGGTGCGTTGTCGGGCGCGTCAGCGGGCGGGAGGACGGGACGCCGGAAAGACGTCGGGGCGGGAAAGTCCCCGCCCCGAAGGGAGTCGCGGTTGGGGCTGCGGCTCCGGCCCGCCCCCGATCGGATTTCAGTCGGTCGGATCCCGATCAGACCCGGTCAGATCCTGATCACGCGGTCTTGTGCCCCGCGTAGAGGCTCTCGACCAAGTCCGCGTAGCGGGCCTGAATCTCCCGGCGGCGCAGCTTCATCGTGGGCGTCAAAAGCCCCGACTCCACCGTGAAGGGTTCGCGCACCACGCCCACCGCACGCGGGATCCCGTAGGCGGGGAAGTCCTTCGCGGCGGCGCGCACGCGCTTCACCAAGAGCCTCGTCACCGCGCGGTCGGTCATCGTTTCGGGGGCGTCCGGATCCTTCTGCATCTCGGCGCAGAGTTCGCGCCAGAGCTTGTCGTTCACCACCACCAAGGCGGATACGAACGGACGGTTTTCGCCCAAAACCAGCACCTGCTCGAAGAGCCGGTCCGCCTGCACGGCGAATTCGACGTCGACCGGCGGGATCTTCTCGCCCGTCGACGTCACGATGATTTCCTTCAAACGGCCCTTGATGCGCACGCGCCCGCCGTCGGACAAGTCCGCCTGGTCCCCGGTGCGGAACCAACCGTCCGCGGTGAAGGCGCGGGCGGTTTCCTCAGGCTTCTGCCAGTAGCCCTTCATCACCTGGGGGCCCTTCACCTGCAGCTCATCCATCTCGCCCAAACGCACCTGGGTGCCCTCGACGGGAAAGCCCACGCACGCGGGGTGGTTCCCGTCCGGGGTCGACATCGAGACGATCGGGCTCGTTTCCGTAAGCCCATAGGAGTGGAGGATGTTGAGCCCCATCGCGCTGAAGAATTTCGCGACGGTGTAGTTGAGCGACGCGCCGCCCGCGAAGGTGGCGCGCAGACGCCCACCGAAGATCTCGCGGATCTTCGCGCCCACCTCGTCGTCCAGCATCTGGGCGACGGTGTCGTCCAAGTTCTCGCGTTCGGTGTGCTCCACCGGGAGGTCGTTCTTCTTCGCGAAGCGCCGCCAACCGGCTTCTTCCGCCCATTCGGTGAGGTACCTGCGCTTTTCGTCCGCTTCCGCCAATTCGTGGCGGATCCGCTGGTAGATGCGCTCGTAGACGCGCGGCACCGAGCACATGAGCGTGGGCTTCACGTCGACCAAATCCCGCTCGATCATCGCCGCGGAACGCGCGAACGCCATCGCGCTCCCGTGCGCGACGGAGACGTAGTGCGCGACCGTGCGTTCGAACGTGTGCGAGAAGGGCAGATACGAGAGGAAGACGTCCGTCTCGTCGATCGGGTTCGCGAGCTCGATCTGGCGCAAATTCGCGACGAGGTTCGCGTGCGTCAGCATCACGCCCTTGGGGCGGCCGGTGGTGCCCGACGTATAGATGAGCCCGGCCAGATCGTCGGGACCGGGGCCCTCGGGGAGGTCGGCCTCCGGGAGGTCGTTCCCGTAGGCGAGCCAGGATTCGACCCCCATCAGCGTCACGCCGTCATCCTGGTCTTCGTGTTCGTCCACCACTTCGCTCGTGAAGACGACGCGCTCCAGGTCGTTCAAGTCGGGCGCGGCCGCGCGGATCGCGTTCCAGCGGGCGCGGGCGGTCGTGACGAGAAAGCGGGCGTTGGAGTCCTTCAAGATGTACGCGGACGAACCCGCCGTGTCGATCGCGTGGAGCGGGACGGGGACGAGGGCGTTCGCGAGCGCCGCCTCGTCGAAGGCGACCGCGTCGAGGCAGTTCGTCAAAAGCATCGCGACGCGGTCGCCGCGCCGGAGCCCCATCTTCGCGAAGGCCTTCCGCCAACGCAGGACGAGCTCGCCGAAGTCCTTCCACGTGGTGGAGATCCAGGCGTTTTCCTGATGGTCGAACTGCCGGAAGGCTTCGCGCTCGGGAAAGGTCGAGACCGTGCGCTCGAGGAGCGCCGGGATGGTGTTCAGGTCGAAGACGTAGGGCTTGGCGGACATGTGGGAGACGGTCGCTCGTGGGGCTTGGGTGTTCGGGGCGGCGCCTGAAGTCGAGGGACGGGCGCCGCACACGCCATTCTGCGGACGAAGACGGCGCGGCGCGCCGTCTTCGGGTGAGGGATTTCCCTTGTGAGGGTGCCGGGAAGAGAAGAAAGGACGGTCGTTGGGATGCCCTCCGACCGCCGGTTCTTCTTCCTTTTTTCCTGGATCAGCCCGCCGCCTTCTTCGGCGCGAGCGCGGCGTACATCGCCTCGATCGCTTCATAGTGCGCGCGGGCGATCATGCGGCGCTTCAACTTCAAGGTGGGCGTCAGAAGCCCGTTTTCGATCGTGAAGCCTTCTTTGAGAAGCGTCACCTGGCGCGGCACCCCGTAGTTGGGAAAGCCCGAGGTGGCCGCCTTGATGCGGCGAAGCGCCGCGGCCTTGGCTTCCTTTTTGTCCAACGACGCCGGATCGTTGGGGTCCAAACCGAGCTCTTCGCAGAGCGCGGCCCAGGGGCCTTCGTTCACGACGCAGAGCGCCGAGATGAAGGGACGGTCGTCGCCCACCACCATGCACTGCGTGAAGAGGCGGTCGGTCGTCACCGCCGCTTCGAGGTCGGTGGGCGGCACCTTTTCGCCCGTCGACGTCACGATGATTTCCTTGATGCGGCCCGTGATGCGGATGTGACCGTCCTTGTAGATTTCGCCCACGTCCCCGGTGCGCAGCCAATCGTCTTCCGTGAAGATCTCGCGGGTCGCTTCCGGACGGTTCCAGTAGCCCTTCATGACGGAGGGACCGCGGACCTGGATTTCGTCGCCGTCGCCCAGACGCACTTCGATGTTGTCCAAGGCCGGACCCACCGTGTTCGGGTGGTTCGAGCCGGGGCGGTTCACCGAAATGATCGGGCTCGTTTCCGTCATGCCGTAGCCCTGGAAGATGGGGACGCCCAAGGCGAGGAAGACCTTCGCGACGTTGGTCGGCAGCGCCGCCCCGCCCGAAATGAAGAGGTGGATGCGGTCGCCGAAGGCGTCGCGCAAGGTTTTGCCCACCTTCTTGTCGAGGAAGCCCGCGACGAAGGGGTCGAGGAAGCTCAAGGCCGAGGGTTCGACCGGAAGGCCGTTTTCGCGGCAGAAGCGCCGCCAGCCGACCGCCACCGCCCAGTTGAAGATGCGGCGCACCATCGGGGGCTTCTTCGCGAGCCCGTCCATCACCTTCCCGTGGATCATCTCGTAGACGCGCGGGACCGACATGATGATGGTCGGGCGGATGGTCTTGAGGTCGTCCGCGAGGTTCGCGATCGAGCGGTTGAAGGCGCAGGTGAAGCCGAGGCCCAGGGCCAAGTAGTAGGAAGCCGTACGCTCGAACGTGTGCGAGAGCGGGAGAAACGAGAGGAGCGTTTCGCTTTCGCTCGGCTGAATGCTCTTCAAGACGCCCTGCAGGTTCGAGAGGATGTTGCGGTGCGTGAGCATCACGCCCTTCGGGTTACCGGTCGTGCCCGACGTGTAGACGAGCGCGGCGAGGTCGTTGGGCTTGGGGCCCTCAGGCAAGGGAGCGTCCGGCGTCGCCGCGAGGAACTTCGCAAGCGACACGACGGGGATGGGCGACTCGGGGTCGTTCACGTCGCCGTCGTCCGTGATGACGACCATCTTCAGCGTGGGCGTTTCGGCGGCCGCACGGATCTGACGCCATTTGAGGAGCTTGTTCGTGACGAGGAGCTCCGCGCCGCTGTCGTTGATGATGAAGGCGGAGCTCTTCGGCGTGTCGATCGCGTGAAGCGGCACGGGCACGAGGGCGTTCGCGAGCACCGAGAGGTCGAAGTGCACGGCGTCGACGCAGTTGGGGAGCAGCATCGCCGCACGCGCCCCGCGCACGAGCCCGAGGCCGGCGAGGGCGTGGCGCCACTTCTCCACGATCTCATGCGTTTCGCGGAAGGTGTAGTCCTTCCAGGCCTTCTCCTGGGCGCTCCAGTTGCGGTACGCGACGGCGTCCGGGCGCACGGGGAGATGCTGCGTGAGGAGTTCGGGGATGGTGGTGACGAGTGAGAGCGCGTCGATGCGCCCGCGCGCCGCCGGCGAGACTTCGTGTCGCATGGAAAGAAACCGGTGTGCTGAGTGTTCGGGTTCGCGGCGCGCCGTCGGACGGCCCGGAGTGGGAAGACACCGGGGTCGGACGCGACGCCGGATTCAACGCCCGCCGCGTCCCTTTCACCCAAGACAAAAGGCCGTTCGCGCTTCACCTTGGGCGCGCCGGCTTCGGGTCGGAGAGACACGTTCGGGCGGACCGGGGTCGGGCCGCGCGTGTTCTGTTGAGACGGATTGTGCGCCAAAGCGCCGCAGCGCGTCTCCTGAGGCATGTTCCCAACCCTTGTGCGGGGGATCGCAGGATCATCCGTACGGATGATGTCAGGTGGCGGGAGGGGATGAATCGGGCCCTGCGGGTGCGGCG
>OGHV01001680.1_pt1 | contig 11789 bp, 10 predicted proteins | sample 1571551 | NCBI WGS metagenome assembly OGHV01 (sample SAMEA2581960, study PRJEB24529) | metagenome | biome: Human gut stool | place: China | collected 2011 | reverse complement strand
GCGGTACGCGAGCTGGGTTCAGAACGTCGTGAGACAGTTCGGTCCCTATCCGGCGTGGGCGTAGGATATCTGAGAGGAGCTGTCCTTAGTACGAGAGGACCGGGATGGACGGGCCGCTGGTGCATCGGTTAGACTGCCAAGTCTACGGCCGAGTAGCCAAGCCCGGAAGGGATAAACGCTGAAGGCATCTAAGCGTGAAGCCCCCCTTAAGATGAGATATCCCATTCGAAAGAAGTAAACCCCCTTGAAGACGACGAGGTAGATAGGGCAGAGGTGGAAGTGCAGCAATGCATGGAGCTGACTGTTACTAATCGGGTGAGGGCTTGACCAAGAATCGCAGGAAGAATGAATCTCAAGGAAATGTCAACATGTATGTAGTTTTGAAGGTACAGTAAAAACCAGCTATCATCTAGCTGGTTTTTTTGTGTGCAAAAATCTATAGAAAGGAATGTCTGAAACTTCTGACCATTTACATAGAAAATTATAGAAAGTGGGATTAAAAATATATTGTCTTGCAGGAAAATGGGTTTTAAAATTATAAGCAAGATTTATAGAATCTATTAATCCTCTAAAATAATACATCTTAATCTAGCCCATCAGAGTGTGAAATCATGCTGAACTGTCTTAAATGCATTATTTACGAGGACTGCTATAATAGAAACATATATGGGAGGGTTTTTCATGAAGATTTATGTAAATGTAAATGCTGGTCATGATGGTAATGGTACAGAACAGATGCCGTTTCGTCATATTAATGATGCAGCAAAAATTGCACAGCCGGGGGATGAAGTTTGGGTAGCTCCTGGAGTTTATCGGGAATATGTAGATCCTGTTCATGCGGGTAGAGAGGATGCCAGAATTACTTACAGGAGTGTAGAGCCTCTTGGGGCAGTTATTACCGGAGCAGAACGAATTCAGTCATGGGTTCCTTATAAGGAAAACGTATGGGTATGCCGTGTTGCGAACAGTCTTTTTGGCAACTATAATCCATATACAACTATGGTATATGGAGACTGGTATTTTGCTAAAGCTGACAAACATACAGGATGTGTATATCTTAATAACCGAGCACTTTATGAGGCTGGAAGTATAGAGGAATGTATTAAAGCCGAGGTTTATGAGTGTAGTTGGGTTCCGGAGGAATCTACTTATAAATGGTACACAGAACAGGATCAGGAAAAAGATGAGACAGTAATTTATGCGAATTTTCATGGAGCAGATCCAAATGAGGAAAATGTAGAAATTAATGTACGCCGTGAATGCTTTATGCCATTAAAAACAGGTGTTGGATATATCACAGTCAGTGGTTTCGTAGTTACAAAAGCAGCAACTACCTGGGCACCGCCTGCAGCTTATCAGGATGGCATGATCGGGCCTCACTGGAGTAAAGGATGGATCATTGAGGACTGCGAAATTTCTAACAGCAAATGTGCAGGAATTTCTCTTGGAAAATATTATGATCCTGATAACGATCATTATTTTACTAATAAATATGTTAAGAGTCCAACTCAAATGGAAAGAGACGCGGTATGCCGTGGACAGTATCATGGCTGGCTTAAGGAAAAAGTAGGAAGTCATATTATCCGCCGAAACAATATCCACCACTGTGAGCAGGGTGGTATTATCGGGCGTATGGGTGGTGTATTCAGTATTATTGAGGATAATCATATTCACCATATCAACAATATGATGGAATTGGGCGGAGCAGAAATTGCCGGAATTAAAATGCATGCTGCAATTGATGTTATTATGAGAAGAAATCATATTCATCATTGTACTATGGGAATCTGGTGTGATTGGGAAGCTCAGGGTACACGACTTTCTCAGAACCTGCTCCATGACAATCAGCGTCCGGCATTTGCTAAACAGTTGAAAGGTGGTATGATGTGCCAGGATATTTTTGTTGAAGTAGGTCATGGTCCTACTCTTATTGATAACAATATCCTTTTATCAGATGCCAGCCTGCGTTTTGCTACTCAGGGTGTTGCTATGGTACATAATCTGATCTGCGGTGCTTTAACTTGTGTAGGCGAAGGAACCAGTTGGCGTTATACACCATATCATATGCCTCATCGTACAGAGGTTATGGGATTTATGACTATACTTCATGGAGATGATCGTTTCTATAATAATATTTTCGTCCAGAAATGGCCTTCAGAAGATTTTATTACAATGCATGATTCTGATGATGGATTTGATTCTGAAAACAGAAAAGTCGGAACCTGGATGTTTGATGAGTATCCAACGTATGATGAATGGATTTCACAGTTTGATTTTACAAAACCTGCAGACATGAAGAAACTGGAATCAGTTCATTTTGATCATTTACCGGTATGGAGTGAAGGAAATGTTTATCTTGATGGTGCAAAGGCATGGAAACATGAGAAAAATGGGTTCGTTTCTTCTGAGAATGTGAAGGTAGAATTAACAGAGAAAGACGGAAAATATTTCCTGGATACAAATATATATGAGATTCTTGAAGATTTCTCCGGACGTATGATTAATACAGAAGTTTTGGGAAAAGCTTTTGAGCCGGAAGAATTCTTCGAAAATCCGGATGGAACACCGATAACATTTGATACCGATTACTTTGGAGGACACAGAGGTGCCAAGGTAATTCCCGGACCTTTTGCAGAGAAGGAAGACGTTGGGAAAAACGTTAATATATGTACTGCATTTTAAACGAATTAAGTAAGTTATCGGATACAATTGTGAATCTACGCCTGAGTGAGCAGTAATATAATTGTTACTGTTCACACACCACTATTCCGCGAGGTGTTTTGGCATGAATATGCCAAAATCCCGAGACATACAAGCCAAAATTCCATTGCCGCAGGCAATCTGGAATGAATTTTGGCTACGTTACTGTGAACGGAGTGAACAGTAACATAATTAAGTCAGAGATAAAATACAGAATAAGACTTGAATATTAAAATTAAAATGATATACAACATAGTTGGCGCGAACTATGTTAAATGAATCAACTGATTCCCCGAAAAAGAAAAGTTAAAATCTATAAAAACTAAGAACTATCTGTAAAAGCAGAAAATAAAAATGCTTTACAGATAGTTCTTTTTATTTCTCAGGTGGGAAATTTCCGTTTTCATCCGGCTGTACGCGGAACCAGTAAGTATAAAGCTGCTGGAATCCAAGTGATCTGTATAATGCCCGGGCATTGTCATTTCCCTCTACAACCTGAAGATATGCATTCTGTGCACCTTTTTTCATTCCTTCTTTCAGAAGTCCTGTGCAGATCTGACGGGCATAGCCATGTTTGCGGTATTCTTCTTTGACATGGATGGCGTAAATACCGATGTAGTCTCTGTCCAGGATACCAAGCCCTGTTGCAATGATCTGCCCGTCTATGCGGATGCAGGCGCAAATGGTTTCTTTGAGAATTGCCTGATACATGGATGGTACAACTTTTCTGTGAATCGGATTTATAGTATTTTTTAGATTGAACAGACTTTCAATCCATTCAGACGGAATGTTATTGTAGAATGTTACATCAGGATATGGAGTATCCAGATGTGCGGCGTTCATGCTCATTGCCATGACATTGGTGGTATGCTGGATGGCATATCCCCGATTCTCCAGAACATAATCAAAGTCAGGAGAGACAAGAGGACTGATCTTAAATACAGCGGGGGTTCCCAGACGCTTATATACGCTTTCACAATATGGGATTTTTTCCCGCCAGGTGAGGGTGGAATTGCCGAACTGTTCTACGCTGTTGGTTCTGTGTGTATAAAAATAAGAAAATCTCAGGATCCAGCCGTCATATAATTCCATCTTGTGAGATGGCCAGGCATTCAGAGACATATCTTCAATCTGTTTAATTGTAGTTTCCATAATATAAGGAAGACTCCTTTCCATAATAAGTCCGCAGATATGAGCGAGGACAGTGATTTATTATACAAAGTTCCGGGAAAATGCGCAATAGCTTATCTGTTCAGGGATTGTTATCAATGTTTTGAAGGAGAGGGAACAGTTTCTCGGCCAGAAGCCTATGTCCATACAAAGTAAGATGAATCCCGTCTGTTGTTATGGTATCAAATCCCGATTGAGTTGCTTCCTTATTAAAATAGTTATGCAGAGGTAGAAATGGAAGTCTGAATCTGACAGAGAGCTGTCGGATAATATCAGACATGGTATGGACATAGGGAATCCATGTCTCATATTCTTCCGGATGTGGAAAGATAAAGGGTTCCATAAGGATTACCTGCCTGGCATCTGCAGTGAGCAGATTCAATAATTCATTGTAATGAGTGGCAAACTCTCTCATCATCTGTTCTTTCTGAGAAGCCGTCCGGTCTGTGTTCATTATCAGACCGATATCATTGATGCCGATCAGCAGAGTTATAACAGGAGAGCGATGCAAAAAAATACGGTGTTGACGGATATTTTCAAGGACTCTTGCCACAGTGAAGCCATCTATGCCACAGTTCCTGAAATGTATGGCACCTGTTGATTTATCTGTTAACTGTACAGCGCTTGATGAGCGTCTGACGGTATCTGCGGATATGGAGAAAGAAGGAGTCTGATTACGGAACATTTCTGAGAGTATCTGTACATACCCATTTCCCAGAGGAAAATCTTCAAATAAATGATTACAGTCCGTAATGCTGTCTCCCAGACAAATGATTTGCATAAAAAACCTCCTGTTTGGTATTACCAATATAAGGATTGGTAAGTGCAGAGATATAAAATTTATATAAAAACCATATAAAATAATATCATCTGCTTACAGTTCGGTCAATGAAAATTGCCTTTTTTTCGTGAAAATGCATTAAAAAAATTATGAAAATCTATTTTTCAATCAAAATGTCTGGATGAAATGCACAAAAAGAAAATCTATTTTTGCCAGAAATAGTCAAAATAATTGTTGACTTTTTAACGGATTTTAATATAATAATCTCAAAATCTTGAATCGATGGAAAGCTTATGAAATATTTTACAGTCATAAGTTTCGGAATCCTGGCTGAGGCATCTGAGACGGACAGCATAAAAAGCCAGAATGTCTTCCGGAGATTTAAATAGAAAAAGGAGGGAAAAGAAACGGGTAATTTAGCAGACACGTTAATGGAAGAACTTCAATGTAAGACAGTTTTTACCATACCGGTGTTTGGAGGAATACCAGTTGCAGAGTCAGTAGCAGTGACATGGGTGATCATGGCAGTGCTTTTAATTTTGTCATTGGTGCTCGTAAGAAACCTGAGTGTGGAAAACCCCGGTAAGAAACAGCTTTTGCTGGAAACCGGTGTCAGTTTTCTTCATAACTTCTTTAAGGATATCCTTGGAGAAGAGGGAAAAATGTATATTCCCTATCTGATGACAGTTGTCATTTACATTGGAATTGCAAACATTTTCGGTGTGTTTGGATTTGTACCGCCTACAAAGGATTTAAACTGTACGATCGGTCTTGCGATCACAAGTATTTTTCTGATCGAGTATGCAGGATTCCATAAGAAAGGTCTGAAAGGCTTTCTTAAAAGCTTCGCAGAGCCGGCACCGATTATGCTGCCGATTAATATTCTGGAGGTCGTTATTCGACCGACATCACTTTGTATGCGACTTTTTGGTAATGTGTTAGGAAGCTATGTGGTTATGAAACTTCTTGAGTTTATATGCCCGGCAGTTCTTCCTATTCCATTCAGCCTGTATTTTGATTTCTTTGACGGATTCATTCAGGCGTATGTATTTGTATTCTTAACTTCTTTATTTATCAAAGAAGCTATTGAATAAAAAAGATTACTGTTCATACAGGAATATGACACCTATATAAGACCTGAGACGCGGGACATAAGGGATAAGACAGCAGTTATGAACAGCACTTAAATGCTGTCCGGATATTCGATGGGTCATAACGGTCATAAACAACCGTTGGTACAGACATTTGTTGTACAGGCATCAAATGATCTCATCGGAATATCGACAGGATAGCATATTGTGAAGAAAGATTTGTAATATTTAGTTTATTTCAGTTAAACAACAGGAGGAAAAAGTTATGTTAGTAGCTATTGGAGCAGGAATCGCAGTTTTAACAGGTATTGGCGCTGGTATCGGTATTGGTATGGCAACATCCAAAGCAGTAGAAGCAATCGCAAGACAGCCGGAAGCAGAAAGCAAGATCAGCAAATCCCTTCTTTTAGGATGTGCCCTTGCCGAGGCAACAGCTATTTACGGTTTCGTTATCGGTCTTCTGATCGTTATCATGCTTGGCTAATTAATGGATAAAGAATAACTAAGAAAGGCAGGTGGGACAGGTGATCGAGATTAACATCAACCTGGTCTTTACAATTATTAACCTGATTGTTCTTTATCTTTTAATGAAAAAGTTCTTATTTGGTCCGATCCTCAATGTGATGGAGCAGAGAAAAAACATGATCGACCAGCAGTTCGCAAGTGCCAAAGATACAGAAGAACAGGCATATGAACTGAAAGGCAAATATGAAGATGCACTGAAATCTGCGAAAGACGAATCCATGCGTATTGTAAACCAGGCAAAGGATGAGGCAAAAGTACAGGCTGAGCGTATTGTAAAAGATGCAAACACACAGGCTGGTGCAATGCTTGACAAAGCAAAGGCAGATATCAGGACAGAGCAGGAAAATGCTATGAAGGCTATGGAAAGCAGAGTGGCAGAGATCGCGCTGGATGCAGCCTCAAAGATCATGGGAGAGAAAAACAGCAGTCAGCAGGATTTGTCCCTTTATGACCAGTTTATAAAAGAGGCAGGTGATTCCAATGACGGAAACAAGCATTAATTATGCAAAAGCATTATATGAGCTTTCTGTCCCGGAAGAAGCTGTTTTGGAGACAGAAAAGATTTTCAGGAGTACCCCGCAGTTAAAGGGTGCTCTTGAGAATCCGCTGGTTTCTTTAAAAGAAAAAGAACATGTAATTGACAGGGTATTCCCACAGGAGATGAAAAATTTCCTGAAGGTGACCTGTAAATATCAGAAAATCAGCAGCATTTATGATATCCTGGAAACATATGGCGATTACAGCCGCAAGCAGAAAGGTATCCTGAAAGCTGTTCTCACATATGTAACAAAACCGGAAGAAGCCCAGAAAGAGAAGATGGAAGATTTCCTTCGCAGGGAATTTGGAGCAAAGGAAGTAATCCTTACTCTCAGAGAAGACAAATCTTTGATCGGAGGCTTCATTCTTTCTGCCGGAGACAAAGAGTTCGACTGGAGTCTCCGCGGACGTTATAACAATTTAAGACAGAAATTGACACGGAGGTGAATAAAAGTTGGCTGCAATGAATCCAGATGAAATCATTTCGATTCTGAAAGAAGAAATTAAGAATTATGACGAAATCAGCAAGGACCAGGAAGTAGGAACAGTCATCTCCGTCGGAGATGGTATCGCCACGGTACATGGTATTGATCATGCTATGTATGGCGAGGTTGTAACCTTTGAGAATGGTCTGAAAGGTATGGTTCAGGATATCCGTGCAAACAGCATCGGATGTATCCTGTTCGGTAAAGATACAGGAATCAAAGAAGGAACAAAGGTAGCAAGAACCCAGAAGCAGGCAGGTGTGCCTGTAGGTGACGCTTTTATCGGAAGGATCGTAAACGCTCTGGGAGCGCCGATCGATGGTAAAGGTGAGATCAAGGCAGACGGGTATCGTCCGGTAGAGAATCCGGCACCTGGAATTATTGACAGAAAATCTGTAACAGTTCCTCTGGAAACAGGTATTCTTTCTATTGACTCCATGTTCCCCATCGGCCGTGGCCAGCGTGAGCTGATTATCGGTGACAGACAGACAGGTAAGACTTCCGTTGCACTGGATACCATTCTGAACCAGAAAGGCAAAGATGTAATCTGTATCTATGTTGCAATCGGACAGAAAGCTTCCACAGTAGCTAAGATCGTATCTACTCTGGAGAAACATGGTGCTATGGACTATACAACAGTATTCTCCTCCACAGCCAGTGACTGTGCACCGCTTCAGTATATTGTTCCTTATGCAGGTACTGCACTTGCTGAGTACTTTATGTATAAGGGAAAAGATGTATTAATGGTTTATGATGATTTATCCAAGCATGCAGTTGCATATCGTGCACTGTCATTGCTTCTGGAACGTTCACCGGGACGTGAGGCTTATCCTGGAGATGTATTCTATCTCCATTCCAGATTACTGGAGCGTTCCAGCCGTCTGAATGAAAAGGCCGGCGGTGGTTCTATCACTGCACTTCCTATCATTGAGACACAGGCAGGTGACCTTTCCGCATATATTCCTACAAACGTTATTTCCATCACAGATGGTCAGATTTTCCTGGAGAGTGACCTGTTTAACTCCGGTATGCGTCCGGCGGTTAACGTAGGTCTTTCCGTATCCCGAGTTGGTGGTGCTGCACAGGCAAAAGCCATGAAGAAAGCAGCAGGAAGTGTCCGTATCGATCTGGCTCAGTATCGTGAGATGGAAATCTTTACACAGTTCAGTTCTGATCTGGACGAGGCTACAACTCAGCAGTTGAAATACGGAAGTGGACTTATGGAACTTCTGAAACAGCCGCTTTCAAGCCCGTTAAGTCTTCATGAGCAGGTCATCACTCTTTGTGCGGCAACACACAAGGCAATGATGCACGTGGAAACCAAGAAGATGAAGAAGTATCAGAGAGATATGCTGGACTACTTTGACAGTGCTTATCCGGAAATCGGAAGAGAGATCGAGGAGAAGAGACAGCTTCCGGATGAACTGGCAGAAAAGATCGTGAAAGTGGCAGAAGAATTTGCAGATAAGAGCAGGTAGGTGTTGATATGGGCAGTACGAAAGAGATTCAGACTCGAATGAAAAGCATTCAGGACACCATGAAGATCACCAATGCCATGTATATGATCTCTTCATCCAAGATGCAGAAGGCCAAAAGAATCCTGTCCGATACAGAGCCGTATTACTATAATATGCAGGCAGCAATTTCCCGAATCCTGCGTCATATGCCGGATACAGAGCATCCTTTTTTCAGTATCCGTCATAAGATTGCGGAGGAAGACCGTAAGATCGGCTGTATCGTAGTTACCGGTGATAAGGGTATGGCAGGTGCCTATAACCATAATATCCAGAAAATGACAGAACAGTTTATGGCAGAGCATGAGCACTGCAAGCTTTATGTGCTGGGTATGGTAGGCCGTCAGTATTTCACGAAGAAACATATGGATATCGCAGAGAACTTTCCATATACAGTACAGAAACCGACCATGCACAGAGCGCGTCTGATCTCAGAGGAGATTGTCAGAGCGTTCTTGGACAGAGAACTGGACGAAGTCCGTATTTTCTATACGGAGATGCAGAGTGCAGTTGCCATGGAGCCGGTGAATATGCAGCTTCTTCCATTGAAGAAAGCAGAGTTCCTGCCAAATCAGGCAATGCTTGCGGACATGCCACAGGAGGAAATCGTGCTGTCACCATCAGCCGATGTACTTCTGAATACCATGATCCCAAATTACCTGACTGGTCTGATCTATGGATGTCTTGTAGAAGCCTATGCCAGTGAAAATAATGCCAGAATGATGGCAATGCAGTCCTCTACGGACAGTGCAAAGAAGATGCTCAGGGAGTTATCCATTGAGTATAACCGTGCGCGTCAGGCTGCCATCACACAGGAAATCACTGAGATTGTCAGCGGTGCAAAAGCACAAAAAAGGAAGTGACGACGATGAACAAAGGTAAAATTGTACAGGTTATGGGACCTGTTGTAGACGTTGTTTTTGAAGATGGAAATCTTCCTGAGATCAAGGATGCCCTTGAGGTAGAGAACAACGGTAAAAGATGTGTAATGGAAGTTTCCCATCATCTGGGAAACAATATGGTACGCTGCATTATGCTGAGCGCAAGCGAAGGCTTACAGCGTGACAGAGAAGTCATCGCCACAGGAAGCGGCATTAAGGTTCCTGTAGGTGATAAGACACTGGGACGTTTATTTAACGTACTTGGTGATACAGTAGATGACGGTCCTTCCCTTGAGGGAGAACAGAAATGGGTCATCCACAGAGATCCGCCGGATTTCGAACATCAGAAACCGGCTGTAGAAATCCTGGAAACAGGTATTAAGGTTATCGACCTTCTTGCACCATATGCAAAAGGTGGTAAGATCGGTCTGTTCGGTGGTGCCGGTGTTGGTAAGACAGTCCTGATTCAGGAGCTGATCCAGAACATTGCCACAGAGCATGGCGGATATTCCATTTTCACAGGTGTTGGAGAGCGTTCCCGTGAAGGTAACGACTTATGGTCAGAAATGAAAGAGTCCGGTGTTCTTGAAAAAACAGCCTTAGTGTTCGGACAGATGAACGAGCCACCGGGATCCCGTATGCGTGTTGCTGAAACCGGACTGACAATGGCTGAGTACTTCAGAGATGAGGAACACAGAGATGTGCTTCTTTTCATTGATAATATTTTCCGTTTTGTACAGGCTGGTTCCGAGGTTTCCGCCCTTCTTGGACGTATGCCTTCAGCCGTAGGTTATCAGCCAACACTGGCTACTGAGATGGGTCTGTAACATCTGTACAGGCTGTCTATGTCCCTGCCGATGACCTGACTGATCCGGCTCCTGCAACTACATTTGCTCATCTGGATGCAACAACCGTTCTTTCCAGAAAGATCGTAGAGCAGGGTATTTATCCGGCCGTTGACCCGTTGGAATCTACTTCCCGTATCCTGGAGCCGGATGTTGTAGGTGAAGAACATTATGAAGTAGCACGTAAAGTACAGGAAATCCTTCAGAAATATAAAGAACTTCAGGACATCATTGCTATTCTTGGTATGGAAGAGCTTTCTGAAGAGGATAAGAGCACTGTATTCCGTGCAAGAAAGATCCAGAAGTTCCTTTCTCAGCCGTTCCATGTAGCTGAGAACTTCACAGGTATCAAGGGTAAATATGTTCCTCTGAAAGAAACCATCCGTGGATTCAAGGCAATCGTTGATGGTGAGATGGATCAGTATCCGGAAAATGCTTTCTTCAATGTTGGTACAATTGAGGATGTCATCGAGAAAGCAAAGACTGAGATGGGTCAGGAATAAGGAGCGGATTTTATGGCAGATACATTTGGTCTTGAGATTTATGCCAGTAATAAGCTGGCGTTTGCAGGACGTGCCAAAACCCTGACAATCCCGGCTGTTGACGGTGAGCAGGCCTTTCTGGCACAGCATGAGAATATTGTTGCTGCTATCATTCCGGGAGAAATGCGTTTCGAGGAAGCTGATGGCACAAAGCATGTTCTGGCTGTGAGCAGTGGGTTTGTGGAGATGATCAATAACCGTGTGAAGCTGTTCTGTCTGACGGCAGAGAGTCCTGAGGAGATTGATATCCGCAGGGCACAGGAAGCGAAGGAGAGAGCAGAAGAGCAGATGAGACAGAAGCAGAGTATTCAGGAGTATCATATGAATCAGTTGGCTCTGTCCAGAGCTATGGCACGACTTAGGGTTACGAGTCATAAAGAAATTTAAAGAAACAAAATATATCAATAAAAAGCATCTTTGGATGGTCTGATGAAGGCTTTCCGTAGATGCTTTTATTGCTTTGTACCATGTTCTGACTTATTTCTTGGCTGGTGAAAATTATTTTTGCAGAGTCCATTTTCTGTTTGAATTATTTCCAATTGGAGATACATCAGGTATTTCTTTTAAAATAGCCCGGGTTCGCGGAAGACTTAATCCAATATATTCAGCAATATCACTGGTTTTTGAGATATTGTTTTTAGATAAATACTCTCTGATTTTTTCTATATTTTCCAAAGTTTTTTGGTTTTGTTTTTTATGACAGGATTTATTCGCTTGT
>OGHV01001655.1_pt1 | contig 11948 bp, 6 predicted proteins | sample 1571551 | NCBI WGS metagenome assembly OGHV01 (sample SAMEA2581960, study PRJEB24529) | metagenome | biome: Human gut stool | place: China | collected 2011 | reverse complement strand
AGAAGAAGCTGCTACTTTATTGATAAGGGATTTATCCCTACCCAAGAAAAAGGGCAGCTCCTGCCGTCCCGCCTCCGCCCGGCAATCTCCTGGCCGGCATTCTCGAACCCCGGTGCTCCATAGCTGCCGGGGTTCTTTTCAGACACCGCCCGTTCTCCGTCCGTTCACTGCCTGTCAGCGGCCAAAACTAGTGGCCGAAGGAAACCTGAGGTTTGAGCGGAAAGGGCGCATAGATGGCGGATGTTGTTAATTTACAACACGCGGACTCTTTTCCGCATGTATTCCGGAGGCGTTTCCAAAGGATTTCCGGGGAACGGAAATATCGCTTCCGTATTCCGACAAAACGCATCCTTGAATCGGTGCTGCGGTACCTTTGACGCCTATTTGACGCTTTTGGAGTAGCGAAACCAAAGTTTCCGTATGCGTTCCTCGAAAACCGAAAACGGCGCAAAAGTGTCTTCCATCTTGCGTCAAATGCAGTGTTATCCCCGAGCTGATCCGAGCATAAACACGTACTTATTGGGAGGGCGCACCCCATAGAATCGCTTCCCTTCTTGGCCGCATTTGCGACACGCAGGCAGTCGCGCGGCAAAGCCCAGAGGAGACACCATTTATGAAGTCTATCACCACCCCTCGACTCATAGGCTTTAACGATTGCGATTCCCTGACCCGCCGCATGGGCCATGTAGGTCGGGCGGCCCCGGCGCACGCGGACTTCCACGGCGAACTTCACGCGGCCTTTCACCCCAACGTCTCGTTTCTCTGCAAGGCGACGCTTCTGCGCTCGACGTTGAGCATCGCCGTGGCCGCAGCGCTCGGGATCGCCGCATTCCCGGCGGCAGCCCATGAGTACACCTCCACCGTGACGGGTTCGTTCACGCACGACGAAGCCGTCACGATCACGCCTTCATCGGGCAACGGGATCTCTCTCACGCAGGCCCAAAGCTACGATTTTTCAGTCGGCAACCACCAACTCAGCATTTCGGGCGGCACCAACGGCATCCACTTCGACGTCAGGCCCGGATCTTCGAGCCCGGCCGAAATCGTCTTCACGGGTGACGTGTCTCTTACCGGGCAGACCAAGACCGGCATCAACGTCTACCGGATCACCAACACCACGGTGGACTTCTACGGGAAGGTGAGCGTCAGCCATGCCAATTCGGGCATGGACGTCAATACGAGCACCAACAGCTCGATGATCTTCCACCAAGGGCTCAGCCTGACGGATCTTGATTTCGGCGTCAGCACGTACTACGCCGCGATCCGAAACCAAGACGGATTCACGATCTGGGCGAGCGACATCACGATCGACAACGTTTCGAGCAGCCAAGGAAGTCCCTTCTCCGGCATTGAGAGCAATTCGGGGATCATTTGGGTGAGCTCCGAAAGTGTCGGGGGGTCGGGAAGGCTCTCGATCAGCCGCGTGACCTCGAACACCCAGTCAACCCGCGGCTACTACAGCTGGGGCGGGGACGTCGGGGCCGATCAGATCATCATCTCGGACATTGAGAGCAAGGTGAGCTCTGCGCAAGGCGTCCATCTTTTGGCGGGGACCGCCCTGGGCGGAACCCTCAGCATTGAAGGCATCAAAGGCGCGACGAGCGCGGCAGGCCTCTATTCTCAGGGCTATCGAACCTACCAAAGCACCACGGCATTCGACGACACGATCGACGTGAAGGACGTCAAGGCGGCGCACGGCGTGGCCGCAGGGGTCGACAACTACGGTTCGCTCCTCAGTTCGACCGAACTCACGATTTCGGACGTAACCTCCGAGGCCGCCGTCGCTGACGGCACCGACGTCACCGCTTACGGCTACCGCGGCAGGGAATTTACTTACTCAAACACAACCCTCGGGGCCGGCCTCAACGTAGGCTCTCTCGACATTTCAAACGTCACTTCCGTCGCCGGGGCGGCCTACGGTTGGAGAAACGACCGCACTCTCGCGGCCGAAGAAACCGACCACGTTGTTGAGGGAGATCTCAGCATCTCCGGCATCTCGGGCGCGACGGGCGCCTATGGTTTCATGGCTTCGGGCGGGAAGAGCTCGGCGGGCACGCTCAAGGTGAAGAACGTCAAGACCACCTCGGGCGTCACCCTCCTTGTCGACGCCGAAGCCGGGGCCGAGATCACGGCGGGCGGCGCGGAGGTGACGTGCGCCGAATCGTTCACCAAGACCTACCGGGGGTTCTTTGCGCCCGGTGATGCGGTGGCGACCGAGAGCGAGGACGTGAGCACCGTGGCACTCAGGAGTTCCGGCACGGGGAGCGCCATTCTCATGAACGACGCCGCGGGCTACTACAAGATTGAGGGCGCGGTCGTTGCGGGCGGCGGCACGGAAGAGGCTGCGGGCGGCAGCATCACCCTGGCCGGCACGCTCCACCTCTACGGCGACGTCTATGCCGGGAACGGCGGGACCATCGACCTGACGCTCTCCGCGGGCTCCGTTCTCGAAGGCCAGATCGACGACTTCTATGACATGGAGGAAGTGACGGACGCAGAAACGACGGTCTTCCGCAGCAGCGCCTTCATGAATGCGTCGGGTGAGGCCGTATCCGTTACGAAGAAAGGGGCGGCCACGCTCCGCATGGCGGGCGGCACCTGGACGGCGCACGGTCAGAGCTTCGTCTCGAACGTGGTCTTCGGCGATACGCCCGGCGTCATCGACCTCTCGGAGACGGAAAACTCCTCCGTTTCGATCGGGAAGATCGAAGGCTCCGGCCAATTCCGCGTTCAGCTCTCAAACAAGGAGGATGCGGCGGGGAAACACCTCTCCGACATGATCTACGTGGTGGACGCGGGGACGGGTCGGCAGACCGTGATCGTGGAGACGGAGAGCGCCGTCGACGAACTCCAAGGGATCCGCTTTGCGACGGTGCGCACCGGAAACGCGGACGAACTCTTCACCGTGCGCCTCGCCGACGACATCGGCGTGCACAACAACGTCGAATTTGAGGTCGGGAACGAGGCCTACGACGAGGCGGATGAAGAAAACGCCGCCTACAACGGTGAGGGGGACGGCTCCGGCGTCTACAAGCCCGGGGATGAGGCGGTCGACGCGATCTACGCAGACTCCACCGACGAAGGCGGCAGCCGCAACTACTTCATCCTGGGTGAGAAGGCGGGGTCGGACACCGAAATCTCCGACGCCGGCCAAACGATCATTGCGACCGCGCGCGGCACGTACGCCGCGGCGGTGGAGCTCGACCGCTTCGACGTGCGCTACGGCGACCGCAAGTATTCGCAGGAGCAAAACGGCGTCTGGATGCGCGTGCGGCACGATCGGCTCGCGACCGACGCCGGTGTCGGCGACTACGACGCGAAGAAGACCATGTGCCAGGTGGGCTACGACTTCGCGCAGACGTTGGACGCCGGAAAGATGCTCTGGGGCGCAGCATTCGACTGGATGGATGCGGACGTCGACTACTACGACATCCGCGGTGAAGGCTCCACCGACCGCATCGCGCTCTCGCTCTACGGGACCCTTCTTCAAGACAACGGCGCCTACTTTGACCTGATCGCGAAGGCGGGGCGGCTCTCGAACGACTTCGAGATCTGGACGCCCTCCGGCACCAAAGTGACGGGTGATTACGACAATTGGATGTTCCGGGTGTCGGGTGAAGTGGGCCACAAGTTGGAGAACGGCACCGGTTGGTTCCTGGAGCCTCAGCTCCAAGCGCAGTACGTGTACGTGACCGGCAAGGACTACCGCACCACGCAGACCCGCGTCGACCAGGACGACATCGACTCGCTCATCACGCGCGTCGGCTTCCGCGTCGGCAAAGCCCTCACGGACTCGAAACACACCACGGTCTACGCCAAGGCGGACGTACTCCGCGAGTGGATGGGTGAGCAGAAGATCAGGGTCTTCGACGCCACCACGGTCCGTTCGGGCGCGGACTTCAGCGTTCAGAACAAAGGCACCTGGTTTGACGTGGGTGCGGGCTTCCAGGCGGAAGTCGCGAAGGACGCCTTCGCGTTCGCCGACGTCGAATACCGGTTCGGCAACGACTGGGATGATTCCTGGTCCTTCAACGTAGGCGGGCGCTGGATGTTCTGACGCCTTCCTCCCTTTTGACCAGCTTCTTGGACGCGGCCGCTCACGCAGTGAAGAGCAGGGCGGCGGCGCCCGGAAGGGCCGGCCCGTCGGACCCCCTACATCCGACGGGCCGGTTTTTCCCCTCTCCGTGGTCGGCTCCTTCCGCCAACCAGGACGCTCATCAAGATCCGCATTCGAATCCGCCCGCCACCTCTCCGCGCCCCGCGTTCTCCTCAACCTGATCCCTTGGTCGACCTCTTCCCGCGCCCGCCGCAGGGCTGCGCGTCTCCCTCAACTCATGCGGCCCCGCAGCCACGGCTACGGTCTCTCCGTGACATCCGCTACTTGGCAAGGGAAAACGTGGTTTTTCCGAAACGCCGCCGGAAGTTGTCTTCCAGAGCACCTCGAAGCCCGCACCCGAGAGCCACGCCCAAATCTTCTGCATGACCCTTTTCGGTAAACCAGGGTTTTGCGACGGGTCGGGCTCTCACGTCACACGGTCTCATGCGTCTTCCGGGGCTTCTCTTCCCGCCAAGGAATCTCATGGAAATCAAGCGTCTCTGTATAATTTAAGAAGTTTTGCTGCCGCAAAAGCGAATGACGAAAAGGACCATGGACAACGTCGCGCGGCGCAAAGAAGGAGCCAAACAACATGCATTCCTGGTCTACGGGGTCCGATTCGGGACTGCTTCAGAGAAAAACGAAATCAAGATCGAGAACGTCGAGATCGATCTCAAGACCACCAAGCCCGACGCCAAGGGCGTGATGGCGATCTTCGGCGCGCGCTCCCGCAAGACCGCAAACGACAACAAGATCTCGATCATCAATACGAACTTCACCGGAGATACCAAGCGGGTCGGTCTTATCGTGGGCGCCACGGTCGATGCCTACATTTCGTCCTTCTCGGAGCGCGACGTCACGAAGCAGCCGCCTCCCGAAGGAGCCAATCGGAACGTCATCGAAATTCGCGGCTCGACCATCCCGGGCGGCGGCCTGATCGCGGCCTGGTACTACGACCACGACAAGGCGAAGGTCGACACGACGAAACTTCGCTTCGAAGAAAACCGGATCGAAATCCACGACACGAAGCTCGGGGCTCAGAACATCTTCGTCGTCCGCGACGGAATGCCGATTCTCTACGACGGGACGGCCGAGAACAACCATTTGGTCATCGGGAAGAACGTGACCGAGGTGGACGGTTCCACCCTGTCGCTCGCCAACCTTTGGGTCGCGAGCGGCGGCCTCCCGATGAAGAACTTCAAGGGAAACACCTTCGATCTGAGCTCACCCGTCATCACCGAGAGTTTCGGCGGCGCGCAGCATCTGGCCTTTCACGTCGACCAAAAGATGGTTGAGTCGGGTCAGCCGGTCCTCAAGGACACCGGAAAGGTGCCGGTCCGCTTCGGCCGCGACGGCGACTTCAAGTCGACGGTCACTTTGACCGGTGCCGACGCCACCGTCGAGGAAGGCACGAACCTCGTCCTGATCGAGTCGAAGGCCGGGTTCCAGAATGAAAAGGATCAATATTGGAATGCGTGCGATGATCTTGACGCCCACAAGAAGGACCTCGTCGTGCGGTCCCGCCGCTCGGTCGGGCGCGAAGACACATCGTCCATCAAGGCCGAAGACTACAAGCTGAAGTTCGAGAAGAGTTCGGCCGAGGGCGAACACACCCTCGATCTGGTCGCCGCCTTCCCGAAGGCCGAACCCGCCCGTGAACGCCCCGACCCGGATCCGGTCCAGCCGCCGGTCGAGCCCGATCCGCAGCCCGCGAAGCCGAAGCCCATCGACTGGCCCCCGGTGAAACCGGTCCGTTCGGGCGCCGCGGCCGACACCGACGCCCTGATGCGCTCGTCCGCTGCGTCCTTCGCGACGATGGCCGTAACAAGTGACCTCTTCGTGGACACGGTTTTGCGAAGCGACGACGCGCGGCGCAACGGCATCTTCGCCGCGGCGCGCGCAGGCACCTACGGGTTCGACGCGAAGCCGCGACTCACGGCCGACGTCTACGCCGGGTTGGTAGGGATCGGCGGAACTTTGGGGGAGACGGACCTCGGGGGCTTCATCGAAATGGGCCGGACCAACTACCGGACCAAGTCGGTCGAGGCGAAGGGTTCGGGCAAACACAACTTCGCCGGGGTCGGTCTCTTCGCGGTGCACCAACTGCCGGTCGAGGGGTTGAAGCTGACTGGGTACGTGAAGACCGGGCAGTTGGGGAACAAGTTCGAGACGGCGTTGGCCGGGAAGAGCCACGACTTCGAAAAGTCGGCGGTCTATTGGGGTGCGCACCTCGGCGTCAATTACGACTGGCGGGCGATGCCGAAACTCACTGGCCGCGCCTACGTCTCCTACTTCTGGGATGGCCGTGAGGGTGAGCACCGCTTCGTCGCCGGCACGGACGGCATGAAGGGAACGACCTTCTCGTACGACGCCCTCTCCGCCCTCCGCGTCGAGGTCGGTAATCTGTTCACCTATGACTATTCGCCAAATTTGAAACCCTATTTCGGCATCTCCGTCGAGCAGACGTTTGGCGCAAAAGCCCAGGGTTCGTTGAAGGACGAGTACGGGAAACTCGTTCTGCGGTCGTCGGACCTCGACGGCACGACCGGGGTGATCTCGGCTGGGTGGCAGTACCGGGCGCCCGACCGGTCGTTCGAGTTCGGACTCGGCGTCAACGGCTACGCCGGGTTGAAGAACGGTATGAACGCGATGACCCAGGCGGTCTGGCACTACTGAAAAACTGACCAACTCCCGTGAGGGGGAATGGCGGCGGCGGGAGGATCCGGGGTCCCGTCGCCGCCTATTTGTTTTCGGGTTCGGACTCCTGAGTTGACGTGTTGCCCCTGTTGGGGGAGAGCGTGCGTGCGGTCACCTGTTTCATACGCTAATACTGTGGATAAACGGCGTTTTTCAGTGGATAACCACTTTCCTGACGCCTCGCTTCCGCTAGCGGTGCTGTGATATCGGAGCATTTGAACGCATGTTCATGTGAATTTTGAAGGCCTGTTCCTCGCGCGGACGAGTATTCGATCGTCTGAGAAGCCTGAAAACACGTCTCTAAGCCGACCCATCGGCCATGAGAATGCGCCGATTCAGGACGCCTGCACATAACACAGCCTCCGACGCTCACCGACGGGTGCCGTGAAGACAATCCCCTCAGGATCGCCTTGAATCCCTGTAATCACTGCAATGTGATAGAATGATTCTTCTAGGAAGTTATATAATACGCTTGTGAATCAAGGGGTTCCATTTCTGAGGAGCTTGGAAAACGGATGCAACCGGCTGCGGCCGAGTGAGATCGGCCCTACCCGATCCCACCCGGTCGGCTCCGGCGACCAAGCCGGACGGTCCCATGGCGCTGACCGAAGCACATTGGTGGGCGTCCGAACCACACGATTCCCAACCGCGTTTTTTTTCTTCTGAACGACCTCAACGGAAGACTTCTTCACCATGACGACCTCCGACTTTTCGAATCTCCCCATCGACGTTTCGGACCCGACGCCCAATTCGGGGTTGGACCGGTCGGCGCTCACGGTCGTCTCGGACGACCCGCCCAAAGCCAACCCGGCATTGGTCTATCTGGCGGGACTCCACTCGGAACTCTCCCGCACCAGCATGAAGTCGAAGCTGAACGTCGTCGCCCGACTTCTGGGTGCGCGCGATCTCTACGACTGCCCCTGGTCGAAGATCCGGGCCGAGCACGTCGTGGGTCTCATAACCAAACTCGCCCAGGAGGGCGGCAAGTCCGTTGAACGTTCCGGTCGGGCGGGTTCGACGGTCAACTGCTATTTGGCCGCGATGAAGGGTGTCGCAAAAGCGGCCTGGATTTCCGGACAGCTCGCGCACGAGGACTATCTGCGCGTCACAGCTGTGAAGGAACTCCGGTACTCGCGCGCGCCCGCCGGGCGGTCGCTCACTTTCCGCGAAAGCCGGACGATGCTCCAGAACTGCGACCCCAACCGGAAAATCGACATCCGTGACCAAGCGATCCTGATGCTGATGCTGGGCTGCGGGCTGCGCCGCGGCGAGATCCCGGGACTCATGATCGAGCGGTACTTCCCGGACGAAGGCGCTTTGACCCTGATCGGCAAGGGCGACAAGGAACGAAAAGTCTTTCTTCCCGACGAAGTCCAAGAGTCGATCGACGACTGGATCCAGCGCGCGCGCGGGGTCGGACCGGGTCGGCTCTTCGGACGGATTTTGAAGAACGGGAGTCTTGACCTCACCCGGCCGCTCGACCCCCGATCCGTCGGGATGATCGTGCAGAACCGTTTGAAGGCTTCGCAAATCAACGGCAAATTGACGGCGCACGATTTGCGACGCACATTTGCGACGCGATTGTTGGATGACGGCATCGACATTACGACCGTCAAAAACATGATGGGGCACGCCAACATTACGACCACCGCCCGATACGACCGCCGCGGCGAAGAAGTCCAGAAGCGTGCGGCAAGGTCGGTGCGGCTCTAAGTTGGTTCGGAGCGCCCTCTTCCGCTCAGTTGTAGGACGTCTCTGAAAGACGTAACGCTACTCAGAACGTGCGTAATGACAGTTCTTTCTGAGTGGCGGCCCGAGTCTCATGGAACCGCGCTCGTCCGCGTCGATGACGCTCACCCCCTTCCCGGCTTGACTTCATGATCGCTTTCGGAGAGATTTCTCAGGATTCCGGGATACTGCGGAATTTCCGGAATGGGTGGATTGCCGGACTTCAAAGTTTCGCGGTAATTCATTCCCAAGGCCGATGCGATTCTTTTGCACATCTTTGAAGTCAAGCAATGCCGATCATTTCGGATGCCTTTCCGGTCGACCAGGATCCGTTCGACGGTTTCCACACCGGATGTCGAGCGAGGCCCAGAAGGTAGCATGCTTCCTTGCCCCGCTGAAGCAAAGCCCCTCGCCCGCAGCGCTTCTCTGCGGGGCCGATGTTTTGGTTTCATCGACCGCGACGATCATGCCGCGGCGTGCGTCGAAGACCTTCAGGAAGATGTTGTTCATGTGCGGGCTCTGGGGCGGGTCATGCGTTTCGGTTTGCTTGAGGCGTCGGTGCGGGGCGGGCTTCCGACCGTACGACGAAGCATTTCCCGACCATCTTCGTGCAGACCGCCCCCAATACGCGTTGGGGCTAACGCGCGCCGGGCCAGGCGCAGGGATGGGCGGATGCGGCGAACGCCCGCGCGCATGCGGAGGTTGGACCGTACACCGCGACGGCGGGGACGCATCGTCCACTTGACGTTACCAAAGGTTCCATCCGTACCTTTTTCGTCACTTCTCCGCTCCGGAGAGGCGAATCGAACGTTTTGCGGGCCATCCCCTCCGGTTCGTCGAAAGGCGCTGCCAAGACCGTCCAGGCCGTCTGGGACGCGCCGAAGGTGCGCTTCAAGGCCGTTGATTCGGATCGCCTGACGCCCTGACGTCGGGACCTCCAAAAGAAAATCCCAAGCCGACCGCAGCGGATCGGACCTGGGATTCGGAGTCAGGCTTCACCCGACGCCCGCCATCCGGCACTTCGGAGCGGGCGTCGCGTCATCTCATCAGAAGCGATAGACGACCGAAGCGTTGACGTTGGTGTTGGCGCGGTCCGAGGGACCGAAGCCGTAGCCGGCGTTGAGGCCGAAGACGAAGGCGCCCTGCTCGGCCGTGACGCCCACCGTCGTGTTGACGAGGCCGCCCGAGAGGACCGTGACTTCGGAGGCCGAGCCGAAGGACTCGACGGACTTGTCGCCGAGCTGCGGGACGATCGTGACGTCGGCCGTCGGGCGGAAGGTCCAGCCCTGGGCTTCGAACGCCGCCGCGACGGCGACGCCGATCGGGGCTTCGAGAACGTTCATGTCCTGGCCCTTGTTGAAGGCGACGGCGTCCGTGTCGATCTTCGTGAAGCGCAGACCGAAGTGCGGCGCAACCGTGACGACGCCCGACTGATACGCGGTGAAGTCGCCGCGCACCCCGAAGGTCATCGAGGTGGCGTCGGAGGCGTCGCCCGTGCCCTTGAAGTCGTTCGAGAAGTCAAGGTAGCCGAGGTCGGCCTTGACGTTCAAGCCCGCGAAGTCCTTCACGGCGTAGAGCGAGACGCCCCAGAAGTCGGTGTCGACCGAGTTCTTGAGGCCGCCCACGGTGTCCGTGTCGGCCGTACCGACCACGACCGCGGCGCCCGCCTTGAAGAGGTCCGCGACGGGCATGTCGAAGCCGAGCACGCCGCCGGTGATGTCCGCTTCGTAGCCGGTCTTGCCGTAGAGCTTCTTGGCTTCGTTCTTCGTGTGGAAGACGTCGGCCCAGACGCCCATGGCGTTGCCGGCGGCGAGCTGGTGGCGCGCAATCGCGTCGGCGACCTGAGCGTTCGCGTCGTAGGCGACGTTCAGAACACCGGCCGTGACGTTCCCGCCCATGGCCTGCGCGTACGCGGCGAGACCTTCCGCCGTGAGGGTTTCGTCGCCCGAGCGCGTCACGCCCGTACCGAAGAAGGCTTCGTTGGCTTCAAGCGCCTTGATGATCGAGGCTTCCTTCGAGGAGAGACCCTGCGCGTAGCGCGCGGCGAGGCGGGCGTCGAGGGTGACGTTGCCGATCACCGAAGCGTAGGAGAGGACGACGCCGGTTTCGTTGTACGCACCCTTGATGAACTTCGAGTCGGTCTCGATGGTGCCGTTGACGGCGGAATCGGACTTGCCGAGTTCGACGACGCCGGACTTCGTGACGTTCGTGAGGACGAGCTTGCCGTCGACGGTCACGGTCGTGAGGTTCCCGAAGACAGTGTTGTCGGCGTCGGAGGCAGAGTAGGCCTCAACGTCGGCGAGGGTCTGCACGAAGCCCGTCGTGTCGAGAACGAGCGCGGCGCCGGTGTTCACCGTCACGGACTGCGTGGTGGCCGGGGTGCCCGCGGAGGGGATCGACGGGGTGACGGGCTTCATCGAAACAGCCTTGCCGAGACCGGCGGCCGAGCCGACCGTCACGGCGGCGCCCGAGAGCGTGACCTGACGGTCGACGTAGAAGACGGCGTCGGCCTCGTCCGCGTACTGCGCGGCCGCGGCGGCGTTCGTGGTCAGGAGGCCGGTCGAGGTGAGCTCGCCGCCGATGACGTCGTAGAGCGCGGTCGAACCCGAGAGTTCGAGCGTGCCTTCGACCTTCATCTTACCCGAGGACGAGTTGTCCTTGAGGATCAACGTGCCCATGCTGAGCGAGGCGCCTTCGGCGACCGTGCCGTTCATCGTCTGAACGGTCTTCGCGGCGTAGGCGCCGTTGACGTTGAGGGTGGCGGCGGAGAGCGCGTTGGCGTTCACCGTGCCGACGTCCTCGGCGTCCGCACCGAGGTTGAGCGTGCCGCTGAAGTCGAGACGTTCGACGTTGCGGCCTTCGAGGAGGTTGCCGGAGTCCTTCGCGCCCACCAACGTGACGACGGCGCTGTTCGTGACGGACACGTTAGTGGTGGCCGAGTCGACTTCGAGCGCGCCGAAGGAGATGGCCTTGGAGCCGGCCGTGATCGCAACCGCGCCGTCCTTGGAGGCCGCGGCCTTCAGGGTGGAGGAGCCGTAGGTGCCGCCGGTCGTAAGAACTTCGTCGATGGAGACGTTGCCTTTGTCGCCGACGAGGGTGGCGTTCTCAAACGAGAAGACGCCCGTGTCGACGCCGCCGAAGAACTGGTTCGCGGCCTTGAGCTGGTCGAGCGTGTACGTGCCCGTCCAGGCCGTCTCGACGATCTTGCCCGTGACGGTGCCGAGCGACTCGCCGAAGACGGTCTTCGTTTCGAGGTCGTCGTTGATGAGGTTCGTCCAGGCGGTTTCGAGCGTCGCGGAGCTGTTGAAGGCGAGCGTGGCGCCCGCAGCGAAGGTCACGGAGCCGTCGATTCGGGTGATTGTGTTGTTCTTGCCTGAACTTCCTCGCTGCTGCGACTCTCAAGAGTTCGGACGGCACTTTTTTGAGC
>OGHV01001642.1_pt1 | contig 12015 bp, 10 predicted proteins | sample 1571551 | NCBI WGS metagenome assembly OGHV01 (sample SAMEA2581960, study PRJEB24529) | metagenome | biome: Human gut stool | place: China | collected 2011 | reverse complement strand
TAGCATCATTTCTGATGCTAAGATCTTGATTGGTCATCTTAACTTAATGACATTGCTGTGCGGCAGCCTTTTTCTTTTGCTTTATTTCTGGTGTATAATTCGCTATAATCGATATAGAATCTAAGACACAGGTACGGAAACGATAAAAAACGATGGAACATCAGACAGGGAGAAAACGATGGGGAAAAAGGAATGGAAGAAGATCAGACATGGAATCATCATTTTTGTGATGGCATTTTTCAGTGCAATACCATTTGTGGTATATGGAAAAAATATTGATTCCCAAGAAACAATCCGTATTGGATATATTGATTATGGAGGGTTTATCGATCTGGACGAAAATGGGGAGTATACAGGATATGGCGTGGAATTGCTGGATAAGATCGCTGAGTATACCGGATGGAAGTACGAATATGTGTATGACACATGGGACAATATCCTGAAAAAACTGGAGTCAGGTGAGATTGATATGATCTGTCAGGCGCAGAGAACACCGGAACGTGAGGAGAGATTCTTGCTTTCGAAGTATTGGGCGGGAACAGAAGCCTGTGTTCTTTATGCAAGAATGGATGATGACAGGTATTATTACAATGATTTTGAGGCTTTTAACGGCATCCGGGTGGCAGGACTGAAGGAAAGTTTTCAGAATGATGATCTGAAAGAATATGCTCAAAAGAATGATTTTTCGCTTGAGTTGAAAGAATACATGACGACAGAAGAATGTTTTCAGGCATTGGAGGAAGGTGCTGTGGATGCAGTCGTACAGGGATCGCTTGTCGGGATGGACGATTATAAGATTATCTGCCGGTTTGGAGCACAGCCATTTTATCTGATGGCAGGAAAGCAGAAGCAAAAGGTAATGGAGGATGCCGATTATGCGCTTGGAGAGATCACAGCGGATTATCCGACATTTTTAAGTGAACTGTACCAGAAGTATTATGGAGATACTTCTGCCATGGGGCTTGCATTTACAAGAGAAGAAATTGAATATATTCGGGCACAAAAACAGGTGAATATAGCGTTTATCAATAACAGACCACCGTTTTCAATGGAAAATGACGACGGAGAAATCGAAGGGATCATTGTTGATCTTGTGAGTCGGATCCGGGAGAGCAGCGGCCTGAATCTGCAGTACACGATGCTGGAAAGTGGTCAGCGTGTGATAGATTATCTTGAAAAACATCCGGCAGATCTGGTGGCTGGTGTCGTAGTCGAAAATCCTGCATTCACAAAATCTGATTATCTGGTATCAGATGTCATATATACAGGGGAAGTGGCGCTTGTCTGCAGGCAGGGGATGAACTATACACCCGGAGATGCAGAGAATAAGTATATTCTTGCAATCACGAAGAGTTATGCAGCACTGGAAAATTATATCCAGGCAAATTATCCGGAGTTTGAGATTGTAAAATGCACTACGACAGAGGAATGTATGGAACTTCTGAACAGCGGAGAGTGCGACTTTATGGCACAGAATGTCAACGTGGTGACACCGCTGCTGCAGAAACCGCGGTATGAGGGATTGACGGTACTGCCTAACCTGTCTAAGGAAGAACCGATGGGGATTGTTGGAAAAAACAGTGATGAAAATAAAATCCTGATGAGCATTATCAATAAATGCATTACGCAGATTCCCTCTCAGGAAGTATCCCAGATCACGATCAGCCATACAGTGGAGAATGGGTATCAGCTTACCTGGACAGATGTGCTGTATAAGTTCCGCTATCCGCTTATTGTCATCTTTATTTTGCTGGTGGCGAGTATTCTGTTTATGATTTTCTGGCAGGAGGCGAGACGAAAAAGCTATTTAAAGATTGCGGAGAAGAATGAACAGCTTTTAGAAGCAGTCGATCAGGCAAACCGGGCAAATCAGGCAAAGAGTGATTTCCTTGCAAGGATGAGCCACGAGATACGGACACCGATGAATGCAATCGTAGGACTGACGGAGATCGCAAAGCACTATGAGGAAGATCCGAAGAAGATAGAGGACTATCTCGATAAAATTGATGTGTCGTCCAAGGTGCTGTTAAATATTATCAATGATATTTTAGATATGTCGTCTATCGAGAATAAGAAGATGAAAATTGCAAAGGAACCGTTTGATCTTCATGAGATCTTAATGTCTGTCTGCACGATTTATGAACCGCAGTGCAAGCAGAAAGGGATAGCGTTTGAGGTACAGGACGAAGAGGTGACGCATACACATCTGATCGGGGATGGACTTCGTGTGAACCAGATTTTGCTGAATCTGGTTTCCAATGCTTACAAATTCACGCCGTCCGGTGGGAAAATCACGATCAAAGTGAAAGAACTCTATGTGAAGGAGGAGAAAGCATACTTTAATTTCCTTGTGGAAGATACCGGGGAGGGCATGTCGGAGGAGATGCAGACGCGGCTGTTCCAGCCGTTCGAGCAGGAGAGTGCGACAACTGCGCAGAAACACGGAGGAAGCGGACTGGGGCTGTCCATTGCAAAAAATTTCGTGGAACTGATGTCAGGCTCCATTTCCGTGAAATCGAAAAAAGGAGAGGGAACGACATTTGTTGTGTCTATTCCGTTTGAATTCGAACAGGCTGCAGAACCGGAAATAACGGAGCGGCCGGTGGAAAACGGTTTGTCCTTGGTACAGGAAGAACAGGCGGTATATGATTTTACTGGGAAAAAAGTATTGCTTGCGGAAGACACCGCATTTAATGAAGAGGTGGCAACAGAACTGCTTGCAATGGTACATATGGATGTGGATTGTGCACATAACGGCAAGGAAGCCGTCGAGTTGTTTGAGAAGGCAAAGCCAGGTACTTACATGGCAATTCTTATGGATATACACATGCCGGTGATGAATGGTTATGAAGCGGCACGCACGATCCGGAAGTCAGAGAGAGAAGATGCCGGAACGATCGCAATTTATGCCATGACTGCAAATTCTTTTGAGGAGGATGTCAGTGCAGCCTTAAATGCGGGAATGAACGGACATATTGCAAAACCGATCGATGCGCAGATCTTATATGAAGTTTTGGACAAGCTTGCAAAAAAACAGCAGTAAAAGGAATTGTTTGCAACCTGAATGGCTTTGTGGTAGTATATCTAATGGCTTTTTATGATCTGAACGGAAAATAAGCAAAAAGGAGCATATATAAAACATGAAATGGAATAAATATACCATTGAGACAACGACTGCGGCAGAAGATTACTTAAGCTCTGCACTTATGGATCTTGGCATTGAAGGTGTGCAGATCGAGGATAATGTGCCGCTGACAAAAGAAGATCAGGCAGAGATGTTCATTGATTTCCTGCCGGAACTTCCACCGGATGAGGGGATCAGCTATGTCAGTTTTTATCTGGAAGACAACGGACAGGATGATACCGAACTGTTAAAACAGGTCAAGACAACCATCGAGGAGATGCGGAATGTGGTAGATATGGGAACCGGAAAGATTACATCCGACCAGACGGAGGATCTTGACTGGATCAACAACTGGAAGAAGTTTTTCAGCTCTTTCTATATTGACGATATCCTGATCAAACCAACATGGGAAGAACTGAAGGAAGAAGACAGGGACAAGTTTTTGATCGAGATCGATCCGGGTGTCTCTTTTGGAACAGGCAAGCATGAGACGACACAGCTCTGCATCCGGCAGTTACTGAAATATATTCGTGGAAATGAAACATATACGCCGCAGGTAAAGACACCAAAGGTTCTTGATGTTGGCTGCGGAAGCGGTATTTTATCGATCGTGGCACTGAAATTAGGGGCATCAGAGGTAGTCGGAACAGACCTTGACCCGGACTGCATGACTTCCACACACGACAATATGGAAGTAAATCATCTCGATCAGAAACTGGGAACATTTTATGTTGGAAATCTGATCGATGATACAGAACTTCAGGAAAAAACCGGAACGGAAGAATTTGATATCGTTGTTGCCAACATTCTGGCAGACGTGATCATTCCAATGGCACCGGTGATCCCGGCGCGTTTAAAAAAAGGTGGATATTTTATCACATCAGGAATCATCGATTTCAAAGAGAATGACGTGAAAGAGGCAATTGAGAAAGCCGGTCTGGAAGTTGTAGAGATCAATCATCAGGGCGAATGGGTGAACATTACAGCAAGAAAGAATTAGGAAAAGACATGTATCAGTTTTTTATAGAAGATGAAAATGCAGCAGAAGATTTTGTGACAATTGAAGGCAGCGATGTTAACCATATTAAAAATGTGCTGCGGATGAAACCGGGAGAGAAAATCCGCGTGTGCACCAGAAATGGACAAAACTATTTTTGTAGTATATCTGATATTACAGAAAGCTTTGTGCGTGCGGATATTCTGGAAAGAGAGGCGGAAAGCACAGAACTGCCATGCAGGATTTATCTGTTTCAGGGGCTTCCGAAGAATGACAAGATGGAATGGATCATTCAGAAAACCGTGGAACTTGGAGTTTATGAGGTCATACCGGTTGCCATGAAAAACTGTGTGGTAAAGTTAGATGACAAAAAGGCAAAATCAAAGGTGACGCGCTGGCAGGCGATCGCAGAGAGCGCAGCAAAACAGTCAAAGAGAAGTCTGATCCCGGAAGTGAAGATGCCGATGTCGTACAAAGAAGCTGTGGCATATGCCAAGGAACTGGATGTGAAACTGGTTCCCTATGAAAACGAGCATGGAATGGCAGGGACGATGGCTGCAATGGAACAGATAAAAAAAGGCGAAAGTATCGCAGTGTTTATCGGACCGGAGGGCGGATTTGCGCCGGAAGAGATTGAAATGGTCAGAGATGAAATGCAGCTGATCTCACTTGGCAGACGGATCCTTAGAACAGAGACGGCAGGAATCGCAGCCCTTGCGATTTTGGGATATCAGTTAGAGAGTCAGACCGATGGCAGGGATGAGTAGAAGAGTGATGCTGCATAGATAAAGAAGGATAATTATGGAAACAAATTTGACAGAAGTTTATTTGGATAATTCTGCAACGACCCGTTGCAGTGAACGTGCAAAAGATTTGATGGTAAAAGTTCTGATGGAAGATTACGGAAATCCATCCTCACTTCATATGAAAGGTGTGGAAGCAGAGAACTATATCAAAGAGGCTAAGAAAAAGATCGCAAAGACGTTAAAGGTGGATGAGAAAGAAATCCTTTTCACATCCGGAGGAACGGAATCAAACAATACCGCACTGATCGGAGCAGCACTGGCAAATAAAAGAGCCGGAAATCATATTATCACGACATCAATAGAGCATGCGTCTGTTTCAGCAGTTACAGGATATTTAGAGGAACTTGGCTTTCGAGTGACATATCTGAAAGTGGATGCAGATGGTATCATTTCACTCGACGAACTGCGGGAGGCGGTATGTGAGGACACGATCCTTGTCTCTATGATGATGGTCAACAATGAGATCGGAGCAGTGGAACCAATCGAAGAAGCAATCAAGGTGATCAAAGAAAAAAATCCGAATACATTGGTACATGTGGATGCGATCCAGGCATATGGAAAGTACCGTATTTTTCCGAAAAAACTGGGGATTGATATGCTTTCTGTCAGCGGACATAAAATCCATGCGCCGAAAGGAACAGGATTTCTGTTCATCAAAGATAAGACGAAGGTAAAACCGCTGATTTACGGTGGCGGGCAGCAGAAGGGCATGCGCTCCGGAACCGAGAACGTACCGGGCGTTGCTGCGTTAGGTGAGGCTGCCGAAGAGATTTATGAAAACTTTGAGGAAAAAATAGACCACCTTTATCAGATCAAACAGCGTTTTGTGGAAGGTGTTTTAAAAATAGAAGGTGTGTCTGTCAACGGAAAGACAGGACGTGATTCCGCACCACAGATCGTCAGTGTGAGCATTGACGGCGTGCGCAGTGAGGTTATGCTCCACACATTAGAGGACAGAAAAATTTATGTGTCAGCGGGGAGTGCATGTTCCTCGAACAAACCGTCCGTGAGCCATACATTGACAAACATCGGACTTAAGGGCAGTCTGCTGGATTCGACGATCCGGTTCAGCTTTTCCGTGCATACCACAGAGGAAGAGATTGATTATGCCCTGGAAGTCATGAACGAGGTTGTGCCAAAGCTCCGCCGTTATACGAGAAAGTAGTCCGGCAATTGCGAAACTCATGAAAGTGTAAACTGAATTGTGGAAAAGTAACAAAAGACATGAAAAAGGAGAAAATATGTATAAATCATTTTTGATCAAATATGCGGAGATCGCGATCAAAGGAAAAAACAGATATTTATTTGAAGATGCATTGGTAAGCCAGATCAACCATGCATTGAAAAAGGCAGAAGGAGAATTTCTTGTCCGGAAAGAGCAGGGAAGAATTTATGTCGATACGTTGAGCGACTATGATTATGATGAGGTTGTGGAAGCATTAAAATGTGTGTTTGGTATCGTCGGGATCTGCCCGGTTGTATTATTGGAAGACGAAGGTTTTGACAAACTTGCAGAGGAAGTTATTGCATACATTGATAAGGTGTACCCGGACAAACATTTTACATTTAAAGTAAATGCCCGCCGCGCGAGAAAGAATTATCCGATGGAGTCCATGGAGATCAATGCAGCCATGGGCGAGAAGATTTTAGATGCTTACCCGGAGACGAAAGTAGATGTGCATCATCCACAGGTGGTATTTAATATTGAGATCCGTGCAAAAATTAACGTATACTCAACGATTATTCCGGGACCGGGTGGAATGCCGGTCGGAACGAACGGCAAAGCAATGTTGCTTTTATCCGGCGGGATCGACAGTCCGGTGGCTGGATATATGATCTCAAAACGCGGTGTTACGATCGATGCTACTTATTTCCATGCGCCGCCATATACTTCAGAGCGTGCAAAACAAAAAGTCGTTGACCTTGCAAAAATTGTTGCAAAATATTCAGGACCGATCAATCTGCACGTTGTGAACTTTACGGATATCCAGCTTTATATCTACGAGCAGTGTCCGCATGAGGAATTGACGATCATCATGCGCCGTTACATGATGAAACTGGCAGAGCATTTTGCAAAAGAGAATAAGTGTCTCGGTCTTATCACCGGAGAGAGTATCGGACAGGTGGCAAGCCAGACGATGCAGTCCCTTGCAGCAACGAACGAGGTATGTACGATGCCGGTTTACCGTCCGCTCATTGGATTCGACAAACAGGAGATCGTCACAATCTCTGAAAAGATTGATGCGTATGAGACATCCATTCTTCCATATGAAGACTGCTGTACCATTTTTGTGGCAAAACATCCGGTGACAAAACCAAACTTAAATGTGATCCACAATGATGAGAGAAAGTTAAGCGAAAAGATTGATGCGTTAATGCAGGAAGCAATTGACACGGTAGAAGTGATCCACATTGAGGGATAAAACAAAAAAAGCAGGCAGTATCGGAAAACGGAAATGTCTGCTGCAAAAAGAAAAAGCCACAGAACGTATCTTCTGTGGCTCAAATCTTCGGAAATGATTAAACTAAATATGGTTTTAATACTTCCATGATTTCATCCATATTGCTTTCAGCATGAATTGCTAAATCAATTGGTTTGGATAAATCTAAACTGAAAATACCCATAATGGATTTTGCATCGATCACATATCTTCCGGAGATTAAATCGAAATCAAATTCGAACTGGGTGATTGCATTAACAAAAGATTTTACTTTGTCAATGGAGTTTAAAGAAATCTGTACTGTTTTCATGATAAAAAACCTCCTTAATTAACTATCAAAGTTAACTTTATAGTAATGGTTTTTTATGGAAAAGTCAACACAAAATAGGAGTATCGAATGAAAATAAATAAGAAAGCCGCACTGCACAATTTAGGATGCAAGGTAAATGCATATGAAACAGAGGCAATGCAGCAGATATTAGAAAATGCAGGTTATGAGATTGTCCCATTCACAGAATATGCGGATGTCTATGTGGTCAATACCTGTTCCGTTACCAATATGGCAGACCGCAAGTCAAGACAGATGCTGCATAAAGCAAAAAAGATGAATCCGGATGCAATCGTTGTAGGTGCCGGATGTTATGTGCAGACAAAAGAGGCAGAGGCACTGCTTGATGATACGGTGGATATCGTGATCGGAAATAACAAAAAACATGAATTGCTTTCCATGCTCGAAGCATATGAAAATGACCACGGAAAGTGTGGGAATGTGATCGATATCAATCATGAGAAGCAGGAATATGAGGAAATGTTCTTAGAGCGCACCGCAGAGCACACCAGAGCTTTTATCAAGGTGCAGGACGGATGCAACCAGTTCTGCAGCTACTGTATCATTCCTTTTGCAAGAGGAAGAGTGCGGAGCAGAAATTCTGAAGATGTGATCCGGGAAGTGAAACGCCTTGCGGAACATGGATTCAGGGAGATCGTCCTCACGGGGATCCACTTGAGTTCCTACGGTGTGGATACCGGTGACAATCTGCTTCATCTGATCCTGGAAGTGCATAATGTCGATGGGATTGAGCGGATAAGGCTTGGAAGCTTAGAACCGAGAATCGCGACGGATGGATTTGCGGCGGCACTTGCAGGACTGCCAAAGATCTGTCCGCATTTCCATCTTTCCTTACAGAGCGGATGCGATGCCACACTGCAGCGCATGAACCGCAGATATGATACAAGGGAATATGAAGAGGGATGTCAGATCCTGAGAAAATATTTTGACCATCCTGCCATCACGACAGATGTGATCGTAGGTTTTCCGGGAGAGACAGAGGAAGAATTTGCGGTTACAAAAGAATATTTAAAACGTATCCATTTTTATGAAATGCATATCTTCCAGTATTCTAAGAGAGAAGGAACAAAGGCAGCTGTGATGGAACATCAGGTTCCGGAACCGGTGAAAAAAGAGCGGAGCAATATCCTTCTGGCGTTAGAGAAGAAAATGTCTGAAGAATTCCGGGAATACTACGTCGGAAAACAGGTGACAGCTCTGATGGAAGAGGCTTATGAATTTGAAGGTGAAACATATTTTACCGGATACACAAAAGAGTATGTAAAGATCGCTGTGAAGTCGGCAGCTGACCTTTCGAATCAGTTTGTGAAAGGAACGATCCGGGGCAGATTGACAGATGATATCTATCTTATGGTTGAATTTTAGGACAAACTATATTAGAATAAGCTAGAGGATTACTGTAATTATGAAGGTACTGAATAATTACGGATTACTTTCTTACCATAGAGTAAAGAAGAGTATAAGGGCGTGACAAATATGCAGAACATCAATAATACGCAATATTTCAGAGTGGAGAAGGAGCCGGAACTGCAGGTAAAGGATGTACTTGCAATTGTGTATCGTGCACTGAGCGAGAAGGGATACAATCCACTGAATCAGATTGTTGGATATATTATGTCAGGTGATCCTACTTATATCACCAGTCATAATAATGCAAGAAGTCTGATCATGAAAGTAGAGCGTGACGAATTAGTAGAAGAGGTATTGAAAGCATATATTAAGAATAATCATTGGAATTAATGTACTTAAGAAGAACCGGATAAGTACAGATTAATATATGCCTTACAGGAAAATTCTGTCCGGGTGAAGGGCAGAGGCATGGAGATTTTGAATGAGAATATTAGGTTTAGACTACGGCTCAAAGACTGTCGGTGTGGCAGTCAGCGATGAGCTTTTATTTACTGCGCAGGGACTGGAGATCGTCAGAAGACAGTCCCCTAATAAACTGCGCCAGTCTCTGGCAAGAATTGAGGAAATTATCAAAGAATATAACGTAGAGCGCATCGTTTTGGGTTATCCTAAGAACATGAATAATACAGAGGGTGAGCGCTGCGAAAAAACAAAAGAATTCAAAGAAATGCTGGAGCGTCGTACCGGACTTAATGTGATTCTGTGGGATGAGAGGCTGACGACCGTATCAGCAGATAAGCATATGATGGAATCAGGAATCCGCAGGGAAGACCGCAAAAAGTTTGTGGACGAGATTGCGGCTGTTTTTATCCTGCAGGGGTATCTTGATTATCTTGCAATGCATCCGGAAGAAAAATAAGGTCCATAGAAAGTAATCCAAATGACGACAGCAGACCAGAAAAATATAAGAAAGGAAGAAAGATGGAAAAAGTTATTTTTACAGATCCGGACACAAAAGAGAAAATTGAATTTTATGTGTTGGAAGAGACACAGATCAATGGAAAAAAATTTCTTTTTGTAACAGAAGAAGAGGATGGAGACAGTGAAGCATATATTTTAAAAGAGATTGCAGATGAAAATGATGATGTTGTCTACGAGATGGTGGAAGATGACAACGAACTTGCAGCTCTTGGTAAAGTGTTTGCGGAATTAATTGACGATGCAGATATTGAATATTAGTAAATTAAGAAATGGAATTGGAATTTTGAAGAAACAGGAAAATAAAACAGAAAATCTTACTGCGGAAGAGAATCGTAAAGAGATCACAGAGACAATGGAAAATGCTGCGGCAGAGAAGAAACCTGCACGCAGACCGGCACGAAAGAATACAACAGCCAGAAAGAAGAAAACAGACGAGGCAGCAGGGAAAGAAGAAAAAGGCGGAAAGGCTGAAAAGAAAGCCAGAGCAGAGAGGAAAACAAAAAGTGCGTCTGCAGAGACTGTAAAAGTGAAAAAGAGCGGAAAAAATAAAGATGGAGGAAAAGACTTGAAACAGAATGAACATTCCTCAAAACTTAAGATCATTCCACTTGGCGGATTAGAGCAGATCGGAATGAATATTACAGCTTTTGAGTATGAGGACAGTATCATTGTTGTGGATTGCGGATTGTCATTCCCGGAAGACGACATGTATGGAATCGATCTTGTGATCCCGGATATCACCTATTTGAAAGACAACATTGATAAAGTAAAGGGATTTTTTATCACACATGGTCATGAGGATCATATCGGTGCGATCCCTTATGTATTAAAAGAGGTAAATGCACCGATTTATGCAACAAAACTTACCAATGGTATTATCGAACACAAATTAAAAGAGCACAATATGCTCACAAAAGTAAAACGTAAAGTTGTAAAATACGGACAGCATATCAACCTTGGTTGTTTCCGTGTGGAATTTATCAAGACAAACCACAGTATTCAGGATGCCGCAGCACTTGCTATTTATTCACCGGCAGGAATTGTTGTGCATACCGGAGACTTTAAAGTAGATTACACACCGGTATTTGGAGATGCGATCGATCTTCAGAGATTTGGTGAGATCGGTAAAAAAGGAGTTCTTGCATTAATGTGCGACAGTACAAATGCAGAGAGACCGGGATTTACCATGTCAGAGAAGACTGTTGGCAGAACGATCGATGCCATTTTTGATGATAATAAGAATTCAAGGATCATTATTGCAACTTTTGCATCGAATGTAGACCGTGTACAGCAGATCATCAATGCAGCGTATAAGAATGGAAGAAAAGTGATCGTGGAAGGCCGTAGTATGGTAAATATTATCGGCACTGCAAGCGAACTTGGATATATTAATATCCCGGATAACACACTGATCGATATTGAACAGTTAAAAAATTATCCGGACGAGCAGACCGTTATCATCACAACAGGAAGCCAGGGTGAGTCTATGGCGGCACTGTCAAGAATGGCATCCGGCATTCACCGCAAAGTGACGATCAAGCCAAACGATACGATCGTGTTAAGTTCCAACCCAATCCCTGGAAATGAGAAGGCAGTTTCCAATATTATCAATGAACTGTCCATGAAAGGTGCAAAGGTTATTTTCCAGGATGTACATGTATCCGGTCATGCGTGTCAGGAGGAGATTAAGTTGATCTACTCTCTGGTGAGACCGAAATATGCGATTCCGGTGCATGGAGAATACCGTCATCTGATGCGTCATCGTGAACTTGCCATCGAGATGGGAATTCCAAAGGAGAATGCATTTGTATTGGCAGAAGGTGATGTTCTGGAGCTCAATAAGAGACAAGGAAAGATCGCTGGAAAAGTACAGGCAGGAGGAATCCTCGTTGATGGACTTGGTGTCGGAGATGTTGGTAACATCGTATTGAATGACCGTAAGTTACTGTCTCAGAATGGATTGATCA
>OGHV01001638.1_pt1 | contig 12042 bp, 10 predicted proteins | sample 1571551 | NCBI WGS metagenome assembly OGHV01 (sample SAMEA2581960, study PRJEB24529) | metagenome | biome: Human gut stool | place: China | collected 2011 | reverse complement strand
GGATCGTTTCCAGGGTAAGGATGCCCCCGTACAACGTACTCTGTTTGAGGTTTTCTTACACGGTGTTTTGCAAATTCTACTGCTGCTTTGATCACTTTACTGTGCTCTTCCATGGTCAGTGTGGAACTCTCTCCTGTCGTTCCTGCAATGATGATTGCATCTGTTCCCTGGTCGATCTGCCATTCGATCAGTTCCTGTAACTTTTCGTAATTGACTTCTTCGTTTTCTTTCATCGGTGTGACGATTGCTACACCTGCTCCTTTAAAAATAGACATTGCATTCTCCTCCTATCGTCATTATACGCACTGCAATTTTTTTTGTTAAAAATGTTGCTACAGTAAAGTAAAAAAAGACCGGCTGACGAGCCGGTCTCAAAATTCTAATATTATACGCATTCTGCATCTTTGCAGATCTGCCTAGAATCTGATAGCTCCCCATCTCAAATGATCTCCATTCAGATGACAGTCATAAAGTTCTTCACTTTATGCCCAAGTAATATGCCTTCAGGCTGCATACCCTTTCGGCGTACTTTCCTTTTGCTTCTTATCAACTGTTCCTGATACATCCAAAAAGCGACTCATAAAGCACGCGACCTCTACCAAGCAATATTTTCATTGCGTAAATCATAACACCATCTTATTCCATTGTCAATGCACGATTTCCCTGTCAATATCTACTCTCAGGAATAATTTCCCTGTTAACATCTACTCTTCGTCTTCGATAAATTCCACTTTGCTCACAGAAACCTCATATGCCACGCGCTTTTCTGTCTCTGTCTCGCTCAGTTTTTTCACATACTCCCTGCTCTGGATACGTCCCCATACCTGAACATGCCCTCCGACTTCAAACCCGGATGCAAACCTTGCATTTCTTCCCCAGCAGATGCATGGAATATAATCTGATTTTCCATAAGAACGGTTCACCGCGATCAAAAGGTCTGCAATCTCTCTTCCAAGCGGTGTTTTCCGGTAAATCGGATCTTTACAGATGTAGCCATCCAGAAAAATCTGGTTCGTCTTCATATCCTCGTCGATCTCATCTAACAATTCCAGTTCCCTTACAAAAACGGATAAAACAAGACGGTTCTTTTTTTCCTCGTGCCGGTTGAATGACCGGAACTGTCCCATAACATATATGGTCTGACCAATATAGTCCTCATTCACGTCAATGAGCCGTTCTGAGATCATCAGTGGTATGTAATCCATAAAATTGCTCAGCCGGTTGACTGCGACATCTACCACATAAAAGCCCTCTCCATACACTTCGTGGCTGAATCTGAAATCAGAAACAATCTCTCCCACAATTGACACCTGGTTATTTTCAAAAATTTTATCTGCCATGAATTTTTTCTCCCTTCCTCTTATCACCGGAATCGACCGGTGATTTGCCTGACAACTATGGTTTTACCATTTCCTTCCAGAAAAAATTTCGTGTAACTTGTCGATAAGTTTTTTATATTGTTTTGAAAAAAAATATTGCTGCCTACTTGCGTTCTCATAAAATTGTGATAGAATATATGGGTTCGAGTTAATTTATAAGCTATATTAATAGGAAAAGACAGGATTTATTTCTAGATAATTTCTTTTCCGCACAGAAGAAAGAGAGATTTTTTATGAAGCAGAAACGTGAAGACGTACGTAACATAGCAATCATCGCCCACGTTGACCATGGCAAAACAACACTGGTCGATGAACTTTTAAAACAGAGTGGTGTATTCCGTGAGAATCAGGAAGTTGCTGAACGTGTCATGGACTCCAACGATATTGAGAAGGAACGTGGTATCACAATCCTCTCCAAAAATACAGCGATCACTTACAAAGGAACAAAGATCAACATCATCGACACTCCTGGCCACGCCGATTTCGGTGGCGAGGTAGAGCGTGTCCTTAAAATGGTAAACGGTGTTATCCTTGTCGTTGACGCATTTGAAGGTGTTATGCCTCAGACCAAATTCGTTTTGATGAAAGCTCTGGATTTAAAACTCCCGGTTATCGTCTGTGTCAATAAAGTAGACCGCCCGGAAGCCCGTCCAAACGAAGTTGTGGACGAAGTATTAGAGTTATTTATGGATCTGGATGCCTCTGACGAGCAGTTAGACTGCCCATTCCTTTTTGCTTCCGCAAGAGACGGTTATGCCGTTCGTGAAATCCACGACCTTGTAAACAACAAAAAAGATATGACACCATTATTTGAAACCATTTTAGATTACATTCCTGCTCCGGAAGGTGATCCTGAAGCACCGACACAGGTACTGATCAGTACCATTGATTACAATGAATACGTTGGACGTATCGGTATCGGTAAGATCGACAATGGTTCCCTGAAAGTAAATCAGGAAGCGGTCGTAGTCAACCATCACGATCCTGACAAAAAGAAAAAAGTCCGCATCAGCAAATTATATGAATTTGACGGATTAAATAAAGTAGATGTCGAAGAAGCAAATATTGGTTCCATCGTTGCAATTTCCGGTATTGCTGATATTCACATCGGTGATACGATCTGTTCTGTGGAGAACCCGGTTGCGATCCCATTCCAGAAGATCTCCGAGCCGACTCTTTCCATGAACTTCATCGTAAATGACAGTCCATTGGCAGGTCAGGAAGGAAAGTTTATTACTTCCCGCCACTTAAGAGACCGTTTATTCCGCGAGTTAAATACAGACGTTTCCCTTCGTGTAGAGGAGACCGATTCCCCGGACAGCTACAAAGTATCGGGCCGCGGCGAATTACATTTATCTGTATTGATTGAAAATATGCGTCGTGAGGGATATGAGTTTGCCGTAAGTAAGGCTGAAGTATTATATCACACAGACGAAAACGGCAAGAAATTAGAACCTATGGAACTTGCCTATGTCGATGTTCCGGATGAGTATACCGGTGCTGTTATCGACAAGTTAAGCCAGCGCAAAGGTGAAATGATCAATATGAAACCTCTGACCGGCGGATATACAAGACTTGAGTTCAATATCCCATCCCGCGGTCTGATCGGTTACAGAGGCGAATTTATGACCGATACCAGAGGTAATGGTATTATCAACACCATTTTCAATGGCTATGATACTTACCGCGGAGATATTGCTTACCGTCAGCTTGGTTCGCTGATTGCATTCGAATCCGGCGAATCTGTCACTTACGGTCTGTTCTCTGCACAGGATCGTGGTACTTTATTTATCGGACCTGGTGAAAAAGTATATGCAGGTATGGTCATCGGTTCCTGCTCCAGAAACGAGGATATCGAATTGAACGTTTGTAAGAAGAAACACCTTACCAATACACGTTCCTCTTCCGCTGACGAAGCATTGACTTTAGTTCCGCCTAAGATTTTAAGCTTAGAGCAGGCGCTTGACTTCATCGATGTCGATGAATTATTGGAGGTTACTCCGAAATCCCTTCGTATCCGTAAGAGAATTTTGGATCCGACTTTAAGAAAAAGAGCGAATTTTAAGAAATAAAAAACGGCTCTACGCCTTTTTTCCAGAAACTATAAAAACCTATGCAACATTCAACGACAAACAGGAGAATATGTATGAAAAAAATATGTACATTTTTCGGATTGCTGATATCCATGTGTCTGCTGCTGAATGTCGGTTTTAGCTCTCTGTCCGTAAAGGGCGCAGCTGCCGGGAATACAGAACAGACTTCCGATTCAAACTTTACAAATTTAATCGTATTTGCCAGATTTGCAGATGAGAATGAATTTGTGAATGATATTTATCAAGGTGTCTCTGTGCGGGAGATCATAGACAATTCCTATAACACTGCCTATTATTCCGTGGGCGATTACTACCGGAATGCGTCCTCAGACAAATTGCGCATGAATAGCCTTTATCTGTTTGATAACGGCGGTTCCCTGCAGTTGAAACATGAACGCGGTTACTATGCCGGTTACAGTGCAGATAATCCAATCGGTTATAAAACAAGTGGTGAAAAAGCCTACCGTATGTACGAGCTGCGCACCGATTGGTCTGATGCCATAAACAAGGCGATCCAGGATGGAAACCATATTACGAATTACAATGGCAGCCAGACATACAGTTATGAGGATCTTGACAAAAACCGGGATGGAAAGATCGATTCCATTACAGTTATCTATAAAAACACGACACAAAATATTGTGATAAACCGCTCTGATCCGCTTTGGAACTATAAGGATTATGCAGACTATGTGGAGATCAATCTTGGCGATGGCAGAATGCTTCAAAGCCAATATTATGTACAGGTCATAAATAACTACTCAACTCTGTATATGGCAAACAATGATCAAAAACCGATCGTTTCATTGAAGTCTCCGATCCATGAAATGGGGCATATATTTGGTCTGCTGGATTTATACAATTCGTCAGGTCAAACGCCGGTTTATTTCATGTCTGCCATGGCAAATGCCATCTCACCTGTTCCACAGGGGCTTTCGATCAAAGAAAAAGAGGCTCTTGGATGGACAGACCATAGTACTCTAAAGACGATCACAGAACCGGGTGAATACAAAGTAAAGCTCAGCGGCACAGCCACCGGTACTGACGACTGTATCGGATATAAAGCAGGCATTCCGGAACTGAACAGGACACTGTATCTGGAATACAGAAACTTTTCAACAGATGGCAGCAAATATGATAAGTCAGAGAAGCAGCTGACCAATTCAGAAACATCAAACATAGCATCCGGTTTAGTCTGTTATCTTGCACAACCTGACATCCGCTTTCCAAGCAATCTAAATGGAAAACCGGGAAATTGGGCACTGGAAGTTAAGGGCGGTACACAATCCACTAAATCTGATGCAGCCCTTGGCTTAAGTGATTCGCTTCAGGTTACAGACAAACTCAAAGTGACTGTCACTGCTATAGAAGGGGAAGTCCTTACCTTTCAAATCGAAGGGGAAATGGAACAACATGTCCATTCCGGTGGACAGGCGACCTGTACGAAAAAAGCCGTCTGTGAAGAATGTGGGATGGAATACGGAGAAATAGATCCAACATGCCATTTGAATCTCCAGCGACAGGGCTTTAAAGAGCCAACACAGGAGGAAACCGGATATACCGGTGATCTGGTATGTACAGATTGTCATACCATAGTAGAAGCTGGTGAGGTCATTGATAAATTACCAGTCACTCCACCTGATGGAAAACCGGAACCGGAAATACCGCCTGTATCTCCTGATAATAAGCCACCGGTCATGCTGGAAGGAAACAAAACAGAAGTAAGTAAAAATCCGGACAATAACTCCGGTGCAGTATTTCGTTCCAGTGCACCGCTCGCTAACTTAATCGAAGTTAAGGTAGATGAAAATGTATTAGTGAAAGATAAAGACTATACCGCCCACTCCGGAAGTACTATCATAACTTTACTTCCATCCTTCCTTGCCGGTCTTTCCGAAGGAGCTCACAACATTGCCATTGTATCAACAACCGGAACGGCAACGGCTGGTTTTTCTGTAATTTCAGATCCTGCCCCGGTACCACCGGCATCCGCACCTGTGCCACCGGCATCAGGTAATACAAACACTGATGGTTCATCTACAGATACTGTTGCTGATCCGGTTTCCGAAACTGCTTCTACAGCCGGATCTGCCAATGTATCCGGCAACAGTTCTTTACCTGATACCGCTCAGATAAAGAAAGACTCCTCCGGCACAGACATAAAATCACCGCAATGTGGAGAGAAAAACTGTTTCACACTCTTATTGGATGATTTCATAGAAATATTAAAAAAAGTATTAATATTCTTAGGTTTTTCATCTAAGATCTGAAAAAACACACAGGACAGCTCCTATGTTAAGCTGTCCTGTGTGTTTTTTTTCAAAAGTGATTGATATATTTTCTGCACGTCATAATCCGGTGCGTTCTGCCGAAGTATATCATAAATCTGCTCAATGACTGACGGATTTTCTTCCAGCATATCTGCTGTTTCAGCCACAGAACATCCTTTTTTGTACTTTTTCATGATCTGCTCGATCATTTTAGATGCTGCGCCTTCTGCTCTTCCTTCTGCTTCGCCCTGTGCCCTCGCTTCCGCTTCGCATTTATGAAATTGGTCTGCGAAAATTTCTTTTATTACATCACTCATGTTTCCTTCTTCCTCCACTTCTTTCCAGTTTGCGCGCATGACGGTATCTGCTAGTGCCTGGAACAATTTTGAATCCCTGTTTTTCTCATATTGTTCCATAAATAATTTAATTTCTCCACCGGACTTCAAATTGTTGCGAAGTTTATTCAGCCAGTAATTATTTTCGATTGACAATTCCGGTACGATAATAAGCTGTATTGGAATTGCATCTCCATAGAGATAATAGATACCATTTTCGATATTTTTCACATTTATATTTCTCTCATTCTGAAGATTTCGTAACATTTGCCGCGGATAATGATAACACACAAACGTAATCGTCAGTTCTTCTGCTGGAATCTGGTTCACTTTCTCGACTTCCGTTTTGTAAATACAGGTATAACCATAGACTTTATAAAAATCATCAATGTTCAGATGATCTTCCGGTGACTTATACTCGATAATGTTATGCTGCCGGAAAATCCTTCCAATATTTTTCCTGATTTTTACCTTCTTCTCGTTTTTGACCAACACATCGATCTGCATTGGTTTCTTCGAAAGCAAATGTTCCGGCTCAAAGGTCAGGTACTTTGCCTCTTCTCCCAGTTCAATCTGCAATGCCGCATCAAACGCAGGATGCCATTGGATTTTTTCTCCTTCTGTGTTCAATCATGTTCCCCCTTTATCATAATAGAATCTGCTGTGATTTTCAACGCATAAGAAGCATTTTCTATGTTAAAAATATAACAAGAAACTCAGAATCTATATGCATTGCTGTTCTTCATCAAAATGGAATCTCGTGCCGAACCGGCTGTGAACGTTGAGATTATATCCTGCCACCTCAAATTGGTTTTGGATTTGCAGACAAGAAAAAATAAGATGCTTTATCTGTCTGCGACTTTGATGTGATTCCAAGTATAAGGGATTGCGTGGAAGTTGTCAATGATAATTATGAACACTTCTTTCTTATCCAATATTATTCTAATAATTAAGAAGAAAATTTATTGATTTTTGTAAACTCTTTTTTAATTTTTTACAATCCAGTTACCATTCTTATAAACATTGCTACTTCCTTATCCAGCCACTCCCCATAACCCGGTAATTCCCATACTGTCCACTTTGTGCAATCTTCGCCAGACTGTATTGCCAGATATCCATTATCTCCGTGCTTATAGATCAGATAGTCTCCATGTCCTGTCTCTGATGTTTCTTTTGTGGGCATCACCTGCTCCTGTACAACCCTTACCCATGTATCAAATCCTTCGGTATTAATGATTTCTTTATCCTGATTCAGATACTGACTGCTTTCTACAATGTATTCATTCTGTGACTGTATTTGTTCAATACCCACTGTGTCAATCCCGGCTCCGCCTCGTGGTGCAATCCAGGCAAGCGTCTCTATATTTTCAACCATTCCAGTATTTTCCATTGCATCTGCATCAAAAATCTGAACTTCATTCTCCCAATTTATAATCAAATGACTAGCAGATGTTCTTTCTTCCTGTCTCGTCTGAGTATTGGTGCAGTCCACCAATGTCACAATACATACTATTATTACAATCAAGATTATGAAATATCTTCTAATACCTTTTTTCATATTCATGCCTCATTTATAATATTGAAATTATTTTTTTAGTTTTATTTAGCCAATTTACAATCTACGATTTACAAATTTCAAAACATCCCATAAATAAAGGGATTGAAGCCATTCTGATGTAAATTGGCTCTTTTTTTACGTCATTTCCAATTTACAAATCCATTATTCTGATTTACAAACCAGCCAATTTACATAACAAATTTACATTCTTAAAAGTAACTGACATCATGTCACTTACTTTTTCTCTGCCATTTCATCAGATTCAGTTTTAAGATTTTCCAACGTTTCCTGCTTAAAAGGAATGTCCTCATTCTTCTCTATTTTCTCAAAACCCTTTGACTTTTTTCTCTTCCATGCAAGCTGGGTTCCGTACCCTTCCTTAATGAATCTGTGACTTTTTACCTCTTCCCACTGTTCTGCAAATTTAAGCCTCATGATACTCGTAATCTCTCTTGATTCATACTGTTTCGGCTTGCAGTTTTCGTGGTGCAGTGCTCTCTCGTAAATCATCTGAACGCATACAAACTCCTCATCCGTCATTTCAAGAAACATCTCAATGATTCCCACAAGAGTATCCTGAGGCATGCATTCCTTCTGAAATTCAATGAGTTCTTTTTCCAACTTCTTATTAAATACAAGTTTAGTGTTAATGCCCTTTTTATACATATTCATTATTTCAGCCCAGCACTGTTCTATGTAAGCCCTTGTTTCTTTCTCATCCTCCAACGGATGATGCAATGCCTTTTCCTTATTTACCATTACCGGTACAAATCTTCTGTTACCTGTTCGGTCAAATGGCAGGAAGTCGGCATTATTGGAAGAACCCACAAATATGCACTGTCTTGGTCTGTCCTCAGGATGGGTTTCATATGGTACCTTGTAAGTTTCACTTTGACGGCTTAAAAATGACTTAATGTCCTCAACACTTCTTGCATTACAGGTTGCAAGCATTTCCGCCATTTCAATAATCCAGTGTCCCTGAATCTTACGAAACACGTTGTCATCATCAAGTTTTCTTAAGTCATCCGAAAACCACTCATTTTCCATTGCAAGAAGTCTTAGAAAACTTGACTTTCCTGCCCCCTGCCCACCTACAAGACAAACCATATATTCAAATTTACATCCGGGATGGTAAACCCTGTACACCGCTCCCATCATCATTATTCTTGTTGCTTCAAATATGTAATCACTTTCATCTGTTCCAAGATATCTTGGCAACAGATATCTAAGCCTTGATTTTCCGTCCCACTCCAGACTTTCCAGTTTGTCTATAATGGGATGATAATGGTTGTTATTTCCTACAATGTCAATTGCACGCTTAATATTTTTATCTCTTGTAATGCCGTAAAACTTTTCCATTCTAAGCATTATGTTATTAAAATCCGTATCGGTAAAAGTTTTTGAGCGTCTTCTCCAGTCCATTTTCTTAACAATGTCCGTCTTACATGAAAGTTCATTACGTCTTATTGCATCCTTTAACATTGGGTCCTTATTTAAAACCTCAATGACATTTTCAATGGTTTGTCTCGGACTTCCATCAGGACGTTTTTTAAGGCTATCCCTTATAGCCTCGATTTCTTTATTATCTGTGTCCTCCACATTGGAGGATTTATTCATTACTGTGTTATTCATTTTTCCTCCGTAATTTTAAAATTTTGTTGTTATTGGAGGTAACCCCTGCTATAATTTAATTGGTGATAAAAGTAGCGGGGATAACCTCCTTGTTACCTTGTAAGTCTTAAGCTTATTGCTTAGGGCTTTTTTCTTTCTTCAAATCCATCTAATATATCCAACATTGTTCTAATTGGGACAAATACCTCTTCATCAATTTCTCCACCAGCCTCAATCCTCTTTAACTGTGCTATTATTTCTTGGAGATATTTTCTGAAACTAAGCATCATTAGCGGATTTCCCACAGCTCTTATTTTGGTATAAAGTAATGATTGAACAATAAATTCCTGCTTTGTCTGAAATCCACTTAGTTTTGCCCTCATATTTATTTCTTCATTTTCTTCTGGTGACACCCTAAAGGCAACTGTTACATTTCTCCATCTACCTTTTGCATCATTGTTCTTCGCACTCATCTAATAAAGCCTCTCTTTCTGCATCCATAGTTTTTGCCATATCTGTTTGTACAGTTGGAAATAGATGTGCATATTTATAAGTGATGTCTACAGCCTCGTGGCCTAGTCTGTCAGCTATGGCAAGTGCTGTATAGCCTTTGTTAATCAAATATGAAACGTGTGAATGTCTTAAATCATGTATTCTTATTCTTTTAACTCCTGCAGCTTTTGAACCTCTTATCATTTCATGACGAAAATAGCTTTTTGAATTTTGAAATATTCTGTCATTTTCTTTGATGCCATATATACTTGCCAAATATTCCTTAATTTCTTCTGCTAAAAATTCAGGAATTACTATATCCCTTATGCTTTTAGGTGTCTTTGGATCCGTTACAATGTCTTTACCTTTAACCTTTTTATATGACTTTGTTATTTTCAAAACATTATTTTCGAAATCAAAATCTTTCGGTGTTAAGGCAAGAAGTTCGCCAATTCTAAGCCCACACCAATAAAGTATTTCAAATCCATAAAATGATTGTGGTTTATCTGCCACCTGTTCAATAAATTTCTGGTATTCCTTCTGCGTCCAGAAATCAACATTTCTATCTCTTGCACTGCCCATATTCCCAGCCTTGCTTGCGACATTCCATTTAAGCCCATAATATCTGACTGCATGGTTAAACATTGCACTTAGCTGATTATGAATTGTTCCAAGATATGATTTTGAAAAGCTCTTACCATTTTGAGTTGTTAAGCTCTGAATTTCTCTTTGCCACTCAAAAATGTCCGTTACCTTTAATTCATTTATTTTTCTCTTGCCAAGATAAGGAAGAATTTTTGTTAAAATTATGTATTCCTTTTCTTCCCAAGTGTTTGGTCTTACCTTATGACTTACATCTCTTTTATATAATTCAAAGAAATCTTCAATGGTCATATCCAGGTCCTGGTGGTCTTGCAGTTTAAAATGTCTTTCCCAATCAAGAGCTTCAGATTTTGTTCTGAAGCCTCTTTTGGTTTTCTGTTTTCGCTCACATTTATAATTTTTGTAATAACATCTAACTTCCCATTTATCTGTTTTTGGATTCTTAAAAACCATTTATTTCACCTCCTATTTAGTCTTAATTCCATAGATTCGTTCTTCAAAATACTGTCTGCTAAGTCTCCCCTGAACAGTTACAAACCCCTGCTCCTTAAGTTCATTATTAAGTTTTCTAATAATCTTATAAGCCATAGCTTCTGAAACTCCCATTTCCTTTGCTACATCGCTTGCTCTAACAAAAAGTGTATCTGCCATAATATCACCTCCTACCCATTTAAATTTCATTACTTTGCACAGTACATTTATGAACTGTGTTGTACTCATTTTATCAGTTCACTTTTGTACTGTCAAGTGAAATATTTCACTTCTGAACTGTTTTGTATTCTTTATATTTCACAAATGAACTGTTTATGATATAATAAAATCAGTTATAAAATGATATGGAAGGATATGTTTTATGGGAAAAAATAAAAGAGAATTTTCTTTAAATGCTAAAAATCTTGCCTCAGCAAATTTAGGACAAAAGATTAGATTTTACAGACAAATTGCCGGCATGACACAAAAAGAATTGGGAGCTGCCTGTGGTGTAAATGAATCAACTATAAGAAATTATGAACTTGGAAATCGTTATCCAGATTCAGACACTATATTTGAGATTTCGAATGCTTTGGAGATTTCTCCATACGTGCTTGCAACTCCTGATCCTATTTCAGCTGCAAGTTCTCTACAATACTTATTCAGTATGGAAAAAACTTTGGATTTGACTCCAACAACTATAGATGGAAAAGTTTATTTAGAGGTATCTTCCGAAATAGACGTAAACGATGCCACTGTTGCTCCTCTTTCAAATCTTAAAAGAATGTTTAGCCATTGGGCAACAATGTATGAGAAATTTATCAATGAAGAAATTGACGAGGAAACCTACCTATTATGGCAGGCAAAGTATTTAAGCTTTGGGACCGATTCAGCTGACTTCTTATTGGATGCGGAAAATGAAAAAGCTATCGAAGTAGACAAGAATATCTCTGATGCAAAGAAGAGATTTAGGAAAGCTAATTTGAAGGATTAAATTTATATGTTTATTTAAGAGAGATGATAAAATGGGAAAAAATATCAACGAATATATCAATAAATTTATTGATAGTTACCATAACGATAAAAACGGAAGATATAGATCATATGATCACTGTAGAGAAAGTTTCTTAAAATATAAAAATGATGAAACCATGTACAATTATATAACATTAAATTTATATGCCTACCTAGCTAGTTGGGGTATGCTACGAAATTCTTTTTTAATGCAAA
>OGHV01001632.1_pt1 | contig 12099 bp, 10 predicted proteins | sample 1571551 | NCBI WGS metagenome assembly OGHV01 (sample SAMEA2581960, study PRJEB24529) | metagenome | biome: Human gut stool | place: China | collected 2011 | reverse complement strand
TTCCCTACACGACGCTCTTCCGATCTTGAAAAAACTCAATAATTTTGATACCATTGGTAGATAAGTCAAAGAGATTTATATACAAATTTGGGTTTTTAATAAATTCTTTATAAAGATAAACTTGATTTTTTTGTTAAACAAAAACTATAATAGTATTATAGGAGGTATACATATGGCAAAGATGGGAAGACCAAAATCAGATAATAACAAAGATCGAATTGTTGCTGTTAGACTTACAGAAGAAGAACACCAGAGACTTACTATGTATGCCGAAAAACATTCCTTGAAAATGTCTGATGTTTTAAAGAATGGTTTATACGAATTAATTAATAAGCAAAGTAATGAGTAAGTATAGGCAGCTAAAGAATAAGCATAGGTGGCTACCAAATGGCTACCACTTAAGTGGTTAATCACATTAATACAAATAAACCAAAGAACAATATGTCGATCATGAAAGAATGCTCCTTTGTGTTTCCCGTGCTTATGATTATTACAAGCAAAATAGCTATTGACTAAAACATTTACACAAAATCAGTGTTAAAAATATAGCCGATGCAACAAAAACAAAATACCACTGAATTTGGAGAAAAATTATGATTTTTAAGAAACCTGTTTTATCAGATGGAATTACAGAAAGCACTTTTGAATGCAAAAGAGATGGATTGACGATTCGTGGAACAATCTACCGTCCAAAAGGAGATCATCTTCCGATTGCAATCGTATGTCACGGATTTATGGTATGGCAAGACAGTGTGAAACATTATGCGGCTTTTTGGCTGAAATGGGATATGTTGCATTTACATTTGATTTTTGTGGCGGTTCTGCTATGTGTGGAAAAAGTGACGGAAAAACCACAGAGATGTCTGTTCTGACAGAAACCAAAGATCTGAAAGCGGTCATTGAATATGTTAGAAATCTTTCCTATACAGATTCTGAAAAAATTTTATTGATGGGATGCAGTCAGGGCGGTTTTGTGTCTGCTTTGGTGGCAGCAAAGAACAACTTTCCGATAGAAAAACTTGTCCTGTTTTATCCGGCATTGTGTATCCCGGATGACGCCAGAGCCGGAAAAATGATGATGGCAAAATTTGATCCGCAAAATGTTCCCGATACTTTCCGCTGCGGACTGATGAAATTGGGGTGTTGCTATGCAATGGATGTCATGCAAATGGATGCCTTTGCAGAAATTAAGAACTACGCCGGCAGGGTGTGCATTGTGCATGGTACAAAGGATAAAATCGTAGATGTTTCTTATGCCAAACGTGCGGCAGAAGCATATAAAAGTACGATGCCGATCGGAATGCAAGATTCCAAACGGGTGCAACTTCATTTTATAGATGGCGGAGGGCATATGTTTTCGAAAAAGCATGATGTCATTGCAATGAAATTATTAAAAGAATTCGCCGCAAAACACGAATGATTTTCATCTGATACCATATGGACAAATCTCCACCTTTAAAGACTTGACAGTTGATATAATCTGCCATCACCTCGGAACATTCGTGTTCCGAGGCTTTTTTATGCCCGAATACTGCTTTTTACGGCGGTATTCGAGCAAAGTGTCTGCGTTCTTTGCAAAATTTCTTTTATATTTTTCAAGGTGTACTCGGTCGGAACTCCTATGCCGATGTCATTCGTTCCGATTAAAATCACAAGATTTTTCGGGTTTATGTTCAAGGCGTTACATTCGAGCCTTTCCAACAATCTGTCGCTGTCAACGGCAAACAATCCCGCACCGATTGCGCCGCAAAATTCAGGCTTATCGGATATGAAAATCTTTGTGTTCAACCGCTTTTGCAACACTTTTTTCAAAAACGTGTTTTCGGGCAGATGAAATAGTCCCCCTTGGCTTGCAACTAAACCTAAAAATCGCATAATTTTTAAGGCTTTTGCCCTGTTTTGGGCAGAAGCCTTTTTGCATATTTAATAAGATTTTCTTCTTCGTGTAATATTAAATGTGTCGGCTGTAAAATTAACAAAAATTTAATTGGATTTTCATTGAACCATATAACACCTTACAATATAATAAAAGCAAATATATAGCTTATAAAGGAGGTTCCTTAATGACGAAAAAAATAACCGCAATATTCTTGGCATTGTGCATGGCAATTCCCGTTTTGCCGATGACCATTCAGGCGACATCAAAGCCCGATATTAAAGTTGGCGACTATGTTAAAATGGGCGCGTATAACAATGCCTCAATTCTTTGGCGATGTGTAAGCATTGACAATAACGGACCGCTTATGCTTGCAGACAAAATTGTTGACACCCTTGCATATGATGCCAAAACAAATGACAACAGCAATTCAAAATCACACAGCAGAAGCTATAAGCGTGATGATTACGGTTCTAACTATTGGAAAGACAGCAATATGCGTTCTTGGTTAAATTCGACCGCAGCTGAAGGCAAAGTCGATTGGCTTTGTGGCAACCCTCCGAAAGACGGATATGTAAGCGGTGTGGGAGCGTACAACGAAAAAGCGGGTTTTCTCAACGCTTTTTCAAAATCTGAAATTGCGGCAATGAAAACCGTTACCCAGCGTTCTCTCGTTTCTCATCCCGAATACAACAAGGGCATAGTTGATGGAGACGCAAATTCGGATTTGTTATACTACACCGATATTTCGGAAGCGGTGGCAAACTACGACAGTTCATATTTTGAAACTACAACCGAAAAGGTTTTTCTTCTTGATGTAAAGCAGGCTAATGCCGTGTGGAAAAATCTCAAAGGTTATTATGTTGCGTATAATAATGACGGTATGGCTTGGCCTTATTGGCTTCGCACTCCTGTTACCGATTGCAATCACGATATGCGTTATATCAGTTCATCGGGTCAGGTCGGTCGTTATGCTCCGTGGTATTCCGATTTGGGTGTAAGACCTGCATTTTATCTCGATTCCGAATATTTTGTTACAACTTCCGGCAGCGGCTCACAAAGCAGTCCTTATATCGGCTCTGCTCCAAATAAGCAAGAGGATGATTATACAATTTCGGAACCTGCCGAGGACGCAAATCCCGATTGGAATGTCAGCACCGAGCAAAGCATTCAGCTCACCCTCGGCCCGTGGTATTCAAATGACGGAAAATATTCTAATCCTACCATCCCTGTTTATACCATCCAAAAAACACGCAGCGACACGGAAAATATGGTTGTTGTCGTTTGCGGCGAGGGATACACAAAAAGTCAGCAGGGCAAATTCATCAATGATGTCAAACGACTTTGGCAGGACGCTATGAAATATGAACCGTATCGCAGTTATGCCGACAGATTCAATGTTTACGCTCTTTGCACAGCTTCCGAATCGACTTTTGACAATGGTGGAAGCACCTTCTTTGATGTTATAGTCGACAAATATAATTCGCCTGTTATTTCTAATAATCTCCACGGAAGTCAGTGGAAAAATCATATTTTTGAGAGATGTATCGGTCCTGAATTTATCGAGAAAATTCACGATGCTCATATCAAAAAAAAGTGTGATCCAAACACAATTCCGTCCGGTTCGGAATATGAGCCTTATTATTATGTTCACGATTATATTGCTCAGTTCGCTATGGTTGTAAACACAAAATCAGATTTCGGCGGTGCTTATAATAACCGTGAATACGGCTTCCATTATTTCATTTCGCCATCAGACAGTTATCGTGCGTCAAAAACTTTTGCACACGAGTTTGGACACGGTTTGCTCGGTCTTGGTGATGAATACAGTAACGGATATTTGCTTGACGATAAGGAACTTAAATCACTCAATCTTTCCTCGGTTGAAGACCCGGAAAAGATAAAATGGCGACAGCTTTTAGGTTTTAGAAACACATATACCTGCCGCAATGCTTACGGCTCAAAAATGCTTGTTTCAAGTTATGAGTGCATAATGAGAGACACAAACTATCAATTCTGTGAGGTTTGCCGTTTGCAGGGCTTCAAGCGAATGTCTCAGCTTGTTAAGGATGTAGACCTTTATGTTGCAACTCCCGAGGTTAAGGAATATACGGGCGCTTATTCAAAGCCGTCTGATTTTACCGACCTTGAAACAAGTTCATATTATAATTACACATATAATCGCAATGACCGACTTTTGAGCGGCAACAGCAAAAGCAGATTTAATACTAATATGAACGGTAAAAAAATCGAGCTTAGAACTGTTATTCAAAACATTTCAGATAAAAATGCACGACAATTAAAATTCAAAATGTGGATTAAGCACTCCGACGGAAGCGTTGCGACCGATTCATCGGGGAATCCGCTTCAAACAGTACAAACCTTTGACATTCCTGTTTGGAATGATAAGGCAAATTTCTGGCCGCTCGGTGCTTTGGATCACATCAAAAGCGACTTTAATTCAGGCTTAAAGAGTTGCTCGCTTATTTATCAAATTCCGTCTGATGCACAGCTTAAGAGCGGCGATACCGTGGCATTTCAGGTGCTCGATGAAAACGGAAATGTGCTTGCAGACGACAATACGGAAACACAGCGCTACACAACCGTTTCAATTCAGTATAAATTTGAGGACGGCTCTGAAATTCCAAACACTGCCGGCGGAACATTTACCGTGCCATACGGCACAAAGCTTGATTTAACACCGGCAAAAACACTTTATGATTATGAATTTATAAAGGTTGACGGCTTGAATAAGCCTATTGTTTCGGACGGAACGGTTGTTACATATTATTACAAAAATAAAAACGAAGAACACACTCACAATCTGACTTTGGTTGCTGCGAAAGCTGCCACCTGCACTACTGCGGGCAATTCCGCATACTACACCTGCGATGGCTGTGACAAGTGGTTCGCAGATGCAACAGGATCGGTAGAAATTACCGATAAAACCAGTGTGAAGATTCCGGCTCCCGGACATACCGCAGGCACAGAATGGAAGTCTGATGATACTAACCACTGGCATGAATGTTCTCGTTGCCACGACAAAAATGACGAAGCGGCTCACAGCACCAGCGAGTGGATCATTGACACGGCAGCTACCGAAACCGCAGAAGGCGCTAAGCATAAGGAATGCACCGTCTGCAAGAAGGTTCTTGAAACCGCACCGATCCCCGCAACAGGCAGCAGCCATACCAATAGCTACGGCGTATACGTTGGAATGACATATACGGCAGGAAATTTAATATACCAGATTACATCAATTGATACTGCAACAGTAGGACAATCAAAGGTTATTGGTGTAGTAGCTGCTAAAAAGAATAAAATAAAGAAAGTTACAATTCCGGACAGAGCAGATTGTAAGGGATATAGATTAAATGTAACAACAATTGGTAACAATGCGTTTGCCGGCTGCAAGGCCCTTGAGAAGCTTACAATAGGTAACAAGGTAACTGTTATCGGAAAAAATGCATTTAAGAAGTGCTCAAAACTTGAAACAGTAGTAATTGGAAAAGCAGTTAAGACAATAAGTTCTAAGGCATTTATAGGAGATAACAAGATTAAGAAGATTACATTCAAAGGTGACAAACTTAAGACTGTAAAGAAGAATGCATTTAGCAAGAAAGCAAAGAAAAATATTAAGTCTAAGAAGACTAAACTTAAAGGAAATAAGAAAGCCATTAAGTTGTTTAAGAAGAAACTTAAAATTAAATAATTAAAAAGTAATTAAAGAGGCTAGCTTTTCAAGAGTTGGACATGTCATGTATGTCTTGTATTCTGCGAAAAGGTAGCCTCTAATAAGTTTATTAAGAGGGAGATAAAATGAAAAAATAGCAGTTTGTTTACTAAGTGTTATAACTATGGTAGCTACATTGTATGTCCCGGCTCCGGCATACGGCATATGTTTTGTCATCAAGAATGAGCACGCCGGCTTTAGGTTGGAGTAGGCTCGGTGCGTCTAAAATGGCAAGACTCAGAGAATGGAGCTACAACAAAGAAACCATGGGCTTGAGGTTGTATCCTATTTGGTGCTATATGGTTTCTTTTTTTGATTTCTTCAATGAATTACAGTACAAATATTTGCCCACTATTTCCTAAGAAATTCCATCAACCTATCCGGATAATAATTCATTATTAATTCATTATCAACATTCATTGATTCTACCAATGGACCGCAGTGGTCGTAGTTGGCAATATCAGTTGTAAAGTGTGCATCACTTCCCATTATGAAAGGATGATTGTATTTCTTACAGTTTTCGATAATTAATTTCTGGTTTTCTTTTACATTTTTTCTATTTTTATCCCTAAGGGCATTATTATTTATTTCAAGAAGAACGTGATATTCTTTTGCAGCCTGAACAAGGGCTTCGTAATCAAGAGGACAACGGCCGTCGTCAGGATGGCTTATAATGTTTACATTAGGATTCTTAATGGCATTTATTATTGCAGCAGTGTTTTCTTCTTTTGAGCCAAACTTGTAACATACAGAATGGATGCCGGCAATAACAAAATCAAGTCGGTCAATGTATTCCTGACCAAGGTCAAGTGTACCATTGTAGTCGATTATGTTAATTTCCGCACCAAGTCTTAAATCTAATCCAAAAAGGTCTCTTGGAACAACTCCTAAATTCTTAAAATACAAATCGGCACAAGTTCCGGGGATTCCTGAACTGTGTTCAGTGATTCCATAAATTTCAAGTCCTTTGTTTGCTGCTTCTTTACACATTTCTGTAAGTGTGGCATAGGCGTGACCGCTTGCAATGGTGTGAGTGTGCATATCTGCGAGAATTTTGTTCATAGATTTTTCCTCCTGTATACTTCGTTTATTTATGATTACACGGATTGTTGCGTGCTTCACACTCCCACAATCCTTCCCCTCAATATTCGCATATTGTGAAGTTTGCACTTCACTTTTATGCTCATATTGTGGGCGTGTCTCAAAGTCATCATCCCTTTATTGTGCAGGCACAAGCGGGATAAGACTTTTTGACGTTGTAATCATTTAATATTGTAGCACCATTGTATTGACAATGAAATAAGATAATTATATATTATATAAGGTTAGGAATACTAAACTTTTTGTTTAAAAATAACAAACTTAGCCTTAAAGTATGATTAAAGCTAAAAATAAAAAGGGATAATACTATGGATATAGGAAAAAAGATTAAAGAGTTAAGAATTTTGAAAGGACTTACTCAGGAGGAATTGGCTGATAGGGCAGAGTTGACTAAGGGATTTATTTCTCAGGTTGAGAGGAATCATACATCTCCGTCAATAGCAACTCTTGTGGATATTCTCCAGTGTCTGGGTACGGATTTGAAGAATTTTTTTGAAGAAGATGAGGATAATCAGATTGTCTTTTCTAATGAAGACTATTTTGAGAAGGAAGATAAAGAACTTAAAAATATGATTCAGTGGATTGTGCCAAATGCGCAAAAAAATCTGATGGAACCTATTTTGGTCACATTAGAGGCAGGCGGTTCAACTTACCCTGACAATCCTCACGAGGGTGAAGAGTTTGGCTATGTTTTGTCAGGAGCGATTAAGGTTGTGCTTGGAAGCAAGACTTATAAAGTGAAAAAAGGTGAAACTTTTTATTATGAGGCAAAATATAAGCACTATCTTAAATCAGACAAGGGCGCAAAGGTGTTATGGATTAGTGGCCCCCCAAGTTTTTAAAACAGTTTAGGAGAAAGTTATGGAAAAGAAGATTATTGAATTAAAAAATATTAGCAAGAATTTTGAAGATCAGCAGGTTTTAAAGGGGATTGATTTAAACATATATGAAAACGAATTTCTTACATTACTTGGACCAAGCGGATGCGGTAAGACTACTTTGTTAAGAATTATCGGTGGTTTCGAGGAACCAAGTAATGGTCAGTTGATTTTTGACGGAAAGGATATTTCAAAGGTTCCGCCTTACAAAAGAGAAGTAAATACTGTATTTCAGAAGTACGCCCTGTTTCCTTTCTTAAATGTGGCAGATAATATTGCTTTTGGTCTTAATCTTAAGAAAATGGACAAAGACGTCATAGAGAAAAAGGTTAGCAGAATGCTTGAACTGGTAGGTCTTAAAGGCTTTGAAAAAAGAGATGTAACTTTACTTTCAGGAGGTCAGCAGCAGAGAGTTGCCATAGCAAGAGCCCTTGTTAACGAACCTAAGGTATTGCTTCTTGATGAGCCTTTGGGTGCGTTGGATGCCAAGCTTAGAAAAGATATGCAGACTGAGCTTAAAAAGATTCAGAAGGAAGTTGGAATTACATTTATTTTTGTTACTCACGACCAGGAAGAGGCACTTTCAATGTCAGATACAATCGTTGTTTTGAACGACGGTGTTATTCAGCAGATTGGAACTCCAATGGATATTTACAACGAGCCACAGAACAGATTTGTAGCTGAATTTATTGGTGAGTCAAATATTATTGAAGGTAATATGATTAAGGACTGTCTTGTTAATTTTGATGGCATAGACTGGGAATGTGTAGACAAGGGATTTAAGGATAATGAAGATATTGAAGTTGTTTTAAGACCTGAAGACATGGATGTTGTGGAACCGGAGGCAGGTAAGGTTTCAGGAACTATTATTTCAAAAGTTTTTATGGGTGTTCATTATGAATATCTCGTGGAAACTAAAAACAGAGATTATAAGGTTCATACAACAGAAAATTATGAAATTGGGAAAAAAGTAGGACTTACAATTGATCCCTTTGACATTCAGGTAATGCACAAAATGGAGAATTAAGGAGGAAAGAGATGCATCATTATAAAGGCTTAGTGAAACCTTATGTGTTATGGTCTTTTCTGCTAATAGTTTTGCCTTTGGCATTAATATTACTTTACTCCATTACAACAGGGGATAATTCACTTATAACAATACATTTTACATTAGATAATTTTAGAAAAATATCTGATCCTATTTACTTAAATGTTTTTATTAAATCTTTGCAAATGGGACTAATTACAACGGGAGTTTGCCTTGTTTTGGCATATCCAATGGCGTATATTATTTCAAAGTTTGATGAAAGTTCTCAGAATATTTTAATACTGTTAGTCACAATTCCAATGTGGATTAACACATTGCTTAGAACTTATGCATGGATAAGTCTTTTGTCAGACAACGGAATTATTAATTCATTATTTAAACTGTTAGGATTAAATCAGCAGACAATGATGTACACTAATTTTTCGGTTGTTATGGGCTTAGTATGTGATTTGTTGCCATTTATGGTTATTCCAATTCACACATCACTGGCAAAAATGGACCACTCACTTGTGGAAGCTGCAAGTGACCTTGGTGCCAACAGATTTCAGACTTTTACAAAGGTTATTTTGAAATTGTCACTTCCTGGCGTTATAAACGGTGTTTCAATGGTATTTCTTTTGTCTATTTCAAGTTTCGTTATACCACAGTTACTTGGCGGACATCAGTTTGTACTTATTGGTAACCTTATTGAAAATCAGTTTATTTCTGTAGGTGACTGGAATTTCGGAAGTTCCATTTCAGTTATTCTTGCAGTTATTATTTTAGCAATGATGGGATTTATGAAAAAAATAGATCCTGACGAGAATGGAGGTAACTAATGAATAAGAAGAAAATCTCCATAGGACCAAAATTATATATTACATTGTGTTTTATATTTTTCTATTTACCAATTGCAGTTACAATGTTTTTTTCATTTAACTCATCAAAATCCTTAACTAAGTTTACCGGATTTTCACTTAAATGGTATAAGAAACTTTTAACAGACAATGATATTATTGCAGCAGTTTATGTATCTATAAGTATTGCTGTTATTGCCACAATTATATCTACAGTTCTTGGTACAATTACGGCAATCGGACTTTCAAGAAGCAGAAAAATTCTTAGAGAATGGCTTTTGAATGTTAACAATATGCCTATTATGAACCCTGATATTGTTACGGCAATCGGACTTATGATTTTGTTTACGTCAATGAGACTTGAACGTGGATATCTTACAATGCTTTTAGCACATATTGCTTTTTGTACGCCATATGTTATAACAAGCGTTTATCCAAAGGTTCGAAGTATGGACCACAACCTTGCAAATGTTGCCATGGATCTTGGTGCCACACCGTTTCAGGCGTTAACTAAGGTTATTATTCCGATGTTAAAACCGGGAATTTTTGCAGGAATGCTTCTTGCATTTACAATGTCACTTGACGATTTTGTTGTTTCATATTTTGTAACAGGAAACGGTGTTTCCAATATTTCAATTGTTGTTTACAATATGACAAAGAGAACAAATCCTACAATTAACGCTTTGTCAACATTGCTTATTCTTGTGGTTGTTTTGATTTTGGTTGGTGTAAATGTTATACCGGCTCTTGCAAAAAAAAGACACAAAAAGGTTGAAATGTCAGCATCACACAATAGTCCCCTTAAAAAGATTGGTGTGGCTGTTGCAACTGTTGGAGTTTTGGCAGTGGCAGTATTTTGTGGGGCAAGATTTTCAGCCATTAGCAGTAAGCCGGTTCTTCGTGTGTATAATTCAGGGGAATATATGGATACTTCTCTTATTGAGGATTTCCAAAAAGAGTATAACTGCAAGGTTGTATATGAAACATTTGATTCTAACGAAACAATGTATACAAAGCTTCAAAGTGGGGCAGAATATGATGTGATAATACCGTCTGATTATATGATTGAACGACTTATATCAGAAGATTATTTGCAGCCAATTGACTGGAAACTTATAACTAACAAAGACAAGATTATTCCAAAGCTCTTGAAGAATGATTTTGATCCTGATAATAAATACACAGTACCTTATTATTGGGGGACTGTAGGGATTTTGTACGACAAAACAGTTGTAGATGAAAATGACTTAAAAGAAGGTTGGAATATTCTAAGGAATAAGAAATACAGCGGTCAGATTTATATGTATGATTCTGAAAGGGATTCTTTTATGGTGGCTTTGAAAGGCCTTGGTTATTCAATGAATACAAGAAATAAAGATGAACTAAAACAGGCGTACAACTGGCTTATTGAACAGAATAATACAATGAAACCTGTATATGTTGGAGATGATGTTATGGACAACATGATTTCAGGTAATAAGGCAATGGCTGTAGTATATTCAGGAGATGGCTCATATGTTATTAATGAGAATGATAATATGGGATTTTTCGTGCCGGATCAGGGAAGTAATGTTTGGACTGACGGAATGGTTATTACCAAAAAGTGCAAAAATACTAAGCTTGCTCATCAGTTTATGGATTATTTCTTAAGTTATGATGTGGCAGAGCAGAATACTGATTATATAGGATATGATAGTGCAGTAAAAAGTGTTTATGAATATTTTAAAAATGATGCTTACGCAGGAAATCCGGGCTGTGGACCTGACACGTCAAATCCTAAAAATGAAGTTTTAAAAGACCAGCCACAGGATATAAAGGCGTATAGTTCAAGTCTTTGGACAAAAGTTAAGTCACATTAGAATTTAAAATTTCAATCACACTAAAGTTTTGGCTTAAAAATTAAAAGTAATTTAAATATATTAAATTGAAGTTTATGTTTTGAAATAAATGAGAGAGGGAATCATGGACAAAAATTTTTGGAGGGAATATTTTTCTATTCCTAATATAATGGGATATTTTAGAATAGCGTTGGCAATGTTATATATGTTGCTATTTTACAGGGCGTTAGACGGTGCTCCTTACTGGCCTGTAATTGTGACAATTGTAATCTCGGGAATAACAGATTTCTTTGATGGTAAAATTGCCAGAAGGTTTAATATGATAACAGACTGGGGAAAGATGCTTGATCCAATAGCCGACAAAATAACTTTAGGAGCTATTATTATAAGCATGTCTTTCAAATATTCCATAGTTGTACCCATGGTTGTCTTTTATATAATAAAAGAAGGCTATATGGCGGTTGCAGGAATTATATCAATTAGAGCCGGACACAAAATCGAAGGGGCAATGTGGTATGGCAAAGTATGCACTTTTGCAACTTATGTAATTCTGATTGTATTGCTTTTATTTCCTAATATGCCGGAAGTTATGGTTAATGTTTTGGTTATAGCTGACATGGCTATAATGGCATTTACCCTGATAAAATATTTTATTTATCACAGAGGCTTGTGGGAAGAGTTAAGAGGTAAGTTGCCGAAAAACATGGAGAAATAATATGGTATACTACTAGTACAAAATAATTTTCATATAAGAGAAATTAAAAAAATCTTGACAAAAATATTTATATA
>OGHV01001617.1_pt1 | contig 12236 bp, 14 predicted proteins | sample 1571551 | NCBI WGS metagenome assembly OGHV01 (sample SAMEA2581960, study PRJEB24529) | metagenome | biome: Human gut stool | place: China | collected 2011 | reverse complement strand
AAAAATAAAGAGTCATCAGTCATTCTTTTCAAATAAAAATGATGGCACAAAATTAACGGTTCTTTTTTATTAATCGCAATAATTTGGTAGAAAATGCAGGATTTAAGTTCAGAAGATAAAAAAATACCACCCAAAAACTATCAAAAACAACCTAAAAACTATCCGCGGATAGTTTTCGGGCATAAAAACGTCGGATTTACCCCTATCAGGTTCCAGAAATTCACGTAAACTTGCAACATCGAAAATAACAAACGAATATTCACCTTTAAAAAGCAACACATATGAAAAGTTTAAGCTTCAGAAAAGATTTAGTAGGAGTACAAGATGAATTACTACGCTTCGCTTATAAACTGACAACTGACCGTGAAGAAGCAAACGATTTGTTGCAGGAGACATCATTAAAAGCATTAGATAATGAAGATAAATATACCCCTGATACAAATTTCAAAGGATGGATGTATACCATCATGCGCAACATATTCATCAACAACTACCGCAAGGTAGTCCGCGACCAGACATTCGTCGATCAGACGGATAATCTTTATCATCTGAATTTACCACAGGACGGAAGTTCAGAAAGTACAGAAAGAGCATACGACCTGAAAGAGATGCACCGTGTAGTCAACAAACTCCCCAAAGAATACAGAGTTCCGTTCGCCATGCACGTTTCAGGATTCAAATACCGTGAGATTGCGGAAAAACTGAACCTCCCGCTAGGCACAGTAAAGAGCCGTATTTTCTTCACGCGCCAGAAATTACAGGAAGAATTGAAAGACTTCCGCTAGACCTTAACTATATAAATTGGTGATCTCGGATCACATACTTCTTTAATACAGATTTTAGTTTTGATAATGATTAAAAGGCAGAAATACTCCGGTATATTCTGCCTTTTCTTTTAGGCACTTATATACGACCTGACACCAATTAGTTAGGTCATAACAAAAAGTAATAGCTCGGAGAATCCGGGATTTTTTTATAAACAATTTTAAATTAAAGATTATGGAAAAAAGAATTGAAAATTTCCTCGCAAAGTGTGTATGTAAAGGTATTGAATTGTATATGCGAAAATATCGCATATACAATTCTAATGATGAATTAATACCTATGTCTGATGAAGAGTTTAGGAATGAATTGACAGAGCATAGCAAAAAAGAGTTTTGCGAATATTATTTCAAGAGGTATGACAAATATAGAAATTAACTTTAGTTTCTTCATCGTTTGAAATATTACAAGTACCTATAGGAGTTCCACAATCTGAACAACATATAATTGGTACTTCTTCGGTATCATCTTTAGAAAACTCTTCTACTCTTAGTCTAACTTTTCTAATAACAAATTCTCGTTCTGTTTTACATCTTTGGCAATACAATTTGTCACTCATATTTTTGTCGTTTTAAAGGTTAATACTATCTGCAAATGTACTGTTTATAGTTTATAAACGGTAATAGTTCTGTATGTTTTGCAAGGATGTTTTTTAGCATCCTTGCGAAAAACTTCCATGAAAATATATTGTAATTTTCTTGCATATATCGTTGAATTTTAGTATATTTAGGTAACTAAAAAAGAGACATTATGAAAGGCGAAAGTTTATACACAGTATTCTCAAAAGCTTTATCAAGTGAAAAGAAAGCTATTAAGTACTTTGAGAAAATGAGATGGGACGGCAAGGTTGTATCACCATTCGACGCGACATCTAAGGTGTACAAATGTGGTAATGGGAAATATAAGTGCAAGAATACTGGAAGATACTTTGATGTAAAAACAGGTACTCCATTTGCAAATACCAAGTTGCCTATGAAAAAATGGTTACTTGCAATATTCTTATTCCAAGCTGATAATGGCAGTATTTCTTCATGCCAATTAGCTCGTTTTTTAGAAATAACTCAAAAGTCGGCATGGTATATGCTTATGAAGATTAGAGAGTTTACAACTAAAGCTAATGCAAATAGTTCTAAATTATCTGGTGAAGTTGAAATAGACGAAACGTTTGTAGGTGGAAAGAATGGGAATCGCCATAAAGATAAGAAAGTAGAGAAATGTCAAGGACGTAGCTACAAGGACAAAGTTCCTGTATTTGGAATACTTGAAAGAGGCGGAAAACTTATCGCTAAAGTCGTACCAAATACCCAAGCTAGAACCTTAGTTCCTATTGTAAAGAAGAATGTAGAAGTAGGTAGTACTGTGTATACTGACGGATGGAGTTATAAAGGATTAGAAGGGAAATATGAACAGTTATCAGTAGACCATGGGAAGCATTTTTATGGTGAAACCTATGTTACTGATGATGGAGAAATAATTGTTGTCAGTACAAATGGCATCGAAAACGCATGGTCTTTATTCAAACGAAGATTGAAAGGAACTTATATTAGAGTAAGCAAAAAACATCTGCAAAAGTACGTTGATGAATTTGTATTCCGATTTAATACTCGGAATTTTACCGATTCTCAAAGATTTGATTTACTTTTGCGTAATATTGCTTAATTATGGGAAAGAAGAAATCTAAAAAGATTAGTGATTCAGCATACTTGAAATTACAAGAAATGATAACTGATGGTTTGGACTCCGTTTTGGAAAGCATGAACGAAGTTCTGAAAAATTATCCGTACCCTGAAAAGGAAGCAGGGGCTAAAGAAAAGCCTCCGGTTATTCTTATTAAAAAAGATAAGGGAAAGGAGAAAAAGAAGAAGGACTAACTGTTTGTAATTTATGAAGTTATTCTTATATTTGCAGCGTATCATCGTATAGGTGATGCGCTTTTTTATGATAATATAGCTCAATCGTCCCTGAATCACCACCTCGAGAATGAACGAGTTATATATTACACACGTTGAGGAATCAGCATAGACGCAGATTTCTTGCTCGGTGTGTAATGGCTTGTGGTGAGCCAAGGGACGTAGAGCAATTATCTGCGTCTTTTCATATACTGACGTGTGGTTATTGCTAATAGATTGGAAACATTATTATTTAGTATTAACCAATAAAACGCAAAATGTTATGGAAAAGCAATGTAAAAAGTGCGGCAAAAAGTTAGATAATGATTTTTCTGATTATTGTCTCGATTGTTTAAAGTTTAGCTACTCCAAGTTAGTTAAAGAAAAGCAAGAACAAAAAGAGGATTCTGTATTAAACTCATGTAACAAAGAAGAAGCTACTCTAATTGTAATTGCTAATATTGTACTTACGATAGGAATAATAGCTTCAATCGTTCTCACGTTTATTATGGCATACGATAAATATGGAGATATTCAATATACTGGATTAGCAATCACACTGTCTACTTTACTATCAAGTGTTGTAACTTGGGCTGTACTTTTATGTATAGCAAAAATATCCAAAAACATTAGGGAAATCAGAAATAAATTGCTATCTTAGCAGTCGAAAAAGAAACATGCTCTTTCCAGTTAACACCAACTAGAAAGAGCTTTTTTATTATAACTAAAAGTTATGGCAAACGGCTAGGTGTTGAGTCGTATATAAGTGCCTTCTTTTATTACTAAGATTAGTTGCACGACACCCGGGTCTCAACACCTACAACACCCGGGTCTCAATGGGTCTGACACCCGGGTGTCAGGTATGATGAGACCCGGGTGTCGTACAAGTTCCTATTGCATCAAAAGAAGTCTTCACTACCCTATTATTTAAAATTCACCTATACAGACATTTTTCCCCGTTTTACTGTCACAACTCCCCCACCAGCAGACTACTCCCAAAGCCGCATCATTTTCAAGCAAATAGACATTTAACATTCTGTTGAAAACTTCTCTGAAAGTTTTTTATGGAAAGTTGTGGGGAATTGTGGGGAATTTCATACTTTTACGGTCGCTTATTATAATAAGGTAATGATACGTTTTTTAGGAAATATTGAAGCCAGGGCGGACGCCAAAGGAAGGGTGTTCATACCCGCTACCTTCAGGAAGCAACTACAAGCAGCTTCCGAAGAGAGGCTTATTATGCGTAAAGACGTATTTCAGGACTGTTTGACCCTGTACCCCGAGAGCGTGTGGAACGAGGAGTTGAACGAGCTTCGCAGCAGGCTGAACAAATGGAACAGCAAACACCAACTCATTTTCAGACAGTTTGTGAGCGACGTTGAAGTGGTGACACCTGACAGCAACGGACGTATATTAATCCCCAAACGATATTTGCAGATTTGCAGTATTCATGGAGATATACGTTTTATCGGCATCGACAATAAGATAGAGATCTGGGCGAAAGAGCGGGCAGAACAGCCTTTCATGTCGCCTGAAGAGTTCGGTGCAGCATTAGAAGAAATTATGAACGATGATAATAGACAAGATGGAGAAAGATGAATTGACATACCATGTACCTGTATTGCTGAAAGAAAGCGTTGACGGGATGAATATCCAACCGGGCGGAACGTATGTAGACGTTACATTCGGAGGAGCGGGACATTCGCGCGAGATACTTTCACGACTCGGAGAAGGTGGACGTTTATTGGGATTCGACCAGGACGAGGACGCTGAACGGAACATTGTCAACGATCCTCACTTCATCTTCGTGCGCAGCAACTTCCGTTATCTGCAAAATTTCCTGCGTTATCACGACATCGAGCAGGTGGATGCAATCCTGGCCGACCTCGGCGTATCGTCCCATCATTTCGATGATAGCGAACGCGGCTTTTCTTTCCGTTTCGACGGAGCGCTGGATATGCGTATGAACAAGCGTGCCGGAATTACAGCAGCAGATATCGTGAATACCTACGAGGAAGAACGTCTTGCAAACCTCCTCTACCTGTACGGAGAGCTGAAGAATAGCCGCAAACTGGCTTCGGTCATCGTTAAAGCCAGAAGCGGACAGAATATCCGGACTATCGGTGAGTTTCTGGAAATCATCAAACCGCTTTTCGGTCGTGAACGCGAAAAGAAAGAGCTGGCAAAAGTGTTCCAGGCACTGCGGATCGAAGTAAATCAAGAGATGGAAGCGCTGAAAGAGATGTTGCAGGCAGCTACGGAAGCACTAAAGCCGGGCGGCAGACTGGTGGTAATCACTTATCATTCGTTGGAAGACCGCATGGTGAAAAACATCATGAAGACGGGCAACGTAGAAGGAAAAGCAGAATCCGACTTCTTCGGAAATCTACAAACGCCTTTCCGCCTTGTCAATAATAAGGTAATCGTTCCCGACGAGGCAGAAATAGAACGGAACCCACGGTCGAGAAGTGCCAAATTACGAATTGCAGAAAAGAAATAAAAAGATATGGAAGAAGAAGTAGTAAATAAGAAAACAGAAGAGGGCAAGAAGAAAAACCGCACCTCGCTGAAGAGTATTCTGGGTGGAGACATTCTGGCTACCGATTTTTTCCGCCGTCAAACGAAGTTGCTGGTACTTATCATGGTATTCATCATCTTCTACATTCACAATCGTTATGCCAGTCAACAACAACAGATTGAGATAGACCGGCTGAAAAAGGAATTGATAGACATTAAATACGACGCACTGACGCGCAGCTCGGAACTGATGGAGAAGAGTCGCCAGTCGCGCATTGAAGATTATATATCAAATAAGGAAAGCGATTTGCAAACATCAACCCATCCTCCTTACCTTATTAAATAAGTGGAGAGTGGAGAGTTGAGAATTGAGAGTTTTTAAAAGACAAATACTGTGGCAGTTAATAAAAAGAACATAATGACCCGTTACTTCTTCGTCATCCTGTTGATGGCGTTGATAGGAATAGCTATTGTTGTAAAAGCAGGCATCACCATGTTTGCCGAACGACAATACTGGCAGGATGTGGCTGATCGTTTCGTAAAAGAGAATGTGACGGTGAAACCTAATCGTGGAAACATTATTTCTTCTGACGGTAAACTGATGGCCAGTTCGCTACCCGAATACAGGATCTATATGGACTTTATGTCCGGTGAAAAGGACGAAAAACGCAGACGGAAAGATCAGGCACGCCGGGACTCCATCCTTAATGCCAATATGGACTCGATCTGTATCGGACTTCACAAGATATTCCCGGACAGGAGTGCAGCCCAATTCAAAGCACATCTCAAGAAAGGACGCCAGGCAAAAAGCCGTAATTATCTGATTTATCCGAAACGTATTTCCTATATACAATATAAAGAGGTAAAGAGACTGCCCGTCTTCTGTTTGAACCGGTATAAAGGCGGATTTAAAGAATTAGCATACAATCAGCGCAAGAAGCCTTTCGGTTCACTGGCTGCCCGTACGCTGGGAGATGTGTATGCAGATACAGCCAAAGGAGCCAGAAATGGTATCGAGCTTGCTTTCGACACTATCCTGAAAGGACGGGACGGACTGACGCACCGCCAAAAAGTGATGAACAAATACCTGAACATTGTCGATGTGCCGCCGGTTGACGGTTGCGATTTGATTAGTACCATCGACGTAGGCATGCAGGATATCTGCGAGAAAGCATTGGTAGACAAGCTGAAAGAGCTGAATGCCAGCGTAGGCGTGGTGGTATTGATGGAAGTAGCTACCGGAGAAGTGAAAGCAATCGTCAACATGATGCAAGGTAAGGACGGCGAGTATTACGAAATGCGTAATAATGCTATCAGTGATATGCTTGAGCCGGGGTCCACTTTCAAGACGGCCTCCATTATGGTAGCTCTCGAAGACGGCAAGATCACTCCGGACTATGTGGTAGACACCGGCAACGGACAGATGCCGATGTACGGACGTGTCATGAAAGACCACAACTGGCACCGTGGAGGATATGGGAAGCTGACTGTTACAGAAATTCTGGGAGTTTCGTCCAACGTCGGTACCTCTTATATTATAGATCATTTCTATGGTAGCAATCCACAGAAATTCGTAGACGGGTTAAAACGGATGAGCATCGACCAACCGCTCCACCTACAGATTTCAGGAGAAGGGAAGCCGAATATCCGTGGCCCGAAAGAACGTTATTTTGCAAAGACCACTTTGCCGTGGATGAGTATCGGATACGAGACACAGGTTCCACCAATCAATATTCTGACGTTCTACAACGGAATAGCCAATAATGGAGTCAGTGTACGTCCGAAATTTGTCAAAGCTGCCGTGAAAGACGGGGAAGTCGTGAAAGAATATCCGACAGAGGTTATCAATCCTAAGATTTGTTCGGATAAGACTTTGGCACAGATTCGTGAAATACTTCGGAAAGTGGTCGGTGAAGGACTTGCTAAGCCTGCAGGGAGTAAGCAGTTCCACGTTTCAGGCAAAACGGGAACGGCGCAGATTTCACAGGGAGCAGCCGGATACAAAACGGGAAGAACGAATTACCTGGTTAGTTTCTGCGGATATTTTCCGTCAGAGGCACCTAAATATAGTATGATTGTCTCTATCCAGAAACCGGGCTTGCCGGCTTCGGGAGGTTTGATGGCAGGCAGTGTATTCAGCAAGATTGCAGAAAGAGTGTATGCCAAAGACCTGCGGTTGCCGCTTACCAATGCGATTGACACCAATTCCGTAGTCATTCCGAATGTAAAAGCCGGAGAGATGCGCGAAGCTCAACGGGTATTGGAGGAGCTGGAGATTAATATACAAGGTAAAGTTGCCGATTCAGGAAAAGAAGTGTGGGGGAATACGCACGTTGCTCCGCAAGCTGTGGTTCTTGAAAGCCGAAGCAATATGCAGAACTTTGTGCCGAGCGTGATAGGTATGGGAGCGAAAGATGCTGTCTACTTGTTGGAAAGCAAAGGATTGAAAGTCAATCTGGTCGGGGTAGGCAAAGTGAAAAGCCAGTCGATAGCCAATGGAACCATCGTAAAGAAGGGACAGACGGTGACGCTGACGCTAAAGTAAAAATTAAAGATTAAAAATTAAATAGAGTGATGTTATTAAAGGAGTTACTGAAAGCGATCCAACCGGTAGAGGTAGCCGGAGATTCAGACATAGAAATCACCGGAGTCAATATTGACTCCCGTCTAGTGGAAGCCGGCCAACTGTTCATGGCAATGCGCGGCACACAAGCCGACGGCCACGCCTACATACCTGCTGCCATAGCGAAAGGAGCGACTGCTATCCTCTGCGAGGATATGCCGGAAGAGCCTGTTGCGGGGATCACTTATATACAAGTCAAAGACAGTGAAGATGCAGTAGGAAAGATTGCTACTACTTTCTACGGCGACCCCACTTCCAAGATGGAATTGGTTGGTATTACCGGAACGAACGGAAAAACAACAATCGCCACCTTATTATATAATACATTCCGTTATTTCGGATATAAGGTAGGATTGATTTCTACCGTTTGCAATTATATCGACGATGAACCGATCCCGACAGAGCATACCACGCCCGATCCCATCACGTTGAACCGTCTATTGGGACGAATGGCGGATGAAGGATGCAAATATGTTTTCATGGAAGTCAGTTCACACTCCATTGCACAGAAACGTATCAGCGGATTAAAGTATGCAGGAGGGATCTTTACCAATCTGACCCGCGACCATCTCGACTATCATAAAACAGTAGAGAATTATCTGAAAGCAAAGAAGAAGTTCTTTGACGATCTGCCGAAAAGCGCATTCAGCCTGACTAATCTGGACGATAAGAACGGACTGGTGATGACACAGAACACACGTTCTAAGGTCTATACTTATTCATTGAGAAGCCTTTGTGACTTTAAAGGGCGGGTATTGGAGTCTCATTTTGAAGGAATGTTGCTCGACTTCAACAACCATGAATTGGCAGTTCAGTTTATCGGTAAGTTCAATGCTTCCAATTTGCTGGCAGTATTCGGGGCAGCCGTTCTGTTGGGCAAGAAAGAAGAAGAGGTGCTTGTGGCCCTTAGCACGCTTCATCCGGTAGCCGGACGTTTCGATGCGGTCCGTTCTCCACAGGGAGTTACAGCGATTGTAGATTATGCGCATACTCCGGATGCTCTTATTAATGTATTGAATGCCATACATGGAGTACTTGAAGGAAAAGGAAAAGTGATTACAGTAGTGGGTGCCGGTGGCAACCGTGACAAGGGCAAACGTCCCATCATGGCAAAGGAAGCTGCTAAAGCCAGCGACCGCGTCATCATCACTTCAGACAATCCGCGCTTCGAAGAGCCGCAAGACATCATCAACGATATGCTTGCCGGACTGGATGCGGAGGATATGAAGAAAACGCTAAGCATTGCCGACCGCAAAGAAGCGATTCGCACGGCTTGCATGCTGGCAGAAAAAGGAGATGTGATTCTCGTTGCCGGAAAAGGACACGAGAATTACCAGGAGATAAAAGGAGTAAAACATCATTTTGACGATAAAGAAGTACTCAAAGAAATTTTTAAATAATGAATAGATTGTGCTAATATGCCGACTGGTTCCGGTATTCATCCGGCAGAAGCGACATAGCAACACATCAATAAATTGGCAAATTATTTATGTTATATTATCTATTTGAATGGCTGCAAAAGCTCAATTTTCCAGGAGCGGGAATGTTCGGATATACTTCATTCCGTGCTTTGATGGCGGTGATCCTCGCGTTACTTATTTCAAGTATCTGGGGAGATAAGTTCATCAACCTACTCAAAAGGAAACAAATCACAGAAACGCAGCGTGATGCTAAAACGGACCCGTTCGGCGTCAACAAAGTAGGCGTGCCGAGCATGGGAGGTGTTATCATCATTGTAGCCATCCTGATCCCTTGTCTGTTGCTAGGCAAACTGCATAATATATATATGATATTGATGCTGATAACCACCGTATGGTTGGGATCGCTCGGCTTTGCAGACGACTATATCAAGATCTTTAAAAAAGACAAAGAAGGTTTGCATGGCAAGTTCAAGATTATTGGTCAGGTCGGTTTGGGTTTAATTGTCGGAATGACTTTGTATCTAAGCCCGGACGTAGTGATCCGTGAGAATATCGAAGTTCATAATCCGGGACAGGAGATGGAAGTGATACACGGAACCAATGATTTGAAATCGACCCAGACAACGATTCCTTTTTTCAAGAGCAATAACCTTGATTATGCCGATTTGGTTTCTTTCATGGGCGAGCATGCGCAAACAGCCGGATGGATTTTGTTCGTCATCGTCACAATCATCGTGGTTACCGCCGTATCAAACGGTGCCAACCTGAATGACGGTATGGACGGAATGGCGGCCGGAAACTCGGCCATTATCGGCGCAACGCTGGGGATATTGGCGTATGTATCGTCACATATCGAGTTCGCAGGCTATCTGAATATCATGTATATTCCGGGTTCGGAAGAACTGGTAATCTATATCTGTGCTTTCATCGGTGCGCTTATCGGTTTCTTATGGTACAATGCTTATCCGGCACAAGTATTTATGGGAGACACAGGCAGCCTCACCATTGGCGGTATCATCGCAGTGTTCGCCATCATCATCCACAAAGAGTTGCTGATACCGATTCTTTGCGGTGTATTTCTGGTAGAGAATCTGTCGGTAATCCTGCAACGGGCTTATTATAAGGCAGGAAAGCGGAAAGGTGTAAAGCAGCGTTTGTTCAAGCGCACACCGATTCACGATCATTTCCGTACTTCGATGAGTCTGATTGAACCGGGCTGTACGGTGAAATTCACCAAGCCCGACCAGCTGTTCCACGAATCAAAGATTACCGTCCGTTTCTGGATTGTAACGATTGTATTGGCGGCAATAACAATTATAACATTAAAGATTAGATAAAATGAAGGCACGGATTACATAGATTAACACGGTTTTAACTGTATAATCCCTTAAAACCGTGAAATCCGCGTCATCCGTACCTTCATTAAAAATATAGAGAGCATTAACCCGATTATTAACTTTTAAAAGATGTGCGCAGCTAATAGATAAATCAATCGATTAGAAAACAAGGGCACATTATTGTAGATGAAAAGAATTGTAATTTTAGGAGCTGGCGAAAGCGGCGCAGGTGCAGCCGTACTCGCAAAAGTAAAAGGATTTGAGACGTTTGTTTCGGACATGTCCGCCATCAAGGACAAATATAAGGAACTTCTCGACAGCCATCATATTGCCTGGGAAGAAGGACACCATACCGAAGAGCTCATTCTGAATGCCGACGAGGTTATCAAAAGCCCCGGTATCCCGAATGATGCCCCAATCATCCTGAAACTGAAAGCTCAAGGCACACCGGTGATCTCCGAGATTGAGTTTGCCGGACGCTATACTGATGCCAAAATGATCTGTATTACAGGTTCTAACGGAAAGACTACAACAACTTCCCTGATCTACCACATTTTCAAAAGCGCAGGTCTGAACGTAGGTTTGGCAGGCAACATCGGCAAAAGTCTTGCTTTGCAGGTAGCCGAAGATTACCATGATTATTATATTATCGAACTTAGCTCTTTCCAGCTGGATAATATGTATAACTTCCGTGCGAACATCGCCGTATTGATGAACATCACTCCGGACCATCTTGATCGCTACGACCACTGTATGCAGAATTACATCGACGCTAAATTCCGCATTACCCAAAACCAAACCCCGGACGATGCTTTCATCTTCTGGAATGACGACCCGATCATCAGACAAGAACTGGCGAAACATGGTCTGAAAGCTCACCTGTATCCTTTTGCCGCTGTAAAAGAAGACGGAGCGATCGCATACGTAGAAGACCACGAAGTAAAAATCACCGAACCGATTGCCTTCAACATGGAGCAGGAAGAACTGGCTCTGACAGGGCAACATAACCTATATAACTCTTTAGCCGCCGGTATCTCGGCAAACCTTGCCGGCATCGCCAAAGAAAACATCCGAAAAGCCCTCTCCGACTTCAAGGGAGTAGAGCATCGGTTGGAAAAGGTGGCACGTGTCCGCGGAATTGATTTCATCAACGACTCTAAAGCAACGAATGTCAACTCCTGCTGGTATGCCCTGCAAAGCATGACTACCAAAACGGTATTGATCCTCGGTGGTAAAGATAAAGGCAACGACTATACTGAAATTGAAGACCTTGTACGTGAAAAGTGTTCGGCACTGGTATACCTGGGACTTCACAACGAAAAACTTCACGAATTCTTCGACCGTTTCGGCCTGCCCGTAGCAGACGTACAAACCGGAATGAAGGATGCCGTAGAAGCAGCCTACAAACTGGCAAAGAAAGGTGAAACGGTATTATTAAGCCCTTGCTGCGCCTCTTTCGACCTCTTCAAGAGCTATGAAGACCGTGGCGACCAGTTTAAGGAATGTGTCCGCGCCCTTTAATTTCTAATTATTAATTTTTAATTGCTATAAGATTGGATTTATTAAAGAACATATTCAAAGGTGACAAGGTAATCTGGATTATCTTCCTCTGTCTCTGCCTCATCTC
>OGHV01001614.1_pt1 | contig 12247 bp, 10 predicted proteins | sample 1571551 | NCBI WGS metagenome assembly OGHV01 (sample SAMEA2581960, study PRJEB24529) | metagenome | biome: Human gut stool | place: China | collected 2011 | reverse complement strand
TAATTCAAACGTCCCATCCGTATTAGGCCATGTGTCTTCAGTCGAGAACCTCTCACTGATTTTCCGCCCGAGCCCAAAAATGCCTGGAGCATTGTAACAGCGTCCCGGTCATCACCAGACCATGCGGTGTGGGTGTTACTATATCGCTGAAGCTGTTCAGATATAATTTTCATGCCCCCTTCATGTTGACAGAAAATCCTTCCAAAATTGCTTATATGCTAATTGTAATCAATTTTCGCTCTTTATTACAAGCTACATGCCATATCCTCTGATTCCAAAATTAAATCTTTTCCTTTCGCCTGCAAAATCCAGATAATATTTTGTAGTAAAACACCACTATAGCATGACTGATTGCCAGCATATCATAGAGGTATTACAAATTTAAAAACCACGTCTCAGCCTCAATCGGCTAAGACGTGGCTTTCAAATTTGGAACAGACGGTTAAAACCGACAAGAAAAAAGCCGCACACAGGGCGGCCCCAAACCGAAGCCCAGCGACAGCGGGTTCGGTTTGGAAAGGAGGAGCAGCGGCGTGAGCGCGCTCTGACTTTTGTAAAAAAGTCGGAGCAAACGATATGACGTTTGCTCCGACGTGGTATGAGTGGTGATACAGAACTTTTTGAAAACCCCAGTAATATCAAGGGCTTGTGGGCATCCGAATAGAAAATTATCTTGTATATCCCCCTGTTTTAGGGCGGCTGTTTTGAAGCAGCCGCCCTTTTATTAATGTCCAAAATAAATGTACCGATTGGGGTTGAAAAAGCCTCTTTTTTCTTTTTGTATTGCCCGTTAGAAATAGGACATGGGTGATTTATCACCCAGCGTGTCAAAGTGGCACAGAAGTAGCTTTTTTCTCAGAAAACAACACTTTTTTAAATCTACGAAAATATGTCATCTATGCGACGCTCCATCTCACCAAACGGCTCAACCGTATGTGGACGATCCGAATACGGCTTGTCCAGATACGGGAAAACCGGATATGGATAACCCATGTCTGGAAAACCGGCCACAATTAAATAAAGATAAAAGAAATACAGATTCATCAAGTACAAAAGGATCAAATCCTATCCTATCATGTCTCCAAGTTACTGCACGAACCAAACGGCCGGCGTGGCTGGGAGGTTAACAACGCCTGTGGAGTTTGAAAATCCGCTGTATACCACCGAAAGAATCCTGATGGACGATTATAGGATGCTCTATGGGGAATCATCAACAATGGCTGCCGTGTGGAAAAAGTGGAAAAGGACAGGGAAGGTTCACGAGAGCATACTCCCCAAGACTCCATCTAAGAACAGATGGGGGATGCAAAGTAGAGGGTATGGAACGCAAAATTCCAGAAAAGTCTATCACAAAGAAAACTCCAGAGGTAGGGTGATCTATCATTTGGGGTAAGAAATAGTATCTAGAATAAGTATTTATCTTGGGCGAGAACGGCAGATACTATTACAACAAACTCTGCAACAGCTACCCCGCATAAATAAAGTTTCTGAGCAGCGGCGGTGTTTTCTACTACTCTAAAAAGTAGAGGAGTTAGGATTAAAAGTGTGGAAAAATTTCATGTGGCTGTTCTTCTGTCCTTTACATACAAAATTAATATCAGGTTTATCTATAAATCTTTTATTACAATTGTGATTAAGGTATAATAAAACATAAAAATCAGAGAATAGAACAAGAATAATGTATTATTGGAGCAAACATATGAAAAAGCAAATGAGACATATTTCGTATATGCAATCACTGAGTTATGCGGAATTAATTGAAGATATTAAATCTAATGTCGATGAATCCTTTTTTGAACCGCTTATGGGTAGAAAGTATTTGCAATGGATTTATTATAGCAGATATTTTTCAGATTCTGAAAAGAAAACTATTGTCGAACACTTGAAAGTTAAAATGCCAAGCCATGCTCAAGAACTGGAACTTGATTACTGTTTTATAGAAACTTTTTTCCCGATTTCGTCAAAAATATATGAAGAAATTTGCGAAACAATAAATGGGCACTTTGCAAATTCAATGTTTATATTCTCCTATTGTCTGAGCAAGTACATAGAGATTAATCCAGGCACAATTGGTACGGCAAAAGAACTCCTGATGAAGATTGCTATGAAAGTATTAGGGAAAGAACTAGAGGTGTTCGGACAGCAAATAATTCTTTCTGATTCAGTATATTATCAATATTCGCCTTTGATTGAGGATATGTACCAAAAGGCAATCCTATATGGTGCATTGCAAGAGAAATATGATGCTATTAGTTTTGGACGCGAGCAAATAGTTAGTATTTCTTGCTTAAATAGCCCCCCCTTACTGACAATGCGGCTTGTTGATACAGAGTTTGAGAGAGGGCTTCAATATGGGTGTCAATATGACAATTATTTAGCAAGTAGAAAAGGTGAGATTATTAATCCTATATACGCTCATTATAAATGTAAAATATGCAGTTACTGCTCCCTAATGGGTATTCCTGATGATGTAAAAGAACTTGCGTTTAACTTGTTGGAAAGACAATTTCTAACTATGAAATCTATTGATGCACTATTCTTTTATACAGGAACTTTACCCTCATTTGTACTATCCATTATATCTTTGATATACACAGAAATAGTTAAACTAGTTCTGTTCTCCGATTCCTCTTACATCATTCTTTCAAAAAATGATATTCGCAAAAACATGATGTGGGGAAACCAAATTTTAGATTCTGATTTTAATGATTGTTATGAGCTGGTAATCAAGCATGAACAATCAAAGGGATATTTTTTGCCGTTGAGCGAGAGCAATTGTTTGTTGATTGGTAAATGGATGTTTGATTTTGACATTTCAGTTATTGAAAATGCAAAATCAGTGTCTCTTGATGCCAAAATATCTAAACGTCTTGGAAAAAGTTCCAACTTTTTTGGCAAGAATGTGTTTGAAAAATTTGTCCGTGATCGCTTGAAATTGTATAACTGGAAAGTAACACAGTCTTCAATAACTCTAAAGAGAAACAAACAAATCATTACAGATGTAGACTTGCTTGCTTATAAAGACGGTATAGTAGTTATTGGAGAGGTGAAGGTTGCTCATTGTGAACGTAGCGCTTACCAAATATGGAAAGCATCTGTTACTTTACGGCAAGCACAAGAACAGGCAAAAATTACATCGGATATTTTAAAAAATGATTTTACCTTATTACGCGCGATTTTTGCTAAGGATAATATTAAACTTCAAGCACAGGATATCAAACATATAATTCCAGTAGTTATAACGACAAGCAATTATTTTACAAATTTAGAAAAAACACCAGCTATAATTGGTTTTGACATGTTAATGGAACTAATGAATCATGCCCAAGGTGACGGCAGTTCAAAATTAATATTTCAATCGCTAACAAACCCTACTTCGTTATTCTCTTTTTCTAAACTTTCAAAAATAGAAAGTGTTATAGAAACAGACAGGTTTCATATTATTTATGAAGACCTCGAATAGTAAAACAGTGTTTTTTCAAACAAATCTACTATTTACATTCTAGTCTCGATTCCATTATGCGTTTTTTAACAGGGTATTTGTATTCCGACAGAGGGTATCATATTTTACCTCTCTGCGGCTTCATTTGTAGACCAGTCGGTTGTGAATATGGCCCTTGTCAATATGGGTGGTCAGTACAAACTCGTACTTGCCACCCATTATTTCTTTTGTAAGCTGCATCCCGATTTCATGGCCTTCTTTGACAAATATCTTTCCAGGCTTAAAAGCATCTGTTTATCGCAACCCTACCAGGGATAAGCTTCCGATCCGCTTTGTCTGGAATGGGCCATCTTGTGCTCATCAGAAGTCATTTCTCTGCTGTTATCCGGTCGTGTAGGATGATGGGCGTTTGTAATCATAGGGCAGCGGCGTTCTTTCTGAATAAGGGTTTGGGACTATCCCAACAAGCAATTTTGCATTTAGGAACAGGGGGTCCCTAAAGCAAAAATTCGCAAGTGAGGCCTCACTTGCTGTGCTTGCTCAGAGTCCTTATCCCTGTCAAGGTTTCCTTTTCCTGCCTGTAAAATTCTCAATTTTCAAATGTGAAAACATACATAAATCTCCTGTTTTGCGACAATGAAAAGATTGACAAGCAAATGAAATATTGCTATAGTATATACAGACCGTTGGTTTGTATGGAGGTGTGGGATGGCAAGAAACAAATACCCGGAGGAAACCGTGAAGCTGATTTTGGATGTTGCCACCCATCTGTTTGTAGAAAAAGGGTATGACGCGACATCCTTGCAAGACATTATCAACGAAACCAATCTTTCAAAGGGCGCAATCTATCATCATTTCTCGTCCAAAGAGGAAATCTTCGAGGCAATCTTTCACCGCATCGGGGAGGAAAACACAACCGCTTTGGCAAAGGTGCGGGACAATGAAACCCTGAATGGACTGGAAAAGCTGCGGGCGATCTTTAAGGCAGCTCTTTTCAATTCCAACCAGAGCCTTATGTTGACTGTCACCCCCTGTCTATTGGATAACCCGCGCTTTTTGGCAATGCAGATAGCCCAGCTTTATGAGATTGTTGCGCCAAAGTTTATCGAGCCGATTTTGCAGCAGGGGATTGATGATGGCTCCATTCAGGCTGCAACGCCCCGCGAGCTGGCAGAGGCAATCATGGTTTTGTCCAATGTCTGGCTCAATCCGTTGGTCAGCATGACGGACGAGGCAGGTATGCGTAATCGGTGCAAAACATTTAATGATCTGCTGCAAGGCGTTGGCATCAACCAGCTTTTAGACGACGAAATGATAGAAGGATATATCAATTACTGCAAATCCCAACACACGGCCTGATATACCGAAATAAGCTGCTCTTTTATGAGCAGTTTATTTTGGACACATAGCAAACCGACGGTCGGTTTAATTTGTTGATGACGGAGGTACTTTATGCACGCAAAATTTTTTAGACGGGATTTCACTCTCGTTGTGATCGGCCAGATCATTTCCCTGTTTGGCAATGCCATTTTGCGCTTTGCCTTACCGCTGTACTTATTGCGGGAAACAGGTTCTTCCACGCTGTTTGGAGTTGTAACAGCCTGCTCCTTTGCTCCAATGGTGGTCCTCTCAATGGTCGGAGGCGTATTGGCTGACCGAGTAAACAAGCGTGACATTATGGTGGGGCTGGACTTCTCCACAGCGGCAATCATTATCCTGTTCTACTTTTCGCTGGGGAAGATACCGACAGTACCGCTTTTTATCATTGCCCTAATGCTGCTCTATGGAATTTCCGGCACATATCAGCCAGCGGTACAGGCAAGTGTTCCTCTGTTGGTGGCAAAAGAAAAGTTAATGGCCGGAAATGCAGTCATCAATCAGGTAAATACCCTTTCCGGCTTGTTGGGGCCGGTGGTGGGTGGTGTGATGTTTACCCTTTGGGGGATTTACCCGATTTTGCTTTTGAGTGCAGCGTGCTTTACCTTTTCCGCTGTAATGGAGATTTTCATTCGTATTCCGCATGAAAAGCGTCCGCGTGAAGTCGGTGTGTTTCGGACGGTAGGAATAGACTTGAAAGAAAGCTATCAGTTTGTAAAGACGGAAAAGCCCATTTTCTTCTCGGTAGTATTCCTGGTGTCCATCTTCAATTTGGTTTTAAGTGCTGTGATGATCGTAGGCACTCCCATTTTGATTACGCAGGTGTTGGGGATGTCTGATACCATGTATGGCTTTACGCAGGGGGCGCTGGCGCTGGGCGGCCTATGTGGCGGAATTTTAACGGCGATCATCTCTCAAAAACTGAAACTTCAAAAATCGTATGTGCTGCTTTTGGCCTGTTCTGTGGCTGTGGCCGTGATGGGGATTTCTTTATTCCTGAATATGCCCGCCATCATATCTTATTGGGCAATCACTACCATGAGTTTTGCGGCAATGGGGGCATCTACGCTCTTTATGGTTCAGATTTACACGATGGTTCAGACGCAGACTCCGCCGCAGTTGGTGGGTAAAATCATGGCGGCGCTGATTTCCATTGCCATGTGCGGGCAGCCCATTGGACAGGCGATTTATGGAGTCTTGTTTGATGTTTTTGCCACAGATACATGGGTGGTTTTGATTGGAGCAGCCGCTGCCGCACTTCTGATTTCCCTGTATTCAAAGAAGGTCTTTGATAAGTTGGAAGATAGCAAATAACCGTTCATTGAAAAAAAGCTGGACTTAATCTGCCCGGCGGCAGAAAAGAAAAAAACCGCCGCAGAGCAGACGGCTTTCTGCGCGCAAAAGTAGCTTTCACGGCGGTTCAATTCGAGCCGCCGTTTTTCTTTGCCCTGACAGCTCACACGGCGGCATAGAAGGAGGATGCCGCCATGCTGCGCCGGATACTGTCCCCGCCTGATCTGACAAAGGCTAGCCGCTCAAAAAAAGCCCGTTCCAGTCGGCGGAGAGGTTCGTCCATGAGTATGAACTATACCGTGTAAATAAACTTCATATTGCTTGCTATTGCGCCCGGTGGGTCTGTGACCTGCCGGGCGCTTTTTGTCGTTTCCTGCGGTCGGGCTGGCTGGCCGTTGATTTTCTCAAATTTTCTTCAAAAAGGAGGCGCTTAGCGGGCAGAACACGCTCTCGCAGGATTGGTAGTAGCGGAAAGGGAGAGAACCACCTGATCCCCCCACGGAAAGGGGGTGAAACTGATGGAATCTAACCCTCGCGACTATGGCGAGCAATGCCGGTTCGATGCTTTTTGCAAGAAGGTATTGCGAAACGAGGCCAGAGCCTACCTGCGGAACATGAAACGCCAAAGAGAGCGTGAAGCCTTCTTTAGCGACTTGTCCCAGGCGGAACTGGACAAGCTCTGCGTCGTGGATCGTTACCCCAGCGACAGCATTGTGTTCTCGTCGCATGGTTACGATCTACATATCGACAACGAGCTTGTAGCCGAGGCTTTCTCCGCATTGCCGCAGATGGAGCAGAGCATTTTGATTTTGCACTGCACTCTGGACCTGGCAGACGGTGAGATCGGCAATCTCGTTGGGATGTCCCGGAGCGCCGTTCAGCGGCACCGGACGAAGGCGCTGCAGGAGCTGTGCGAAGCATTGTCGGCGCTGATGCCGAAAGGAGGCTGAGGAAGATGACAGAGCCCATCCACAAGGGAAAGGACCTGCCGCCCGTTTGGGTGATCCATGCGGCCTCCGGCGGTGACAGCGAGGCCATGGAGCAAGTGCTGCGGTACTACGACGACTATATGAGCCGCCTGTGTACCCGTACGCTCTATGACAAGGATGGAACGCCTCATGTGTGCGTGGATACCCACATGAAACGCTGTCTGGAAACCCGACTGATTCGGGCTGTCGTTCGGAAATAACTGCACCAGCCCAAGTGTCGGCGGACGGTTTCCCCTTTCTGCGTCCGTCGACAACTTGGGCTGGATTCATTTTTCGATGCAAGAGGAAAGGATGACAATCTATGAAAGAGAAGCCTGCTCCCCCAGATATCCCGAAGCAACGTCAAGTACAACTTGAAAAAATGACCTATCGCTTCGGTAACAGGGCGTTTATCGTAGAGTCTGTTTTCAAAGAGGAAAGCCCGGATACCTTGGGCAACATTCTTCTTCGATTGATGAAGGCCGAACATGAGAAACTGTAAACTCTACATACCCGGCTGACACGGGCAGAGGGCGGCGGTATAATTGTATTGGGAATACAAGATATGCACTGTTCGGCTGTCCGGAAAGGAGGACTTATGAGACAGTCGAATTACAAAAAATCCCGTGACACGACCGCTTTCCTCTATGAGCGGCTTTCTCGTGACGATAATCTGGAGGGTGAGAGTTACAGCATCGGCAACCAGAAAAAGCTGCTGACCAAAGTAGCAAAGGAGAAAGGCTACACCAACCTGGTCCATTTCCTGGATGACGGTATTTCCGGTGTCACGATGGACCGCCCTGGTTTCGTGGAGCTGATCCGGCAGCTTGAACAGGGACGGGCCGCCGCGGTATTTGTCAAAGACCTTTCCCGCCTGGGCCGTAACTACATCGAGGTCGGCAGGCTGACCGAGGAATTTTTCCCGGAGCATGACATTCGCCTGGTGGCGGTATCCGATAACATCGACACCGCCGAGGGCGAGAATGAGTTGGCGCCGATCCGCAACCTGTTCAATGAGTGGTACGCCCGCGATATCAGCAAGAAACGGCGTATCAGCAACAAGATCAAGGGGAATGCGGGCGAGCCGATGGGGCAGCCTCCCTACGGTTACATCAAAGACCCCGGCAATCCGAAGCGTTGGATCGTGGACAATGAGGCCGCCCAGGTGGTTCGGCGGATTTACAGCATGACCCTGGAGGGCTACGGGACAGAGCAGATTGCCACGCAGCTTGAACGGGATGAAATCCTTACCCCTCGTGCTTATTGGCTGAAAAAGGGCATCAAGCGGCCCGGAAAGGGTAAACAGAATCCTGCTACCAAGTGGAACAGTTCCACTGTGACCAAAATCCTGTCTTTGCAGGAGTATTGCGGTGACATTCTCAACTTCAAGACCTACTCCAAATCCTACAAGAACAAAAAGAGGTTGGAGAATGACCGTGAGAATTGGGTCATCTTCAAGGACGTCCACGAGCCGATCATCGAACGGTCCGTATTTGAGCAGGTGCAGCAGAAGCGGGGAAAAATCCGCAAGCGCCGCACCAACGAAGGCGAGCACAACATGTTCTCGGGTCTGCTGGTCTGTGCTGACTGCGGCTGCAATCTTCACTTCCACTTCAATCAGGGAAACCCGGAGATCAAATATTTCAACTGCTCCAACTACAAGGGCAACCGTGGGAGTTGTGCTTCCACCCACTATGTCCGAGTGGATTTTCTGGAACAGGTGGTGCTTGGTGAAATCCGGCGCCTGACGAAGTTCGCCAGCCTCTATGAGGACGAATTTCTGAAAGCGGTGATCGGGCACTCTCAGCAAGCAGCGGAGACCGACCGCAAGCTGAAGGAGAAGGAATTGAAAGCCCTGCTTGCCCGTGACGAGGAACTGGACGGGCTGTTTGAACGCATCTATGAGGACAATGTTTCCGGCAAGCTCTCCGATGACCGTTTTGCGAAAATGTCCAGACGGTATGAGGACGAGCAAAAGAAACTGGCGGAGAAAATCAAAAAGCTCCGCTCCAAAATCGAGAAACAGAGCAGTCAGGCTATGACCACGGACATGTTCATCTCTTTGGTGCGAAAGTATACCCGCGCACGAAAACTCACACCTCGGATGCTCAACGAATTGGTTGAGAAGATTGAGGTTTACCATGCGGAGAAAATTGACGAGGTGTGGGAGCAGAGGCTTCGCATCCACTATAACTGTGTGGGAGAAATCACGATTCCTAAAATGCTGCCCCTGCCAATCCCTGATGTGACCGTCAATACCCGGAAGGGCGTGTTCGTCAATTATGCCCCAGCAGAGATTGCCGGATGAAAACAATAAAAAAAGACGAGTGTTCTTACAGCTTTTCAAAAGCTATAAGAACACTCGCCATGGTGCAGTTGAGCAATCCAAATCCGAACCTGTTTTCTGATCGGCCAATGCGGTTTTGAGGTCATCAAAAGTGATGGTCGTTGTCCCTTCCTTGTAGTTGAAGGTTATCACCATTTTGTCATCGTACAGGAAAATGGCATTGATAAAAGTATCAATCAGCATCTTACGGTGGGACTTTTGCCGTACATCCAGTTTGCGGAAGCGCTGGAGCCAGAAGGTCATAAACTCGGCGCTGACCTTGGGCTTTGCCAACTTTTCGCAGGCAATCTTGATTGCCAATTCCTCTTTTGTGGCCTCCAGTTCTTCCAGACGGCTTTTCGTGGACTTGGTCAAGATACCCTGCTGGATGGCGTTCAAGAGGTTTTGAATGGCTGTATCCGCCTCCCGCAGCTGCTGTTCATAGAGCGGCAGATTGACATTCTCTCTATCCTGCAAGTCCATCAGCATGGACACGATGGCCTCAATCGCCTTATCGTCCATCACCATTTTCATGGTTTCGCTGACCACCAAATCCTCGATCCACTCTTTGCGGACAGACTTTTTATGGCACTCGGTGCGCTTCTTTTTCACGGATACGCACTTATAATAGTGGTGGACATTCCCCGTGTGGCTGGTGCCGCTCTCGCCGCAGAGGTAGGCCCCGCAATAGCCGCAGAACAGCTTGGTTGTCAGCAGATAATCGTCCTCGGCCTTGTGGCGGGCCGGGGCCTTCTTGTTCTTTGCCAGTTTCTCTTGCACCCGGTCAAAGAGGTCTTGGGGGACAATGGCGGGAATACCGTCCGGCACCACAATGTTCCGGTAGGTATATTCTCCGATATAGCGGCGATTGTTCAAAAGGTGCTGTACGCTGTTGTAGGTCATCTTCTGGCCTCGTGTGTTCTTTACGCCCTGCTCATTGAGCCAGTCCCGGATTTGGGTCATGGTGGCTCCCTCGTCATAACGCTGAAATGCCTCCCGGACAAAGGGAGCGGTAAGCGGGTCAAGCTGGAAGCACTGGTCGCTGTCAATCAGATAGCCAATACGGCCGGTCAGGCCGTTATACTTGGATTTCAAGGCGTTCTCCGTCATGCCCCGGACTACCTTTTCGGACAGGTCGGCGGAGTAGTATTCGGCGTACCCCTCCAGCACGCTTTCCAGAATGATACCCTCGGCCCCGTCGGAAATGACCTCGGTAGCGGACACCACCTTGACCCCGTTCTTTTTCAGAGAGGCCTTGTACCGGGCGCTGTCGTAGCGGTTGCGGGCAAACCTGTCCAGCTTCCAGACGATAATCATATCGAACAGGCGCTTGCCGCTGTCCTTAATCATGTTCTGAAATTCCGGGCGGTTGTCCGTCTTGGCAGAAAAGGCTCGGTCAATGTAGTGGCGCAGAATGGTAATACCGTTCTTCTCGGCAAAGGCGGTACACTCCCGGATTTGTCCTTCTATGCTTTCTTCTCGCTGGTTGTCGGAGGAATAGCGGGCATAGATTACAGCTTTCATGTTCTCACCTCGCCGTCTGTTAAAATGCTCATCATTTGGCTTGCCTGTACGATCCGCTCAAAGGCTTCTCTCTGCGAACAGGTTAGATTTGCGTGCATAGAGGGGTTCCGATAAGCAGTAAAAACGCCCTCAAAGATAGACTTAACACCTTTACGAAAATTGGCTCCACTTATTTCTGATGTATCGCAAAACTGATAAAAACCATTATCTGACAACAACGCACCAATTAAACCCGTTGCATCTTTAGGAGTAGGAGAGTTTGGTTTTCCTTTCTTAAACAACTCTCGCATTCGAGTTTCAACTTCTTTAATGGCACTTTCAGAAGCGGCAGCAAAATGGCCGTTGCAAAATAGTTCCTTTGAAACTTCAATAATTCGTGGGTGAATGTCTTGCCAAAAACGCATATCGACAGGTTCACGAACCAGGTGCTGTACGATAATAAATAATTCCCCAAAAGCTGCAACATTTAGCGCCATCAATCCATAGTTGAAAGGATCGGGTCTGAATAGATTATCACCTATTCCAGGGAGCGTTTGGCTGTAAAACGGATACTCGTGTTTGATTTTTTCTGCGACTTCTCGCAGATCAGTTTGCATTTTTTGACAATCATTCAAAAGAAAAGTTGGAGATATACCCATTGTCAATTTATTGTTAATATCACGAAGCCATTGGTCAATTGCATCAAGTTGTCCTCTATATGCAACTTTCATCTGTTTTCCTCCATCATACGGAACAGTGTTTCCTTTAGCTTTTCGTTCATAGGAGATTGTGGGTCAAAACACATCTCAATAAAGCGTCGCATTTCCTCACGCTCTGGAGCGGCTTTAGGCTTAAACTCGTATATTACTCCCTGGGGCTTATCCGTCCGGGCAAAGATATAATCTAAGGATACATCAAAGTAATCTGCATAGCGGCGAAATAGCTCCACAGATGGGGTGGACTGCCCATTCTCATAGCGGTTGATACTGGACTGTGTGGAGCCGATGGCCTCAGCCATTTTTACCTGTGAAAGGCTGATGCTCTCCCGCAGGGCCTTCAAACGCTTACCCACTTCTTTCATCTTCCAACCTCCTATTCGGGTTAATTTTATTATAACCCGAATTATACAAATTTTCAACCCGGAAATACAATTCTCCATATGCACCTTGTCTCGTTCCGGCCCACAGGCCGAATAAAGAAACGACGCAGACCAGCCCACCATTCATAGGCTGATCTGCGCCGTTTCTTTAGGTTTTGGATGGGGTGAGGACATAGATGCAGAAATGCAATCTGTGGCCACGCACTGACAAAACCGGGGGTTTCCAAAGGGGGGGCTAT
>OGHV01001602.1_pt1 | contig 12339 bp, 9 predicted proteins | sample 1571551 | NCBI WGS metagenome assembly OGHV01 (sample SAMEA2581960, study PRJEB24529) | metagenome | biome: Human gut stool | place: China | collected 2011 | reverse complement strand
GGAGCAAAATAATAAAATCAACGTGTTTGCAAGGTTCCCTTTTTGGACTACATATAAACAAAATTAATTCGTAAATCCTGTAGTAAATTTTTCCCACCTATGATAGAATTAAAAATAATTATGGGTTTCTATACGAAAAAGTTAGAGATTCAATTTTAAGGAGATTTAAAATGCTTAATAATGAAAAGATTATACTAATGACAAAGCTGTCATTATATGAGCAGAAAAATCAAAAAAAAGAGATTAAAACAAGCAAGTATTTCAGAGGTGATTATATGTCACTAAAAATGCTTAAGTCTTTTTTATATATAACAGTTGCATATTTGCTTTGTTTGGTTTTATGGTTTATGTATAAGTCTGACAAGGTTATATCAAGTCTTACAACAACAGGAAGACTTACAGCTTTAATAGTAATGCTTGTGATTTTATATATTGTATCCGTTGTTTTATATATGATTTTTAGTTATGCTTTTTTCTCACACAAGTTTAGAAATATAAGAAAGCATTTAAAAGAATATAATGGAGATTTGAAAACACTGCACCGTATTCAGGAATTAGAATATGATGCCATTATTGATGAACTTGGAGAGGGAGGCGATGAAGAATAATGATGGGATTACTTGTATATAAGGAGAAATTAAAGAATTTTTACGCGGAACATGAGTTTTATGTTAATCCGATTATTAAATTTATCAGTGCGTTTATAGCATTAACTCTAATAAAAAAGAATGTTGGATATAATGATTTATTAACAATGTGGCCTGTAATAATGGGAATATCAGTTATTATGGCCTTTATGCCTTGGACAATTATAATAACAGCTTTAACGGCTATTATGTGTATTAACATATTTACATTATCAATAGAACTTGGGGCATTAGTGGTAATTATTTTGCTAATAATGTTACTTTTGTATTTTAGATTTACACCAACACAGGGAATATTCGTACTTTTTGTTCCCATGGCGTTTTTCCTGAAAATACCATATATTGTTCCGATTATTGCAGGATTGATATGCACACCTGTATCAATAGTATCGGTTACATTTGGAACAATAGTATATTATATGATAGCCGTAATAGGCAAGAATGCAGACGCAATTCAGAATGTTGCATCAGAGGGAACTAACGCAGCAAATCTTAATACAGTATTAAAAATGATTAGTGTTAATAATCAATTATTTTTGGTTATTGCAGCATTTATTATAACTACATTAGTAGTTTATTTTATAAGAAGATCATCAGTTAACAATGCCTGGATTATTGCGATTATAGTAGGCGGAGTGGTAGATTGTGTTATAATTTTGGTTGGAGCACTTATTTTGAACACAGAATATTCAATAATTGAGGTTATTCTTGGGAGCGTAGGTTCTATATTGTTGGGATGCATTATTCAGTTCTTCGTATTTTCAGTGGATTATTCAAGAACAGAACATACTCAGTTTGAGGATGACGAATACTATTATTACGTTAAGGCAGTGCCTAAGATTAACGTGGTAGCACCTGAAATGAATGTTAAAAGAATTAATGCACAGAGAAAGAAAAAGAAGAATTGGAAATAGAGTTTGCAATAAAAATCAAATAAAAAACGTTATTCTTAATTGAAGAGGTTTTCGACATTATAAAGCAGAGTATTATGGAAAGGGGAAATAAAGTGAGCACAGTATTAAATTATGTTTCAAATTTTATAGAAAAATATTTAACAGTGCCGGAAATTTATGCAAGCGACATTGTTGAAATAGTTATAATGTCTGTAGCTATTTACTATGTGGTCTTATGGTTTAGAAAAAGCCGGGCATGGGTATTATTAAAGGGTATTTTTGTGCTTGTAATCTTTATGCTTGTGGCTTCTTTATTTCATTTGACAACACTGCTATGGATATTTAACAAGACATTAAGTGCAGGTATTATAGCACTTGTAATTATATTTCAGCCTGAACTTAGAAGGGCTCTGGAAGAATTAGGTAGAAAGAATGTTATTTTCAAAGTATTAAAATTTGAAAATGGCAACAATGAATCTAATTTTAGCGACAGATCAGTTGAAGAAATAACAAGAGCAACTCTTGAGATGGCAAAGGCTAAAACAGGAGCCTTAATTGTTATAAGACAGCAGCACGATTTAGGTCAGTTTATTGAAACAGGAATAAAGATAGACGGACGTATTTCAAGCCAGTTGTTAATTAATATTTTTGAAAAAAACACACCATTACACGATGGTGCAGTTATTATAGATGAAAACAGGGTAGTGGCAGCAACATGTTATCTGCCACTGTCAGACAGCTCTTCTTTAAGCAAGGATTTGGGTACAAGACATAGAGCAGGACTTGGAATTAGTGAAGTTTCAGACTGTATAGTTGTTATTGTGTCAGAAGAAACAGGAAGTATTTCCATTGCAAAAGAAGGCAAGTTAATTAGATATGCAGATGCTTCAATTCTGAAAAATGAGCTTATAAAGGCTCAGGATAAAGAGGAAGTTAAACCAAGAAGATTTTTGAAAGGAAGGGGACGCAATGAAAAAGATGTTAACGAAACTAAAGATGTCTCTGACAAATAATATTGGTTTGAAATTTCTTGCAGTATTAATAGCATTGGTTTTGTGGCTGGCAATTGTTAATGTTAACGATCCGGAGAAAACCATTACTGTATCAAATATTCCAATATCCGTTACAAACGAAAGTGCAATAACCAGCAGAGATATGGTATATAATGTTAAGTCTGAACAGTACTTGAATATTACTGTTTCAGGCAAAAGATCAATTGTAAGTAACTTATCAGCAGAAGATTTCAGGGCTACTGCATCTTTAAAGGAATTGTCAAAAGTCAACTCAATTCCTGTTGATGTAACAACTAAGAATGCTTCTCTGGGAAGAAAGATTACAATTGTAAAACAGTCAGCCCAGACTATTCTGGTAGACGTGGAAAATGTTGAAGAAAAAGATTTTACAGACTTGGTTGTTGAGTATACAGGAAAGGTTGCTGACGGCTATGTGGCAGGGCTTAGCTCAATGTCCACAGACGAAGTTACAGTAAAAGCTCCAGCATCAATTATTGACAAAATCAAAAAGGTAGCAGTAAGATGTAGCTTGGATGGAACAAACACTAATATTTCAAAAAAATGTCCTGTAATACTTTATGATAAGAACGACAAAGAAATTAAATCAGATGAAATTGAATTATCAGATAAGAAGATAAGGGTAAATGTTAATGTTTTAAGAGCAAAACAGGTTCCAATTTCAACTATAAATAAAGATGAATTAGGTAAGCCGGCAGATGGTTATGTTGTGGATGATGTGATTCTTTCAAGTGACAGTATTACAGTTTACGGTAGTGAAGAATCTCTTGACAGCATTGAATCATTAGATATACAGGATGATATAGATGTGTCAGATGCCAAAGGTGATGTGACACAGAATATAGATGTAACAGGCAAATTACCAAAAGGATTGTCCGTTAGCGGAGAATCAACTATAACCGTAAAGGTTCTAATTAAGAAGCTTATCACAAGAACATTTGAATATGATGCTTCTGAAGTATCTCTTAATGACTTAAGCAGCGACTTGGATGTACAGCTAGTTACAAAAAAGGTTAAAGTTACTTTACAGGGAGAGGAAGAAGTAATCAGCCAATTAACAAAAGATGACATGGCCATTAGTGCAGATTTGGGGAAAGTTAAGGAAGGAACAACAACGGTACATGTGGACGTAGCAGTGCCGGATAACACTACACTGATGAATAATGTTACAATAAAAATTAAAGCGAAAGCTAAATAATGGAGGTAGAATAATGAGCACTATTTTAGTAACAGGTGGAGCAGGATTTATTGGAAGTCATACTTGTGTTGAATTATTGGAATCAGGATATGACGTGGTAGTTATAGATAACTTAAGCAATGCTTGCGAAGAATCACTTAAGAGAGTGGAAAAGATTACAGGCAAAACTTTAAAATTCTACAAAGGTGACATTGCAGACAAGGAATTAATGGATAAGATTTTAACAGAAAACGATATTTATGCAGTTATCCATTTTGCAGGCTTAAAGGCTGTAGGTGAATCAGTTCAGAAGCCTCTTGAATATTACACAAATAACATTTCAGGAACATTAGCTATGTGCGATGTAATGCGTAAACATGGAGTAAAGAACATTATCTTTAGTTCATCAGCAACAGTATACGGAGATCCGGCAGAAATTCCTATAACAGAAAAATGCCCTAAGGGACAGTGTACAAACCCATATGGCTGGACAAAGTCAATGCTTGAACAGATTCTTACAGACATTCAGTTTGCAGACAAGGAATGGAATGTAATTCTTCTTCGTTACTTTAACCCAATTGGAGCACACAAGAGTGGACTTATCGGCGAAGATCCTAACGGAATTCCAAACAACCTTATGCCTTACATTACAAAGGTTGCAACAGGAGAACTTCCAAGAGTTAATGTATTTGGAAATGATTATCCAACACCTGACGGAACAGGAGTTAGAGATTACATCCATGTAATGGATTTGGCTACAGGTCATGTAAATGCAATTGATAAGATTAAAGAAAATCCGGGAGTTAAGGTATATAACCTTGGAACAGGAAAGGGATACAGCGTATTAGACGTTATTAAGAATTTCAGCGAAGCAAGCGGAATTGACATTCCTTATGTAATTACAGACAGAAGACCTGGTGACATTGCTGAATGTTATTCAGATGCAACTTTGGCCAAGGAAGAATTAGGCTGGGAAGCAAAATACGGCATTAAGGAAATGTGTGCTGATTCATGGAATTGGCAGAAGAACAATCCTAACGGATACAGATAAGATTAATTATAAGTTACTAAAAAGAAGATGATTGGAGAAAAGCATGAGTTCTAGGAGAAAAACGAAAAGCTCAGAGCAACAGTTAAAAACAGTAAAACGATTAAAAAGATTTGTAACAACAATTGAAGTTATTTTGGGACTACTTATAGTTATGATGGCTGTGATTTTATTTGTGCCATCAGTAAAGACACAGGTTGTAAAGGCTATGGCAAACACAGCAATAGGCCAGAAAATTATAACCTGGTGGGGAAATAACAGTTACAACGAGAGTGTACGAGATCTTAATTTTGATGATAGCAGTATCAAAACTAACAAACTTAAATACAATTATTCAGAAGAATATACTAATTTTGTATTGTTTGGTGTAGATTCAAGAGAAGGAGAAGTTGATGCTTCTAACAGCGATTCCATACTTATTGTTAGTGTACATAACACTACAGGCGAAGTAAAAATGGTATCAGTGTATAGGGATACTTATCTTGGAATTTATGGAAAAGATGGAACCATTTATAAGTACTTTAAGGTTAATTCAGCCTATGCAGGTGGTGGACCTGAAACGGCAATTAATACACTTAACATGAATCTTGACCTTAACATTACTGATTATGTTACAGTTAACTTTTCAGGTGTTGCTGAGATTATAGACACATTGGGAGGAATAACAGTTAACCTGACAGATGATGAACTACAGCAGCTTAATTATCATATGAGCAGTACTTGTAGCTCAATTGGTGTAAAACCTAAATATGTTAAGAAGAGTGGAAAGAATATTAAGTTAAATGGTATTCAGGCCACAACATATTGTAGAATCAGAAAAGCTACTTTCTATGATCCAAAAACAGGGGAAGAGGTTAGAGACGATTTTGGTAGAGCAGCAAGACAGCGTTCAGTTATGATGAAGTTGGTAGAAAAGGCAAAGAGTGCAAGCTTTAGCGAATTGCAGGAAATGGTTTCGGGTGTTATGAATGCCAACAGTAACAAACACAAAATTATTTCCACAAGTTTTACTTTTAAAGAAATTGTAAATATGATTCCAATTATATTTGATTTTAAATTATCGGGAAGTCAGGGATTTCCGTCAAACCTTGAAACGGGAACTATTAGTGGAACCAGTTATGTTATGCCAAAAGGCTTAAGTGATAACGTATCGGAGCTTCATGAGTATCTTTTCGGTGAAAAGAATTACCAGCCAACAAGCACTGTTAATACTATCGGAAATCAGATACAGACTGATACAGGTGTGTATTCGGATGGCTCAACAGGTATAGACATGAGTGGAGATGCTAAAAAGAATAAGGAAGGTGAGACAGAATCCGTAAGTTATGATTATGATGATGGCGGTAAGAGCCAGTTTTATTAAAAATGTAGGAGTTGCAAATTGCGACTCCTTTTTCTGCATATAGTCGCCGAAAATGGCAGCCTGCAAACAATAGGCAGATTTTCGCAATTTTTTAATAAGTAGAACACAAAATCAACACAACTAGCCGTTAAACTATACCTATAATCAAATAAGGAATAGATGAGGTAATACAAAATTTTGTTCTTTATTAAAAAAAAAGAGCCTGAAAGGAGAAAAGGAAGATGTACGATAACGAGAATCCAAATGGATTTGGTTCAAATCCGGAGGAAAACAACGATGACAATATATCAGGGACAGAAAACAATAATTTTGAAGAGGTAAACAGCCAGCAGGTTTCACAGGATGCTGTGAATAGTTCAGAACAGAATACAGAGCAGACAGCTGAACAGGAAAGCAGTGTTTACAGACAGTCATATGTAAATGATGAGCATCATAACGCAGATGATGTAAGTGGAAATGGTACTTATTATTCGCAGGGAAGCAACAATAGTAGCAATGATAGTACACAGAATGGCAGTTATTATAATAGCAATTCTAATAATTCACAGAATAATGGATATTATTATTCAACAAATGATTCTCAGACAAACAATGGTTACAATTATAACAGTAACAACAATAACAATGGTAATGGTAAAAAGAAGAAAAAGAAGAGAACTTTAATAGCCGTTGTTGCAGTTTGTGTAGTTTTACTTGCAGGAACAATTGGTATTTCAGCAGCTTATATTTCAAAGAATAAAGATTCATTAACAAATGTTTTGGAAGACGGAACATTAAGCAACAATGATAACAATAGCAATAGTAAAAATGACAATAGCAGTGATTCAGGCAATTACGAATCAATCGGCTCAACAAACACACAGAACGATGCTAATTCTTCATCGACATCAGGCGTTACAGTAACAGATGTTTCAAGTGTTGTAAGCAGTGCAATGCCAAGTGTTGTAGCTATTACAAGCAAGACATTAGTTGAATCAAGAAACGATTATTCACAGGATATTTGGGAATACTATTTTGGTGGTGGAAATAGCGGAAACAACAAGAGCAATTCATATGAAGAAGATGCAGCAGGTTCAGGTATTATTGTAGACCAGACAAGTACAGAACTTCTTATAGTTACAAACAATCACGTTGTTGAAGGTGCAGACAGCTTAAAGATTCAGTTTGCCGGAACAGAATCAAAGGATTCAGTTGATGGATACATTAAGGGAACTGATTCAACAAAAGACGTAGCAGTTGTTGCAGTAAAATTAAAAGACATTCCATCAGATGTATTAAAAAATATTAAGAAAGCTACATTAGGCGATTCAGATAAAGTTAACGTTGGCGAAGGTGTTATTGCAATTGGTAATGCTTTAGGGTATGGACAGTCAGTAACAACAGGCATTATCAGTGCAAAAGACAGAAAGGTTCAGCTTGAAAATCAGACAATGACATTACTTCAGACAGACGCAGCAATTAACGGTGGTAACAGTGGCGGAGCATTATTAAATGCCAGTGGAGAAGTTATCGGAATTAACGTTGCAAAATATTCATCAAGCGGAAGCAGCTCAAATGCCAGCGTTGAAGGTATGGGCTTTGCAATCCCAATTTCATCTGTAAAAGATATTATTAGTAACCTTGAAACAAAAGAAACAAGAACAAAAGTATCAGAAGATGAAAGGGGTTACCTTGGAATTTCAGGGTTTGATGTAGATGAGCAGACATCACAGGCTTACTCAATTCCACAGGGAATCCAGGTACAGAGCGTAGTAAAAGGTGGCCCTGCTGAAAATGCCGGAATCGCAGCATCAGATGTAATTACAAAATTTGACGGGCAGGATGTTTCATCAATGACATCATTACAGAGTATGCTTGAATACTACAAGAAAGGCGAACAGGTTAAAGTAACTATAGAATACAGAGACGGCAGAGAATACAAGACAAAAGATGTTACAGTTACACTTGGCGACAAGAGCGTAATTGAAACAACACAGAATGCCGCAAACTAAAAAAGTTAAAAATTTCTTTCTCATAAAGTGTTTTGTTTATAACAAAGAGGCAATCCGGTAGAGGGTTGCCTCTTTTGAAATGTTAAAAAATATGTAACATTTAAGTCAGAATATGGTCAATTTTGTATGTTTTAATTTTAGTTAATATATGTTAAACTAAGCCATGTATTAAATGGTGTTTCATATTAAATTACTGATGTTCGCAGAGTATGTTGTGGATTAGTATGTAGGATTAAATGTGATATACTTTTTTTATTTGTGAATAATATCGCAGAATGGAGAGATACAATGAACAAAGATGAATTTGAAAACAAGACTTTAGATGAAAATGATTTCCGAGAGGTTGTAGCTGAAAACAATCAAGTTATAGACAATAACTCAAAGGAAAATGATAATAAAGTAATAGTAAATGATGATAACAATTCTACAGACAATAACAATGTTGATAAAAGTGAGAATGGTGATTCATCAGACAAGAGTAATGAAGATGAATACGAGAAGATTTGTTATGTTTGTAGACGACCTGAAAGTAAAGCAGGAACTATGATTGATATGCCGGGTGGAATTTGTGTGTGTGCAGATTGTCTGCAGAAGAGTTTTAATAGTTTCCAGAACTTTGGCATGAATATGAGCATAAGCAAGGATGAATTAGAAGAGTTGCTTAATACTCCGGGAATTCATATGATGACTACGGATGATTTTAGAAGAGAAATTCCAAAGAAACAGAAACTTAAAAAGAAAAAATCTTCAGAAAAGAAAGAAGCACCTGTTTTGGATATTAACAAGATTCCTGCACCTCATGTTATAAAAGGTAAGTTAGACGATTATGTTATCGGACAGGATTATGCTAAGAAGGTTATGTCTGTTGCAGTATATAATCACTACAAGAGAGTGGCAACAAACACAATGGACGAAATTGAAATTGAAAAGTCAAATATGTTAATGATTGGACCTACAGGTTCAGGTAAAACATACCTTGTTAAGACTTTAGCTAAGTTATTAGATGTTCCTCTTGCAATAACAGATGCAACATCACTTACAGAGGCAGGGTATATTGGAGATGATATTGAAAGCGTTGTTTCAAAACTTTTGGCAGCAGCAGACAATGATGTTGAAAGAGCAGAAACAGGTATTATTTTTATTGACGAAATAGACAAGATTGCAAAGAAACAGAATACAAGTAGCAGAGATGTAAGCGGAGAGTCAGTTCAGCAGGGAATGCTTAAGCTTTTGGAAGGAAGCGAAGTTGAAGTTCCTGTTGGTGCAACAAGCAAGAATGCAATGGTGCCACTTGCAACAGTTAACACAAAAAATATTTTGTTTATTTGCGGTGGCGCTTTTCCGGATTTGGAAGATATTATTAAGGAAAGACTTAACAAGCAGGCAGCCATAGGCTTCCAAAGTGAATTAACAGACAAATACGATAATGATCCTAATATTATGAAAAAAGTAACATCAGAAGATTTGAGAAAATTTGGTATGATTCCTGAATTCCTTGGAAGACTTCCAATTGTATTTACTTTGGATGGATTAACAGAAGACATGCTTGTAAAGATTCTTACAGATCCAAAGAATGCAATTATCAAACAGTATCAGAAATTGCTTGAACTTGATGAAGTAAAACTTGAATTTACGGAAGGTGCTCTTAGAACAATTGCCAAGAAAGCAATAGAAAAGAAAACAGGGGCCAGAGCACTAAGGGCAATCATTGAGAAATTTATGCTTGATATAATGTATGAAATTCCAAAAGATGACAACATTGGAACTGTAAAAATTACAGAAGAATACATTAATGGAACAGGCGGCCCGGTAATAGGAATGAGAGGCCAGGACCTTATAGAAGGTTAGAAGAACTTAAAAAAATAATAGAAAAATAATACCCGGAGTTGTGGAAAATTAATTATCTAAATTTCTATAACTCCGGGTATTTTTGTATTGATTTATATTGTTTGCATTGTTTATGTCCCGGAATACTTGCTATCGGGGGACGCATTGCATAATTCCGTTCATATCTTCCACCGCTTCTACATAAACTTATATTAATTTTATTTCAAGGGCAATCAATGAATTGTAATAATATTATTTTGTCGGAGGAATATGGTGATTTCATTGGCAGGTATAACGGTGACATTAGTGAAGCCTTAACGGAGCAGGCTGAATGTACTCAGGTTATAGACGATTCGTACTTTTGTGCATATTACAGGCTTGATATGCTACCTACTATAAATGTTGCTAATTTTACATACAATGTTATTCCAAAGTTGTATGGTTTAATGGATACAACTGCCGTGGCGGCAACAGGTTCCATAAGGTTGCAGAACCAGTCGGGGTTTAATCTTACAGGGAGAGATGTGATAATTGGCTTTATTGACACGGGAATTGATTATACAAACAAGCTGTTTCAAAAGTCCACAGGGCAAACAAGAATTTTGAGTATATGGGATCAGACTGATGTTAAGGGAAATCCGCCAGAGGGCTTTAGTTATGGAAGTGAGTATACAAGAGAAGAAATAAACAGGGCGCTTCAGGCAGACAATCCGTTAGAAGTGGTTCCGCACAGGGACGAAAACGGTCACGGAACTTTTATGGCAGGGATAGCCTGCGGAAGTTATGATGATCAGGGGGATTTTATAGGGGCGGCGCCGGATAGCGAAATTGTTATGGTAAAGCTTAAGGAGGCAAAAAAATATCTTACTAATTATTTTTATGCTATGGGAAGTGAGCCTCTTTATCAGGAAAACGACATAATGCTTGCAGCTTCTTTTTTGAAAAATGTGGCAATAAAACAAAAAAAGCCAATAGTTATAGTTGTAGGATTAGGATGTGGAAATGGTGGAAGAGCAGGAGGCTCACCTTTAGATGAAGTGCTTAACAGAATAGGAAGCAAAATAGGCAACTGCGTTGTAGTGGCAGCAGGAAATGAAGGCAATGAAAGACTTCATTATAGAGGTACAATAGGAATAGCAACCGAAACTACCACTCACAACGTAGAATTTCGTGTAGGCGATAATGTGCCGGGCTTTGTTTTAGAACTGTGGGGTAACGCTCCGGATATATTTTCAGTAGGTTTTGTGTCGCCTTTCGGGGAAAGCGTGCCAAGAATCCCGGTGCGGCAGGGTAGCGTAGAAAACATTAATTTTGTGTTTGAGCAATCTTCAATTGAATTAACATATGAACTTGTGGAGTCGGGGACAGGAGGACAGTTGATTTTTATGAGATTTAAACAGCCAAGCCCCGGTATATGGATTATTAAAGTTTATGGAAATAATATTCTAGATGGAAACTTTAATATATGGGGCGGACTTAGACAATATACACCGGAAGGAAACTATTTTCTAACACCTAATCCGGATATGACATTAACAGTGCCGGCCGCGACAGAGAATGTTATAACTTTTGGAGGATATGACAATGTAACCAATGCCTTCTATCCCAAGTCGGGGAGAGGCTTCACAAGGGAGAATAGAATCAAACCGGATATGACAGCTCCGGCAGTAAATGTTTACGGTCCGGGAATTTCAGGAGGGTATACAAGAAGGACCGGAACGTCAGTGGCGTGCCCATTAGGAGGGGGGGCCTGTTCACAGATACTTCAATGGGGAATTGTGGAGGACAATGAGCCATATATGAAAAACAATTACATTAAAAACTACCTTATAAGAGGGGCAGAACGAGACAGAGACATTAGGTATCCAAGTGAACAATGGGGATATGGAACAATTAACGTATTTGACAGTTTTTTGATTTTGACAAGAACATAAATATGTAAAAAACAAAAAATCACTGTTTATAATTGAGATAGCAGTTTGTTTAGTATATAGGGGTTCCGTAACACAATATTAAACTTTGGTGTTAAGGAGCCATTTACTTAGGATAAAGGTAAAAAAGCTGGAAGGAGAAAGAAAATTTTACAATTCTATTTTTCTGGAGGAAGATAGCTTCTATATACATATTGATGAACAGTATTATATTTCTCAGATAGAAAAACTTATCGAAATATCAGGAGTTACAGGTGAATACGTTAAACCAATGGAATTGTATGCAATATTAAGTGTAAAATATACTGAAATAGAACAGGACGAATATGAACGCATTATACTGTTATTTGAAAAATTCAGATTTGGTGGAAAAACATTAAGAGATTACGAACTTTATGTACTTGAATGTTTTAAGAATAAGTTTATTAAAT
>OGHV01001601.1_pt1 | contig 12347 bp, 10 predicted proteins | sample 1571551 | NCBI WGS metagenome assembly OGHV01 (sample SAMEA2581960, study PRJEB24529) | metagenome | biome: Human gut stool | place: China | collected 2011 | reverse complement strand
AGGCTTTTACATAATGTATAATCAATTACATGCTCTTATGAAGTAATCCAAGTACTGTAGACAGATCCTCTACTCCCATCTGTCCCGGTGCAGATGCTTTCTTTGCTGCTCCGAATGTCATGGAAGATCCAAATACTTCTCCGCAGAGACGGCTGATAACGCCTGTTCCTGCCATAGACATTGTGATGACCGGTCTGTCTGCGTAGTCTGTCACCATTTCCTCTGTCGCTGCAAGAAGAGTTAAGACATCTCTCTTGTTCTGTGGCATAACAGCGATTTTTGGAATGTCTGCGCCCATATCCTGCATTTTGCGAAGACGATAAATGATGTCAGACTTTGCCGGAGTTTTGTGGAAATCATGGTTAGATGCAACTACCTTTACACCTGCTGCATGAACGCCGTCGATGATTTTTTTCACGATCTCGTCACCTGTGAAAATTTCCACATCAACAAAATCAACATATCCGGTCTGTGCTGCTTTGATATTAAGCTCTGCATATGCTTCCGGCTCAATTGCTTTCTCGCCGCCCTCTTTGGAAGTACGGAAAGTCATAAGGATTGGAATATTTCCAAGTGCCTCACGAAGCTCTTTTAAAACCTCTTCTACTTTGTCGAACTCAAAAACATGCTCAAACCAGTCCACGCGCCATTCAACAACATCAACCGGAATGGAATCAAATGTTTTTGCTTCGTCGATAATATCTTTTTTTGTAACACCTACGATAGGTACGATGATCTTAGGTGCGCCTGCACCGATCTCGATATCTCTTACTTTAACTGTATTCATTTTCGTCACCTTTCTTCTTAAATCCTTAGAGTCCGCAGCCTGCGGACTCTGGCTCTTAGTTCTCAGCTTCTGCCTGCTCTACCATTTTTGCATAGCGGATATTTACGAACAATCCAAGAAGTACACCGATTGCAGTAAGGACAATGTTCATAACCATAACCTGTGCTGGCTGCATTTTAGATGCTGCTGTAAGGATTGTGTAGTTGCAAAGTGAGGATGCGATCATAACAAGTGCTGTAACAGTTCCTTTGATTTTCGGGAATAACATATTGCATACAGATGTTGCGATCTGTAACAGTCCGCCTGCTCCTGCCCAGCCGATGATGAATGCTCCGGCGATCATAAGTGCTTCACTCTTGCCTGTTAATACAACGATCAGTGTTACAAGACAGATGACCGGATATACCACGATAAATCTGACATCTTTAATTTTTCTTGTCAAAAGTGCTGTTACAATAAGTGCAAGCATTGTTCCTGCAGAGTAGTATGTCTGCATGATAGATGGATTTGCCCAGCCGACATTCTCTTTTGCAAAGTTCTGTGCACAGTTTAACCATAACTGGAATGTACCTGTACATGTGAATCCAATCAGGATCATTGCCACGGACTCGATAGAGAAATGGGTATGTTTTAAGCTGTCGATCAGTCCCTCTTTCTTTCCGGCTGCCTTCTGGTCTGCATCTGGAAGTGGGAAGATCATTACTAATACTAAAAGTACAATATAAGCAATTCCGCAAATATAGAACAACATATTATAAGAAGTAAGTCCTGCTGCTGTTGTTGCTACTGTCGCGCCAAGTACAAATGGTAAGATCATCTGTGCGATTGCGATGAAGAATTTGATTCCCATAGTTGCAACGCCCGGTGCTTTGTAAATAATCTCGGAAACTGCCGGATAAATACCTGTGTCAAGGAAGGAGTTTGCAATACCACCAACGATTGCACATACATATGCGATCTGGTACCCGCCGTTTGTTCCTGCGTTGAATGCAAGTGCAAGTCCGATCAGGTAGATCGCATAAGATCCACTACCGATTGCTGTGGAGATACGACGTCCAAGCTTATCGGAAAGAGGTCCTGCAAATGGAAGGGCGATTAGACGTCCAAGTCCAAGTGCTGCGGAAATTGCTGTAATTGCCATTGCTTCTACGCCCCAGGATGCTGCAAGAGCTTCCTTGATCACTGCCTGTCCTAAAATAGAACATCCGACACCGTGGATGAAATAGTTTAAATAAAGGATCAGAGCGCTAGGTAAATATTTTTTATTCATCTCTTTTCTCCTCGTGATTTTAAAATAAATAGTTTATTCGGTATCCTGTGATTAATCATCGTATCTGATGTTTAATACTTCTTTCATATGCTCGATCGGCATATCTTTTCCTGTCCAGAGTTTGAATGCTGCTGCACCCTGGAATAACATCATTCCAAGTCCGTTCATTGTCTTGCATCCAACTTCTTTTGCCATCTTACGCATGGTTGTCTCAAGTGGAGAGTAAGGTACATCTACAACGATCAGTTCCGGACGGAAGAAGGATTTGTCAGGTACAACGGACATTCCCTCTAAAGGTTTCATGCCAACGCCGGTTCCGTTAACAAAAATATAAGAATCTGCCATCTCTTCTCTTAATTTTTCTTTGTCATCCAGATCGTAAAGAGTTGCTTTGCAGTTTGTTCTCTCGTTGATCTTCTTTACTGTCTCTTCTGCGTTTGCCCAGAATTTGTCATGAATATTGAAAATAGAGATTTCTTTTACACCGTCTAATGCAGCCTGGATCTCAATTGCTGTTGCAGCACCGCCGGCTCCTGCGATTGTCATTTTCTTTCCGATCACATCGATATCGTTGTCTTTTAATGCCTGCATGAATCCGATACCGTCTGTGATGTGTCCTGTTAAAACACCGTTCTCATTTACAATTGTGTTAACTGCTCCGCAAAGCTCTGCTGCCGGAGATAATTTATCTAAGTACTGTCCTACAACTGTCTTATTTGGCATGGAAACGTTAGATCCAACCATCTTTAAAGCACGGATACCTTTTACTGCATCTTCGAGTGTGCTGTTGTCAACTTCGAATGCAAGGTATGCATAGTCAAGTCCTAAGTAAGCGAATGCTTCATTGTGCATTGCCGGTGAACTGGAATGTCTGATCGGGTAAGCCATTAATCCGATAAGTTCTGTGTGTCCTGTAATTCTCTCTGCCATAATTTTTACTCCTTTTTCCCAATAAAAATGATGATGTACGTAGTTGATATTGTTGTTATTTTCTTGTTTCTAACTCGTCTGCCCACTTCGTTAAAAACTTAACAACCTCTGATAATGATATTATACAACGCTTTTTTTGATACATCCAATGCTTATTTTGTGCTTTTTCAATAGCTTTAATCTATTAATTAAGGTATAATATTCACAAATTCAGCACATCTTTTTTGTGACTCATAGATATTTTCTATTAATTTAAGGAGATTTATGCATGACACTTAATCAATTAGGATATTTTTACCAGGCAGCCGTGTTACAACACTTCAATCAGGCTGCAGAAAAAATGAATATTTCCGAGCCGAGTTTAAGCCGTTCCATCTCTTCACTGGAAGACGAACTCGGTGTGACTCTTTTTGAAAAAAGAGGCAGAAACGTGATTCTGACAAAGGCAGGTGAGATTTTTTTAGAACATGCCACACAGATTTTAGATGATGTGAAACGTGCGGAGAACAAGATGCACCATCTCGCCACCGACGGTGGGCATATCGACATTGCCTATGTATCCCCTCTGGCAAGAGAGTATATTCCGCGCACTGTCCGGAATTTTCTCTCACTTGAGCAGAACAAGAATATCACCTTCAATTTCAATCAGGATATCACATCCGTGAATATTGAAGGCTTAAAAAAAGGTGCCTATGATCTGATATTTGGCTCCTACTCTGCCAACGAACCAAATATCGAGTTTGTTCCTATTATAAAGCAGGAAATCGTCGCCATCCTCCCGACCGGTCATCCGCTGAGCCGCAAAGAGGCTTTGCAGGCTGCTGATTTTGCTGACTATCAGGTGCTTGGATACAACCGTCATTCCGGTCTTGGCAAGTACACACGCAGTTTCTTCAAAGAACACGGGATTGCACCAAATTTCATCTGCGAATCCCCGGACGAAAACGGAATTGCCTCCCTTGTAGCACAGGGGTTTGGGATTGCACTTGTCGCTGATGTTGACACCATCTACCGCGACGAGATCTGTATCCGCCCCCTGATCTCCAGCGAATCCTTCTCCCACACCGTCTACATGGGCTATATGCGCGGCAAATACCAGCTGCCGGCTGTCCAGCGGTTCATCGCCTTCGTGAGAAATGTACAGGCGTGATCCGGGCTGATGGCTATATCGGAAACCCGGATATTTGCACGGAAATAGGAAAAACTTTTATTCGCAAGCCGGAGGTTGTGACAGAGGGAGTACGGAATGAAACTTTTGTGAGGATTGCGTAAATTTATCTGTGTCCCAACTTGGACTGTCAGGTTATGTACATTCATCAATGGACTGACCGCACAATGTGTCCGCCTATAAAACACTCGCTTTATCTGTCTCTAGCAGGAGTAAATACCAAAAAATCAGCATCGTTTATTGCAGGCTCAAAAGTCAAAAAGGGGGTTGACTTTTGACCTGCTTCTCTGCTGATTTTCTGGTATTAACTCCTGCACGATACAGATAAGAAGTCGTGTGTTTTATAGGCGGACACATTGTGCGGACTGTCCATTTTTGAATGAACATAAGTAATCATAAAGTCCAAGTTAGGACACAGATAAATTAGCAATTCGAACAAGTTTCATTCTGTACTCCCTCTGCCGCAATCCCGGCTTGCGTAGGAACACTTATTTCTTTCCGTGCAAATATCCGGGCTTCCTTTTCCACATAACGTCCCGGATCACGCCTGTACACCTCTCACCTGCCCTCGGTCTGCTGACAGACGAATTGGATAAATGACTTTGCCACAGGGGAAAGATAGTGTTTTTTCAGGGTGGCGAGATACACCGACCGCTCGTACACCGGATGACTGATCTCGAGTGTCTTTAGGTTCAGTGACTTTAAGATTGGGATATCCGGCATGACCGCGATCCCGAATCCCTGTGCGACCAGACCTGCCATACTGGAGTCCTCCTCCATCTCAAAGGCAACCTTCGGGAACTGATTGATCTCCTCAAACATCTGGTCAATGACCGGACGCAGTCCGCTTCCTTTTTCAAAATAAATCTGCGGGTACGCAATCGTGTCCCGGAGATCTACGCTGCCATGGATAGCAAGCGGATGGTCTTGCGGCACTGCCACCACAAGCTTCTGATTTCCAATTTTCCGAAATTCGATATCTGGTTCTCCCTCCTGATAGGAAGAAAACACGATGTCATATTTATCTTCTTTTAATCCCGCTAAAATATCTCCGGTCGTTCCCACCGTAAAATGAAAGTCGATATGATAATCCGGGTAAGCATCCAGAAAGTTCCGCACCATTTTGGGTGTGAAATTGCTTCCCATTGTATAAATATAGGCAAGATGGATGATACCCTCTTTGCTTCCGTTCAGTTCCCTGGTTCTCTGTACCCCCTCCTCGAGCACTTTTAAAGATTCCTCCACATAAGGAAGAAACAACTTTCCATAACGTGTGAGCACAATATTTCTTCCCTTTTTTTCAAAAAGCCTTGTGCCAAGTTCTTCTTCCAGCTGCGCGATCGCGTGGCTTAAAGACGGCTGCGTGATAGAGAGCATCTGTGCGGCTCTCGTGTAATGTTCTTCCTGTGCTAATATCTTAAAATACTGAAGCTGATTTAAATTCATTGTATGCCTCCATTATTACCACTTTTCTATTTTACCGGATCAAATGCATCTGCTCGATGACCCAGCTTTCCTCTTCCATATGATATTCACTGCCACAATAAGGACATTTTTTCTGCCGTACCGCGTCAAAGCTGCCGCCACAACCCGGACAGGAAACGGATGTGATGGAAAATCCAGGTGCTTCCTGTTTTTCCACATTTCTGCGAAATGTAACATCAATGCAGTCACCGCTCTTTTTCACTTTTCCATGCTCCTCGTAATGGTTTATCCACCAGGTCCGCACCGACATGTGCATAATATTTCCCTCCATGCGGATTCCATTCAGACAGATTCCATTCGTATAAGTCATTTCCAGAATGTCAGAAAAAAGTGGCTCGCGCGCATCTGCACGGTAACAGGCAAGCTCCTCCGGTTTTTCGGCTAATACCGCCATACGCACAAGTGAAACAAGCTGTCCTTCAAATTTGTCAAAAGAAAAATTTTTGTCATAGCGCAGCATTGTGTTTTTGATTTTCCGTTTTGAACTGCCCCATTTTAATATAGGTAAATGCTTCATTCCGTCGTGATCAAAAAGTGTTGCCACCAGACGGATATCCGCAACGATAAATCCAAGAAAACCTCCAACCAGTACCGCAGCAAAATAGCTGGCAAGCAATATGAGGGGCAATGGTTGTCCTCCTCTGACAATATTTGCAATCAACATCACCAGAAATACACCGGACATGGAAAATGTCATCGACTGTCTGAAGATATGTCCATTTTTTGCGCTGGAATTACTTCTTATAAAGAAAAGATTGATCACTCTTGGAAACAAATCTTTGATCTGAAACACAGTACCACAGTATGGACACCCCTCCCCTAATTTTGAGACAGAATTCACTGCCCCACAGTTTGGACAGGTCACGCGGATGAACTGGGTCTGCGCCTCATTCGGTGAATGTGCCACGATCTCGTACATCGCCATCTCCGTATCCCGCTCATAAACCGGTCCATTCTCATTTTCAAAAGAAAGTTTTCTGGATACATTCTCATACATCATATCCGTTGTGTACCAAAGAGATTTTCTCGATACCTTGCCTGTTCCGTAGCTGGTTCCTTTGGACGGTACAACACTCTCATGCAGTTTGAGTCCCTTTTTGTCCAGACGTTCCTTCTGCAATTTAAGAAAATACGCCGTATCGCCGTCACAGTCCTGCGGTGTAATTCCTTTTTCATACCACAGATTCAATTCCTTTGCAAAACGGTCATACATGCCGCGCCCCTTGTCCCACTCCGGAACAAAATCCTCAAACGCTTTGTTGTCTTTCCGGTACTTTAAAATCCATTTCACACCGACCGCACACAGTACCACCCCGGCTGCCAGAAGTCCGAGTTTCACCACAGATGCAATCTCCATTGTCATAAAGGAAGCTGCCAGCACCCCCGCTGCAATAAACGCTGCTCCTTTGAAAAGTTCTCCTCCGTCTGCCTCGCTCGCAGAATCTCTTTTCTGTGTACTGATTCCCGAAAAAAATGCCATAACGTTCCCCCTCTTATTTTCACTTCTTATTTTTCCATAATAAATATACCTCTCAAATTATAAATCAATCTATAGATTTTTTCTATCATTTCCGGACAAAATAACAATTGGACATTTTTATCATTTCCATATAAGTTGAATGTAACGAGAAGGTCACTTTACCTCTCATTTGTTAAAAAATTAACGTCTGCCCACGTTATTGATTCCTCAGATAATATTTCAAATAAGGAGATTATTTTACGATGAAAACCAAATATCCACATATTTTTGAACCAATGACCATCCGCAGAATGACCGTAAAAAACAGAATCGTCATGACACCTATGGGAACCAACTACGGTGAGCAGAATGGTGAAATGAGTTTCCTTCATATTAACTACTATGAGCAGAGAGCCAAGGGTGGTACAGGTCTTTTGATCGTTGAGAACGCAAGCGTGGATTCCCCGCAGGGTTCCAACGGAACAACACAGCTTCGCATCGACCTTGACAATTATATTCCAAGACTTTTCAAATTGTGTGAAAGCGTACACAAGCATGGAGCCTGTATTGCGATCCAGATCAATCATGCTGGTGCTTCTGCAATGTCTTCCCGTATTGGAATGCAGCCGGTTTCCGCATCTGATGTGCCTTCCAAGGCAGGTGGCGAAATCCCTAGACCTCTGGAAAAAGAAGAGATCCTCCACATTGTAAAAAAATACGGCGAAGCAGCAAAACGTGCGCAGATCTGTGGTTTTGACGCAGTGGAGATCCACGCCGGACACTCTTACCTGATCAGCCAGTTTCTCTCGCCTATCACAAATAAAAGAACGGATGAATTTGGCGGTTCCGCTGAAAACCGTGCAAGATTTGCAAAATTAGTCATCGAAGAAGTCCGTAAACAGGTTGGACCATTCTTCCCAATCTTCGTCCGCATCAGTGCCGATGAGTTAATGGAAGGCGGTAACACTTTAGAGGATACTTTAGAGTACTTACAGTACTTCGAAAAAGAAGTTGACGTATTTGACGTTTCCTGTGGTTTAAATGGTTCTATCCAGTACCAGATCGACGCTAACTACTTACCGGACGGATGGCGTTCTTTCATGGCAAAAGCTGTAAAAGAAAAATACGGCAAACCATGTATGACTGTTGGTAATATCCGTGATCCGAAAGTTGCAGAAGATATCCTTGCAAGAGGTGACGCAGACTTCATCGGAATGGGACGCGGACTTATCGCTGATCCTGAATGGGTAAACAAAGTAGAATTCGGCAATGAGTGCGATATCCGTAAATGTATCTCATGTAACATCGGCTGTGCAGGACACAGAATCGGTTTAAACCAGCCAATCCGTTGTACTGTAAACCCAGCCGTTAACACTGGTGAAGATTACATGAAACATAAAGTGAACAAACCTTGCAACGTTGTTGTCATCGGTGGTGGTACTGCTGGTCTTGAAGCAGCCTGTACCGCAGCAGAAGTTGGATGCACAACTTTCCTGATCGAGAAAAAAGCAGAGCTCGGCGGACTTGCTTCCGTAATCTCCAAGATTCCGGACAAAAAACGTCTGGCAGACTTCCCGAACTACATGCTCCACCGTGCAGGCAGACTTCACAACTTATTCATTTTCAAAAATACAAGTGCAACCGCAGAACTCGTTAAGAGCTTAAACCCAGATATCATTGTAAATGCAACCGGTTCTGTTCCAACACTTCCTCCGATCACAGGTCTGCATGACCTTGTTGACAAAGATGGTACAAATGTTGCAACTGTATTAAAGATGATTGAGCGGCTGAATGAGTATCCAGAAGACATGACCGGTAAAAAAGTTTCCATCATCGGCGGTGGTGCTGTAGGTCTTGACGTTATGGAATTTTTCACCGAGAGAGGTGCAGAAGTTTCTATGGTTGAAATGCTTCCAATGATCGGTAATGGTCTTGATCCTGTCACAAAATGTGACACAAACGCTAAAATGGCAAAATACCATGTAAAACAGATGACAAACACTGCTTTACAGGAAGTAAAAAATGATCGTTTCATCGTGAAAAATCCAGAAGGTGAGATTGAGGAAGTTCCATTCGATTATGGATTCATCTGCCTTGGTATGAGAGCTAACACTCCTGTTTTAAGTGAAATCGAGGAAGCTTTCAGCGATACAAACGTAGAAATCGTTAATATCGGAGACAGCAAACGTGCCCGCAGAATCATCGAGGGTACAGAAGAAGGTAGAAATATCTTAAACGTACTTGCCCGCCACGATTATTTATAAAATAAACCTGTCTCCCCGGGAGACACTGTCTGCCATCCCCCTTCCTGGCAGACAGGATGAAACGAGAGTGTGAATACTTTTTTTCACACTCTCTTTTGTTTTAAATTATGCGTTTATCCTACATAATCAATCTACGATATTATCACTCAGATCTTTTGTGGATTCAACCGTATATCTTATTCTATCCGTTTGTATTGATCCACTGCTTACATATACACTTTGCACGAAATCTTCATTTCTATATAGTGCCAAAAAATAAGAATATCCTTGAACATTACTCTTTTCGTGCGAAATTACAGTCATACTTCTAATTTGATCCAGAATTCTATCCACTTCTTCTATACTGTTAATTTCCTTTTTTTCTCCCGTATTTCCATTTGTTACAATTATTTTTGTAATATCATCTTGTACTGCTATTTCAGTACACATCACTATTGTCTCCTGTTCCTCGCTGTTATTATTCTTTATTAGAAAATTCTCATCTGTTATAAATGTCTCACTTTTATCTTCTACGCGAATTTCCCCCGTTACAGGATGCACTCTTATACTAGTTGATTCACTTGTATCTATTTCTGTTGATGTACACCTCTGTTCATTTTCTAAATCAACTTCAACAGAATCCTTATCTACATAATCCTCATAACTTTTAATCCTGTCAAAATAACGCAGATAATATTCTCTTTGAAGATTCAGGCTATAATTTATTACATAACCGCTTCCATCTTCCAGTTCAAAAATATAACGTACCATGCCATGATACAGTTCACCATTCTGTAACTCTACATACATCACTTTGGCTGCACCTATATTTTTTTCTGATAGTTTACATAATTTTTCCTTTAAAATTTTATAAACCTCATCGTAATCAAACTGTTCAAATTTCATACCCTCTGCATACATTCCATCAATATTCAGACGCATTTCATTCATTGTATGCTCCTGTGCATCAAGCAGTATCATTGCATTTCCTTCATCCATATCAAACATTACCTGATCCGTAATTTCTCCGTATTCTATGTGATACTCATCTTCCATATCAACTTCAAAGAATTCCTCTATATTCTGTTTTGCGGCTTTCACGATCAAAGATTCTGTTTCTAAATTTCTCTTAAAATTTTCTGTTTTTTCTGCTGTTGTTGATTCAAGACTAAAATCACGTTTTATATAAAAATCTATAATTTCCAGTAATTCTTCATCCGACATCATTCTATCAGGCAAATAAAATTTACTTTCACTAATGCAAAAAAACAACTCTTTTCCGTTTATTTCTGCTTTGCTTTCTACTTTTGAAATACTATGCTTTGGAAACACTCCCTCTTGTTCATAATCTTTCTTTAATATTTTCAAACGTGCTCTTTCTTCTTCTGATAATTCTCTTGAAAATGAATCCGCATCCACTTCAGCATTTTGCACTTCTTCATTATATGCAAATATCTCATCTGCCTTCATCTCACCCAGACGTTCATTTTTGTAATTTATTGCCGCATAAGTAGTTCCTACTCCAACTACCAGAAAAATTGCCAATGTACAGGCAATTCTCAGCATTCCTATACTTTTTATTCCGTTAGTTCTGGTATTTTCGAGTTCCTTAAGATTTTTTCTTACTTTCTCATGATAGCCATCTGGTATTTGAGGCTTAGAATATGTCAGCTCCATTTTTATATTCAAATCCAGTTTATCTTTCATTTTTACCTCCTAATTTACACTGTCTGCCATTGCTCTCAAAAACTGCCACTTTGCTCCGCTTCTAATATATCTTTTAATTTTTCTCTTGCCCTTGCCAATCGTGATCTTACGGTTCCTTCTGGTATATTTAAAATTTTGGAGATTTCTCTTGTTGAAAACTCCTGTTCATAATACAGAATAATGACCATACGATATTTTTCTTCTATTCCCATTACCTTTGCCCACAATCCATGGTCAGAATTTTCATTTTTCGCTGCAATTTCTTCTACTGGCTCTTCAAAAACCAATCGCTTTTTTCTTTTCAGATAGGTGTAAGCTGTATTGGTCAAAATTTTCATAATCCAGTATTTGAATCTTGCATCATTTCTGAGCTGATTTCTTGCTTCGAAAGCTTTTACAATTGTTTCTCCAACTATATCCTGCGCATCCGCCTCATTTTTACATATTGATAATGCCAGATAATACATATCGTCCTGGTACATCATAATCAGGTTTGCAAACTTTTCTGTATCTGTTTTCCTCAAGAATTCTTTTCTCCGTTCCTTAGGTTCGTATTTTCGCTTTGTCACGATCTATATAATAGACAATTCAACTTTCTATTTTGCTCCCTATTTTCTAAGAAAAAAATAAATTTCTGTTAAATGTTTTTTATACAAAGAAAGTGTGAAAAATACTTTCCTATTTTTCACCTTAAAAATTTCTCCATTCTGTGTTATGATAAAGAAAAGATACGAAACACCAATCACTTGCAAAAAGGAGGCATCCTCATGAATATATCCACGAATGCAAGCATAAACACTTATGCAGATTCCGATTATTATAATCATTATAATATCAAAAATTCCGATGATCCAAATAAAACGGATTCCACAAACCGTCCAAGCTCCCCGGAAGAATGCCAGACCTGTAAAAACCGGAAATATGCAGATGGATCCAACGAAAATGTTTCCTACAAATCAGCCACCCACATTGCTCCGGGTGCAGCCGGAAATGCAGTGCGCGCCCATGAGGGGGAGCATGTATCCAATGCCTATACCAAAGCTTCACAGAACAACGGAAAAGTCATTTCCGCCTCCGTGTCCATTCATACTTCGGTCTGCCCGGAATGTGGACGCACCTATGCATCTGGCGGCACGACAAACACAATGATCAAATATCCGAATGAATCCAATCCCTATCAGCAGGAGCGGAAATCTCAGGACGCTCTGCGTTTCACCGGAAATAATATTGATTATGTTGCCTGAATCGAGTAGGAGGCGGTGCCTAACCGCCGTCCTCTCACACCACCGTGCGTACCG
>OGHV01001596.1_pt1 | contig 12369 bp, 12 predicted proteins | sample 1571551 | NCBI WGS metagenome assembly OGHV01 (sample SAMEA2581960, study PRJEB24529) | metagenome | biome: Human gut stool | place: China | collected 2011 | reverse complement strand
CGTACGGTAGCCAGTGCAATGTTTTTCAAACAACGTCTCACCTCTCGCTGATACGCATACTTCCGCTGTTCATTGTTCTCCTTCAGGAAATAATCGATGTTATCATTCAAATGATTCAGATAATCTTGCACGAACGACACATTGATTTCCTCGTTTATTTGCAGAACCTCTTCGAAAAACTTCAAGTACAAGTCTTCCATTTCCAGGAAATCACCGCTTTCTCGCAGCACACCGTATTCAATAAGAAAACGAATACGCTCTTCCTTGTATTCAGTTAATTCAAGGGCATAATCATAACGAAATGAGAGCTGTTTACGTTTGTAAAACATTTCCTTGAGCAACACTTTTTCCCGCTCAAACATTTTCACAAGTTCATCTATAGAACGGAATGTATTCATCGTATCAAATATAATGTCATTAAAGCAAAGGCGTTTTTAGCAAAGATAGGGATTATCCGGAAATCTCCACCAAATATCGTTATCTTTTCATAAGACGGGATGCGGTTCAGCATCGTCTTTTCTCAAAAGCGGACTTCGGGTTTGACACTGCATTCACCTTTTTGTATCTTTGCGCCAAACTAGCTGCTACATGAAAAGTACGAAACAAGACATAAAACGCATGCAGTGGGAAAACGACCCGCTTTACCAGCTGATAAGAACCATCAAGAATGTAATGGACCGATACTACCTCGACCCTCTCATCGGACTGTTTTTCCCAACGGCAGGCGACATTTTCTCTTCGGCCATGACACTGCCCTTTCTCACGGTATCGCTGTTCAAAATCAAGTCCATTCCCCTCACCCTGGCCATCCTCTACAATATGTTAGTGGACATGATGCTGGGTATCATTCCACTCTGGATTGGCGACCTACTAGATATTTTCAGCCGTTCGTACGCGAAAAACTACCGGTTGATTGTGGGTTTCGTGGAAGGTGACAAGGAGGTGATTCAAGAAGTAAACCGCAAAGCCGTGGTGACAGCCGTGGGCATCCTGATGCTGTGCGTAATTATCTACTGGGTGGCCAAACTGGCAGTCTACCTGACCACAGCGCTGTGGACATGGATAAGCGGACTGTTTTAAGTATCCCGGAAAATATGTACCTTTACGCCAAAATCATTCACACAATGGGAAAGAAAGAATACATGCAGACCAACAAGGACTGGCTGTCCGAAAAGGCAAAGGAAGAGGGAGTGATGCCGCTCCCGAAGGGTATCTACTACAAGGTGCTGGCATCGGGCAAGAACGACGGCAAGCATCCCACACCGCGGAGTATCGTCACCGCGCACTACACGGGATGGACCATCAACGGCAAGAAGTTTGACAGCAGCCGCAGCGGTGCGCCCGTAGCCTTCCGCCTGAGCGACCTGATTGAGGGATGGATTATCGCCATGCAGCAGATGTGCGTGGGCGACAAATGGGAGGTGTACATCCCGTCGGAAATGGGATACGGCAAGTTCTCGCAGCCCGGCATCCCCGGCGGTTCCACCCTGATATTTGAGATTGAATTGTTAGGAATAGCCTGAGTGCAGGCTATTCCTAACAACACATTCACAATTTTAAAGAAATAAATCATCAAATTATTTTCAGCATTTCTTTTTCCGAGAAATTAAACTGCCCATACCCGACATTTGTTTTTGCTCCTAAACCATTCTTATATAGAAGATATTTTATCAGCATCAGCTTCTCCTCTTTAGATACAACCCCATCGTGTAAACTAAAATAAAATCGGAATTTCACATTAGAACGAATTTTCATAAAACAGATTGGCTCCGGATCTTTGAATAGTTTTTTATGTGGAGTAATGAAATCTTTAGCGAACAATTCACCATTAGCTTTACCATCTCCCGAAATAGGAATCGCTTCAAAAAAGGTATCTCGCTGATAAATAGGAATAAATTCTCCATCTATTTTACCCTCAAACATTTCTAAAGCTAAACAAGAAGCCTTTGATCTTTCTTCATCATTAATCTTTTCATCTTCTAAAGATCGTTCTAATATAATATTAATCTCATTATTAAACAATCTTTCAACTTCATTACTCAGTTCATTTCTCCCTTTTCTGTTATATGACTGAAAAAAAGATTCTACTGTTTCTGTTTCGTATTTTTCCAGCCGCTTTTCTGCAGCAATTGTCAATGCTTGTTCAGATGTCATGGCATCAAGTTCATCATTACTGATTCCAGACATATTGTAGATCTCTTCCAAACATTCTTCTTTAAATTGGCTCAACAATTCATCTTTAGATTGAACTGTATACATTCCACTCCTACTGATGAGTAAGTCCTTACGAAGTCTCTGTTTTTCAGCTTCTTCATTTTTTAAGCATGAAACAAGCTGATAAACCTTGTGAAGAATCGCAGCGATATAATTAAGCTTTTCTTCGTAACAATCACAAAACTTACTTTGATTCATGACAGGAAAAAAAGAACGTAATACACCTTTAATAGAAGAACCTGGAATAATGGGAAGTCCTGTTGTGTGATCAAAAGTAATTCCAAGTTTGAATTCAGGAATCTGGACAGGCTTTCCCCCTTCTTCATTTTTATCATCCATCATCCATTTCAAAGTAGTTTGATGATTGACACCTATCCCTGTTATCAGACCTGGATAACTAGTAGTCAATTCTACCTGGAAGATATGCTCATCTGTCTTTATAACGTTTTCCCATACCTTCAACAACTGCTTAAGCGATGAATTATCATAGATTGCCTCAAGTAATTCATCATTCTGCTCCTTTAAAAGGTCTCCATTTGCTGTATCCCCTCTCAAATTATAGAAATATGCTTTATTGTATTTCCATCCAATATTTCCTTCCATCATTAATCCTCCTGTGAATTAAACATTCTAAGAGCTAACTTTATGGCAACCAATGCCTTATTCACGTCTAAAAGTAGCTTATATTCATCGCCATTACGTTGCTCTGACAAAATATATGTTGACAAAGGCGTACCTTCTAAACCTGTATAATTAAACTGATGAATCAGTATATATACAATTGCGTTTATTACTTTTCCCTTATCATCTCTCGACGAAGGACTATTCTCATATAGAATGACAGAAGGTAACAAACCCGCCTGAATAATAGAAGCCCCTAATCCCGAGATATATCCTTTAAAGACGGAATTATATTGCTCGTTCACAACAATAGCACTTTGGGTTAATGCATCGACTGCCGTCTGAATATATTCGTTTTTAATTTTCATAAGACTCTAAATTTAATGATAATATAGGTTCAACTTTCGAATAACCATAGCCGATACTAGCATTACCCCCAATTTGAATTAAAGTATTGCTAAGTTTAGATTCAAAATTATCGGCATCTCTTTCTTCTTCAATGACAGGAAAATAGAATTGAGTCAGTCTTGGTACCACTTCTTCATACCAAAGATTTTTACTCTCACCACTCTCCAAATAGTTTCGTGAAATGACAGGCAACATATTCTCGCCACACAATCGCTGGAAATCATTGTTATGAAGTAATACTACCCGTTTCCCAAAATATTTATACAATGCTGTTCTCATCTTCTCATTCAAATCTTGAGAATAAATCCGAGCTTTCAATTCGAAATCTTCCACAATGGCTTCATCCAGTTTGGTATTGAAAACAAGCGGTTCCTTTTCTTCCACACATATACCGGTGAGAAAATTCAGTACATCCACTAGTTCCTCATAATCATCTTGTTTCTGAAACATCTTTATTTTCAACAGAAACTCTTTCAGTACGTCTATAGAGACAGCACGCAGATAAGCGACAACATTGGATCTGACAGGATAAGATAAAATATTGGCCTCAAAAAACCTGAAGTTTCCTGACGCTTTATCATTCTGTGCTTTAGGCGCCGATCCAAAAACTCTTTTGACAAAATCAGGAGTTGAACAAGAATTAAAATATTCGCGAAAAGCTCCTTTTAAACTGGATGAATTGATATTAGGAAATTTATTGATTACATCCCGTTGTACCAGATTATCAATGACTCCCACATTATATTCTCCACTGCCCACATGCATATTGCTCATCGTTGTCAAAACATAGAATTCTGTTTTCATAATATTATCTATTTAAATATGTTATACCCAAAATTTTGTAAATAATCATTATTCAATACATTTACTATATCTGTTAGCTTTTCATCTTCATAAAAAAGGACTGAGCCACGTCTTATCAGATTAAATTTTCCACTTCTCTCTTTCTCCTTATTTAAGCTGGCATAGTTCCTTTTAGATTGCCATTCCCTTGAAATATATCTGAAAGGAATTGTATCGCTAAACATAAACTTACATGACTTCAGCACATCATCAGAGACAAAAGCATCACTTATGAATAAAATTTGCCCAGATTTAGAAGGGATAGCATTGAATTCTTGTTCCCAAAAGCGTGTCGCATTTTCAGAGGAACCTACCTTTTCCACCTCCATTCTGAATAATGAACGTTCCGCACCTAAATAGACTAAAGATACTGAATCCAATTCGGTTTCAAGTTGGGCAAAACACACAAAGCTAAAGCCAGATTTTAATCTACAATATTTACCCTTATAGAATCCATCTTTATCATCCTTTTCATTTTCGCCCCGACTCTTGGTTATTCCTATTTTAGTCTTAAATAAAAAAACGTCTTTCTTAATATCTATTGTCTTTATGGATGAAAAAGAATCCAATGAAAGCCATTCATCCCAATTGTTATAACAATCAGTCTCATTGTTTACATAAGTCGGCAAATAATTCTTACGTCCATTCAGATACACATTCTCGTTCTTGATAAATGTAATATTATCTGTACACAAAGGAGCTTTATAAAACAAGGAACTTTCATACTGCAGTAATACAGGAGAGAGATTTAGAATTTTTCCTATGGATGATTGCTCTGTAATATCAAAGCCTTTTGCACCTATCAACTCCTTCACCTTTTGTTCTTGTGAAGAATCCGCATTCAGCAAACCATTCTTTTTCAGAATCTCATACCGTAACATACCGATAATTGCTGTCTGTTGCGGAAATAACCTGGACTCTGCATAATAGTTAGATTCAGTACCTCCATCATATGTTATTTCACCACCAAAGAAAAACCAATCCAGCGGTGTTAATGTTATCTTATAATTAATCATCATTCTTTGTATTTATAAAGTGAATAATTCTAAGCAGCGAAATCGTGATTGTAATGGCAGTTTGAGCATTCTGGGAATCTTTATAGACACTCAAGATGAATTCTTGGATTGCTGTGAGGAAATCAGATTTTATTAAATGGATATCTTCATCAAGCGAATTATCAAAATAGGCCTTTATCCGGTCACTGGCTCTGAGGCCTTCCAGAATCAAGCAAAGCATTTGTTCGTTCCGAGCAATCCAATGAGTCAGCGAAGATAATGTTTTCTCACTACAACCAATAAACATATTTACTAAATTAAGAGCCATTGGATAACTATCCCAATCCTTTTTCATAGAGAAAAAAGATGTTTGGCCACTATGCTTTTGGAGTTGACATGCCAATCCATTTTTACTTTTACCAAAGTTGCTTTTAGCCTTTTTCAACAAATCTTCAGCCAATTCTAATGTTTCTCCCATGGGATGTTTATAATAAGTAATAGCAACACCTAATGATAAAGTCGGTGTTGAAGAAAACTCAGTCCCTTTTGAATTGCAAAAACATTTATCGGCAAGTATACATTTATCTGTACATTCAATTTGAGAATTAAAACATCTGTCAAAACATAAATTAAGATTTTGAATCAAATCAAAAAACGTTATAGTTCCATACTTGACCGGAGCAAAAATCAACACATCATCTCCTCCTAAGAATATCAGTCTGGCACCATATTGTTTTACTATCTTAGATACATTATTTCCGAATTCTGCTAAAGCCTTACTCAACTCCTGTACACTTTTACCTTCATCCAATAAACTTTTTATCGTATTGGTCATATTATCACCATCCGACTTTATAATCACAATATAATTATGATAAGCCATCGGTTTCACAACGGTATTCAATGAATATTCTGCATTTGCAATATTATCTAAAGCCGTAAAATATGTCTTATCATTGAATGCAGCATCAGTTAAAAAAGAATTATATAATTTCTTATCTTCAAAAAAACGAACTAAATAATTTTCTTTTTCCTCATAATTATAATAATCCTGAGCCTCCAGCAAATCAAATAGCTTATTAAATTCCTTAGGAATATTCATTATTTCATTCTCTTTAGGTTGAGAAGGTTCCTTTTCGAAAGCATAAATTTTGATATAATTCTTAAGAAATATCTTTACATCTTCCTGAGATTTTTCAATATTTAAGGCAACTCCTTCTGATACTTTTTCGGTAACGTCCTCTATATATTTTTCTAGTTTATCAAAATCTCCAGATTCCGATTTGAAAATATAACGGTCAGGGAAATTCCCGATACCGTCACGCTTGTCAATCAACTCATCATTCACTAATGGATATACAAACTCACGTTTCTTGAAGTTCTTGATGATTTCACGGGCCAAATAGCTGAAGAAGAAACTGGAAGCCCATAAAGCCTTTGTACTTTTTACACTTCCGGTCACCCTTGTTATCGGGCCGAAAGTGATACCTATATATTTTTCTTTTTCGTTCATGATTACCCTTTTGTTAAAGAATTAAATAATCTATTTAACGTGTCATATCTCGATTGATGCGATTTGGACAGTGAATTTGGATCTGAAGAAGCCAACATCGGTATTAGTCCCGATTTATTATTATAAATCCAAGTGAAATAACTTTCAATGTAGAAAAAATCAGAATCCATATACATAGTCTTCGGATCTTCAGGCTTAAGGCTCCATGTAATTTTGAAAGAAGCGCCCCTAATTTCTTGTGGAATCGGTGAGAAATAAATAAAGACCTTAAAATATGATTTTTCCTCCTCTTCAACTAATATCGGCTTAAATAAGATTGGAGATTTGAAGCGTTGAATATCCGCGTTCTGCCGTGTTAATTTAGCTCCCTTCTTCTGCCATGATTCATTTGTAGACAATCCTAGCAATTCCTTGTACATAATATTACTGCCAGAACTTACTTCTACCAATGGGCTATCTGTTTCCGGATGTTCCGTTTGTTTTGCTTTAATTTCCGAATTTGAATAAAAGAAACCTTTTATGGTTCTTTTGTCCCATTGTCTATCATTCTCTTTCAAATATTTGAAGAGTGCTGATTTTATGTACATCCCGTCATTGATTCCTGAACGGATAACAGCATAAAAATCGGAGATGCTTTTAAAAAGAGTTACCAAATCAGAGGTTTTGACAATGAAATAATAATTTGCTTTTTTAGGCTCCTCACCCTTCAAATAAAAAGATCCATAACCTTTTGTCTGCCTTGCACCGAAATTGGTTCTTGCCAAGAAATCTTTGATATGTTCTTTTATCAATGCAAGCAGTTCACTATGAAACGATGAAAACTCCAATATGACGTCTGTTTGCCTATATACATCATATTTTTCCTCCACGTTATTGCCCTGATTGGCAAAATACATAGGCAAACTCTCCATTTTCTGCGAAGTATTTCCCGATGTTATAACCTTTAGCTTATAATCAAGTGCACAGAAACCTTCATTGAATTTTGCTTCTAATTTAGCATCACGTCTATCTAAATTATTTTGAGTAGTTGTACCTGCTGTTTCATCAATATTTGCCCCAACCACACTTCCTACAAGAAATCTTTTCCAATAATTATAATTATCATGCTCTAATATTTGAGTCAAGTATCTATCAAAACGTGGTTTAAACTCCGAAGCCCTTAGCGTCGCTCCATACTGGTCATGCTGGAAATGAATCAGCGGAGTATGCTGCTTCAATGTTACTTTCAGTGTTTTCATATCATTGATTGGTTTTTAAATATTTCTCAAACTCCTTATAAATGCTTTTGAAACTTTCTATCTCTTTAGATAATTTTTCCATGTCAAGCGAAGAATCCTTCTTGTTAGCGAGTGCATACATCATGAAAGCAATTCTATCCAAGTCCTGCTGGTTGGTATTCTGTGATTGCTTTTTAATTTTTTCATCGGTTAAAGATTTTATTTGCCTTTCCAAGTCTTCTATCCTTTTGGAAATCACCTGCTCTTCCATTCTTTCATTACGAAGCTTTTCCTTTACCTCCTCTTCCTCCTTTTCCCTTTTTGCCACATTACATTCTTGGCATTTCATCCATATCTGATGGCATAAAGACAAAATATATGCAACCAAACAAGAAACAGACATAATAAAGACAGACAAAAGCACACTAACCGGCCACTGCATCTTCAAAAATTCTTCCATAACCTACCTATTTTATTTTCTTGTTAATCAAAATATGGTATAATATCACAGACAAGACCAGAATGAGTCCTATTTGAATGAACATGCTACACCAATAATTCCTCCCATCAAACGGATTCATTCCAAATATTCCCGTCATTATGGTAGCAGGCAGGAAATAGGTCGCCAACTTGTTCAGCCACTCCCCGTTTTCATTTCGTTTCTGCTCAATAATCAAGGTTACATACTGGTTCAGTTCACCAATTTCATCATCTAAATCTTTAATCTTTTCTGAAAGAAGAAATTGCTCCATCATCATATTATACATCTCAATGCCTTGATCCTGGGCGGTTACACTTCGGAAATAGACTTGGTTGACAAACCGGATGTATTCCTTGTATAACGAACTGATGCGCTCTGCCAACTGTCTGCGAGAGCCTTTCGACAAGCAACTGACTTTTGTTACCTCACTGGAGAAACGAAGTACCGAAGCCCGCTGGATAATTATCAGTTCAAACATTCGGGAATAAATGGTACGCATGTGCATAGAAAGAATATTTAATGCAAACCAAGAACGATCAGTCAATGCTAATAAAGAATACCTGGAAATACCATACAATGTACCTTGACTCAGCCATCTACCATATGTACTTTTTTTCAATAATTCTTGCTTCATCTTTTCATTTTGGCAAGTCATATTATTTTTATCGTCCACAAAAACATACTGATACCAGAAATCACTGGAGGCAAAATCTTCGTTATTCTTGATTTCATTAGACAACTCATCATTCCCATACCAGCAATTCACCAGCATACGGTCATCAATGACCGGAGTCACTTCCATCTCCGACGATAAATCCTTTATCAAACTATCAATGAAAACAGCAGGCTCCCAAACATTCGACAAGCCACGTGAATCAGGCCCTTCATCTGCGATTTTATAATCAAAAAAATCCAAATACCGATAAGCATCCCCCTCCAGACCTGTTATCACAATCGATTTAGCCAGCAGAGTTCGTTCATTCGCATCAAATTCGCCACTATGAGGCGGCATAATACGACGCCCAAACTGATTTATATCTCTAACAGAGTATTCATCCTTCTGGCTCTCCATCCGATTGGCAAGATAGAATGAAAGAATACCTACTCCCGTAGAATACAAATTCAAATTGATGGCATCCACCTGAAGTATGTATTTCCTGTCAATCTGATTTTCCTTGTCTCTTACAGTGATATGATATTCCACATTTCCACTTTTAGGCTCTTCCCGTTCAAAATGAAAAATAATGGGATTCTTTTCCCCTTTCTTGTCATACAACACAGGATGCACAAAATCAAAGTAATACTGTAGCTCACCGAACAGTTCTTTCCTTTCCCGTATGCTTACCTCATCCAACGAAGCATTTTTTTCCTCCGGATTATATTGCATCTGTTCCCAAAAAGAATGTGCATTCAACGGGATACGTTCCAAATCCGTCTGCTCGGTAAAGAGTTTGTTCTCATCTCCCCGTAATTCCCATTTGAATGGGAAATAAAAAATATGATAACTATATGTTTCCATTTCTGATTAAATTTCTGATTTTCTCCACGTGTTGCCGTATCTTCATGCCTGTATATGCCTGAACCTTCGCACCGATGTAACCATTTATTCCCCCTCCATAGAACAACCGGCCTTCCAGAATCTCAGTGTGAAAGAAATCCCGTAACCTGCCGGCCTGTTTTCCATAGTACATCCACTCTTCATCGGTGTAAACAAGTAGTCTGTCATAGGGGAATAGCCTGTCGCAAACTGGAGAAAACTTATGCGAAAGAGCCTGAACAATTGTCAAATCTCCCTCTATCAGCCTATTTTCTTTTATCGCCTTCACTGCCAATAACTCATCTTCTTCCGTCACCCCCTGACAGGCCCTGTCTGCCCGCCGTATTTCCGTAATTTCCGCATCCGAAGCCTGTAAAGCCTGCATTCCGGGAATGTATCCTTTATCGTTAGCTGCAATCAGTTGCATCCGGCGGTTCAGGGGTACTCCCAACAAATCGGCCACTTGTTCCAGTGCGGAAGGCAAATCCATATTCAGATTGTGATGGTCAATCGCTTTATAATTATATGGCAGGGGAATATCTTCCTGAAGTTCTACACCATAAATCGTCCATTCGGAATCATCGGCACCATATTGCTCCAGCTCCTTCTGATAAGCACTTACATACGCATTGTTCCATTGCAAAGACGCATCAAAGCATACGACCTCCGCTTCAAGCAACATGTCTTTGATGGTACACATCTCCAAGTCATGCCCGCCTAAAAGAAACAATGTTTTTGGATTAGACATTTCTACACAATTTTCCCAGCAAGTCCTTATCTTGCGCAATCATTTCGTTCATTTCAATGTGCGTACAAGCCTCTTCACGTAACAGACGCGCCGTAGACGACTGTTCCGAAAGGTTCCACGTGAGCAACACCACATGAATTTTCAGCGACTTCAACTTCTTGACCAACATTTCATGGTCAGCATCTCCCGTAATCAACACCACGTAATCGAATTCACGGAATACGGAAAGTTCGTACGCCTCGAGTGCAAACCATACGTCTATCCCTTTTTCTATTACTGTGATATCCCCGTCTTTCTGTACCTCACGAAGATGCTTGTAATGAAAGATTACATCATTCTCTATCAGGCTGTCTTCAAACTTACGCTCGGAGAATAGCAGGTGCTTACTGTTGGCATCGTTCACACGGTAGCGTCCCCGAAAGTAATGGCTTTCAGTGATATGACAGTTCACCGTCTCCGTGCCACTTCGGCGTGCAATTTCCGAACGGACAAAGTCGAATAAAGACTTGATTCTGATATTTAATGAGAGTTGTTCAGATAAAGCTTCATTTATCTTAGTGAAATATCCCCCGTCTATGAATATCCCAATTGATTTAGAATCTGTATTCATTGTGTTTGTATGTTTTTAATAGTAATACTGCAATTTAAAGCAATTTTTTAAGACCAACAACTAAATCAAAGAGAAAATCAGCCAACATGTATCTAAAACATATTTTCTAGAATCTATCAATCTTTCCATAACTCGTTTCATTACAGAAACAATACATCTGGCCAGGATGAAAAATTATCAATGCTTATATGTAAAAAAAATTTTTATCGGCATAATCTATGCTTTGGAATGCAAACTAAATCCTTGTTCTAATGGAATACGAAAATACCTAAGGTCGCATACGTTGCAAGCGAGATTCTTCTGTCTTAATCCTTGTTCTAATGGAATACTAAAATACCTACGAAAGGTACAGTCAATGGAGAGGTTATCGCAGTCTTAATCCTTGTTCTAATGGAATACTAAAATACCGGGATAACTACGACAAAATCAGTGATGCATTGAAAAGTCTTAATCCTTGTTCTAATGGAATACTAAAATACTGCACCTTTGCAATCGCATCTTTGGCGGGTTACGTCTTAATCCTTGTTCTAATGGAATACTAAAATACAAAACAGATAGGATTTGAATTTCTAGAAGATTATTTTGTCTTAATCCTTGTTCTAATGGAATACTAAAATACATTATTATGAAGAAGTAATGAAAATTATTAATCCTGTCTTAATCCTTGTTCTAATGGAATACTAAAATACGTCCATTCAGCAGCATCAGCATAAGTGTCACGCGGAGTCTTAATCCTTGTTCTAATGGAATACTAAAATACCCATCGTCGGCTAGGTGGGCCGTTACCCCGCCTACTAGTCTTAATCCTTGTTCTAATGGAATACTAAAATACAGTTTGTAAATCAATAAGTTAAAGAACTATTGCTTTCAAGACTTTACAAATATACTCAAATAAATCAATTAGTTAGCATACTATCAGTAAAATTTTCGCAAATGCCCAATTTCGAGAACTTCATTCTAAAGAAAATACGCGGCCATAATTCAATAGAACACTGATTTACAACCCATTATCTCAAAATAAATTTTCGAAAATGAAAAGCCTGTCTAAATAAAAAAGAAGATTTGCGAAAAAACGCGTTTTGAATACATGGTAAACCACTGATAATCAATGTATCTTTTGAGGGCGTTTTTCTCTTTTTTCGAAAGTGATTTTCATTTTCAGCCCTAAACGGACATTTGCGA
>OGHV01001590.1_pt1 | contig 12402 bp, 10 predicted proteins | sample 1571551 | NCBI WGS metagenome assembly OGHV01 (sample SAMEA2581960, study PRJEB24529) | metagenome | biome: Human gut stool | place: China | collected 2011 | reverse complement strand
GCAAGATCCGGAATATGGCACGGTAGCCATACGCCATCGTCTCGAACTGCTTAAACGACTTGTCCCTGCTCGGACGTACCTCACCTTGGAACAAGTCTCCGTTGATCCGGATGTTTCCCGGGTTTGCGTTTCTATACCCACGAGGCAAATTGTCTTTCCCCATATTTTACTCTCCTTTCTTATTTTTATTCATGGCATTGGATAAAGCGTTTGTCAAAGCGTCCTCCAAAACCTTTTGCGTTACAACCTTACCGATCATGTCGGCTGTCTTAATCGCCTGCCTCCTTTGTTTAGCGTCTGCCTTCTCCCAGATAGACCTAACCTCCGTTATCAAGATAAATACGGTCACTATCGAGGATACGACCGGGACATTGGTCAAGAAAGGCAGATGGATAAATTCCCAGAACCGGCACACGTAGCAAACCGAGTCTATCCCGCACGCTATACATACGCTACCAGCGTAAAGTATGAACTTACTGACCGTCCTACGCATGCCATACGAATTACGCTCCTCGCCCCTCAATTTAGCCTTGTAATAACCCGAGGCGAAATCCCAGCCCATCGCCACCATAACGATGAACATCTCAAACACGACTACAGTCAGTAGCTCCCTCATGCTGCAAATCATCTTAAAAAACTCCATTCTTCCGATCCTTTTTTATTTAGTTATAAAACCACTACGCTCTCCTCCTCTCTCGCCGCCTCCCACTCGGCGAAATCGCTATCCACACGGTCTTTCAACGCCTTCCTCTCGTTAAGGAACGTCTTATAAGACTCCACGTATGACAAGTCCAGTATGCCTAGCTGGGCGGCGTTGTAGTCGTTCAGCTTCTTTTGCTCCACGTCCTTGTCCCATAGGGCGTTGATACAGGCCTCCAATATCTTGTTGGCAGTCAACGTGGGCCATACCCTGACCTCGTTGTAACTATAGGAGATCACGGGGGCCATATCGTCACCCATCTCCCTTGTCTCCTCTCTAACGTCCCACCGGTACAGGTAGGAACCGTCACCGTCCCGCTCTATTCTAGGCGGCATTGTGTCGCTCCATGATCGCTTCATAAAACTCTGGTTTTAAAATTTTCTTAGCTAAATGCTTGCTATCGCTATCATATATCCAGCCCAGCCAACCGGCTAGACCTGCCTTGTATTCCGTTAAGGATATATTCGGGACTTTATTCAATCTAGCCGCCGCACGACATAGATTTTGCTTAGTCCTCTTCCTTATCCGTATATGCTCCTTATAGAAAACGAACCCCACGAAATCTATACCACGGCCGCTTTTATCCGATCTTCTCTCAGCGATCTTAAATATCTGGTAATTCCCTTTCAGCTCCAACTTCAACACGGCCAATCTATCGATAAGCCACGGAAGTAATACGTTTCTCAAGAAACACTTATCATGATGGAAAAAAGTCATGTCATCCGCGTATCTGATATAATGCCTTATATCTATAATCTCCTTTATCTCGTGATCCAGATAGGCGAGATAAAGATTCGCAAGATATTGGCTAAGATAGTTCCCGATCGGAACGCCGGGAGCGGAATCAATGATCTCATCCAACAACATAAGCAAGCGATCGTCCTTGATCTTCTTCCGAGCGATGCCTTTCAACACCTCATGGTCTATTGACGGATAGAATTTGCGGATATCAACCTTGAGGCAATAGACGGATTCACGATCGGACAAAGCCCGTCTTGTCCTCTTATACGCCTCCGTTATTCCTCTTCCCTTGATACATGATGTCGTATCAGCCGTGAACACGGAAACCCATATAGGTTCCATGACGTTCATTATGGCATGATGCAATATCCTGTCCGGATAATAAGGGAGCTTGAAGATGATCCTTTCTTTTGGCTCATAGATGGTATCAGTCCGGTACTTGGAAGTCTTGAATGTGCCATCCAGCAGAGACTTTAGCAAACGGCTTAGATTACCCTCTTTGTCCTTGTCAAACAACCTTATGCCGTATGAATCCTTCTTTCCCCTTCGGGCTTTCATGTCCGCAAGTATCAAGTTGTCCATATTCGCTATCTTATCAAATAAATTCCCTATTCTCTTCATTTTATTGTCATTAATTTGCTTTTTATCATAGGGAGTCTTCGGTTTCCCTACCAACACCCTTTATATGGGGAGACTTTTTTCGCCAAGAGGCGAGGCCACCATCCCTGTTTGTTATCTAAATATCTTTTCCCCTCTCTAAAAGTATAGGCGTGAACCGATGTTACGATTCGCATCGGAAGGCGCATTATTCGTATTCACGTTAGCGAGGCCTGCATTCGACCTGTTGTCCGCATTACCGCCAACCAGCACCACCTAGGGATGATCGACCCTCATTCCGTCATTCGAGATAATACCTGTTCCCGGAGGCTCGCATCGTCACTTTCCTCGGGAACTTGTCCATCTCCTTTATCTTACCAAGAACGTACTTGATCTCTTGGGAGTTCGTAAAGAATTTCTTGGCATCACTATCCTTATCCTCTAGATTCTCCTTGATCATGACAAGCGCCCTGTCTTTCCCGAACTTGGTGGACACGCCATCCATGTAATCGATTACCCAGAACGTGAGATTCGTCAACTTCTGTTGGGTGATCTCCGGACAATTAAAATGCCTTGAGTTCTTATCCCTTGGGATATTCAAGAACGACAAGCTGCCGTCATCTTTATTCTTTTCTTCTTCCATTTTTATCTTCATTAAACGTTATACAAAAAAATCCCGACGTGAGACGTGCGGCTACGCCGACGTTTTACGAAATTCGGGGAAAAAGCAAAGGCGAGAACCGAGGTGACGATACGCAGCGGAAGGCGCAGTATCCGCAGTCACGTAAGCGAGGCCCGCAATCGACCCGTCGCCCGCACCACCGCCAACCAGCACCACCTGCATGCGGTTAGCCGATGTGTGGGTGTAGTAGTAGTCGCACCAGTAGGTAGAGGAGCTACCGCCGACCTCCGTGGGCACTATATCGCCATCTTCCCCAAGCAACATCTTCTTGGCATAACCGTTTGTACGGCAGATATTGCCCTTCTTGTCATAGCCGGTGTAAGAGGTGTCGCTGAAGTTCGACGGATCATCGGTAGTCCATAAGATAGACAATCCGGAATCACCCGTGGTGACTTGTATGTTGGCCCCATCGGTGCATTTCCAGATGTGACCGAACGGATTCTCTATGCCACGATACCTGTTAGCCATCAACGTGGCGTGAGTACCGCCGGAAGCGTTCTTCACGACATACGCCTTCTCTCCCGAGCCGTTCCCGAACTCGTTGGTATAGCCGCATGGGATAAGTGGATTGGCGTTGTTGAAATTAGTCCAATCCGTCATTTGCGTCGGTCCCGGACCTAGGCCACCTTGGGCGAAACCGTTAGCGTCCTTCTGGGCGTTGAAAGGCTTCTGGCTGTCCAGCGTGGCGTACTCGACGGCGAATAGCCAGAACAGGATCTTGTGGGCGTTGTAGGTATACATTTCCCATCCGCTGCCTCTTTTCCTTGCGGCTTGCCGGAATTGGTCTCGCGTGAGGTTGGTGACGGGACGGCCTAGCAAGGAACGGTAGGTACCGTCCCAGTCGGCGGTGTTGTCACCGCCACGGAAATCTTCCGATAGCGAGGTAGTACTACTCATAGATATCAACATTGACGTACTTCTGCTAATCCTAGCCTCTACTGTTGATATGTAGAATTTATCCACGTGTTTGTATCCCGGTAATGGAATAGCGGATAACATTATTCTGAACTTAGTGCCATTAATGTAAATCTTAGTCCAATGCTCTGGAATTTCAGTCATTAACGAGGCTTTTAGATAGGACTCGTTTATCGTTTCATCCGACCCTGTAACGTAACTTAGTATACCACCATTGTTATCAATCATACACCTTCGCATCCTACTCTGCACCGGCAACTCCCTATGCAATTGCATATTACCTACTCTAATTCCATCAGGACTAGATGATGCAGTATCCCACTCAACACCATACGCATATCTTTCTTCTAGATCTGGTATATCTTCCCAAGCTGGAGACCACTCGGTGGAGATGTCGCCGTACTCGAGCTTGATCTTGTGGATGGTGGAGGTAGAGGTAACTGTATTTGGAGTGGTAAATATAACAAGACGTGTATTATCCGCTTGATGACCAACTAAAGTAGTAAGCCATTTAAATGTCTTGTGAGCTTTCCCATTTACAAAATCTGTAGGAAGAAACTTGACTAATGACCCCATATACGCTCCAGAATTAAATAAGTCGAACGACTCTTTGCCGTCCCCTATCTCACCCCATATAGTTACAGTGACCTGCGTCCCATCGGGTATCTGTTCCGCCAACCAATAATCAGCGATTTTGTAACTAGAGTTACTTACCTCCTTCCCCGATCCCAACAACAGATTCCTCCCGTACACGGGCAGCTTGCGGTACTTACCGTCGGCCATCAGAGACTTATCCTTGTCTCCCTTGGTCTCCAGCGTTATCGACACGTCCGGATCGTCATTTTTTGCCTTGTCCGGCGTTATGGTTATCTGTCCGTTAGACGGGGTGGAGGTGACAACGGGCTTTAACTTATCAACGTCCGTCCTTAGGCCGGTGACCAGATTCCGGATATCCGTATCGTCGTAATGGTCACGCAAGTTAGGCGTGGTTATGGTTCCCTCAGCAGAGGTTATCTCCAAGACGTATTCCGTATCCGTGTTAGTCTTTATCCTCACCTTGATGTCTTGCATCATCAATGGAAGCTCGGCGTGCGTATGGATACCGTCCGAGAACTTCATGTTTAAATTGCCGTTCGCCAACCGCTCGAAAAGCCATAGCGACGGCGGGTATATGGTGCTGTCAGCCGTCCACTCGGCGGTGGACTGCTCTATCTGTTGGTATACGTAAGCTCCTCTCTTGCTCATGATAATATCCCTTTATCTATTATTGTTACTGATTCATTGTAGTAATTCGCCCCGGTCAAGTAGACGTTCCCCGGCAAGGCGGCACCGGAAGACTCCTCCCATATGGCCTTACCCTCCACTATGTCGTGGAGCTTGTAGAACGTAACGTCTCCGGGAGCCTCCCTTAGATAGACCTCACCGCCTATAGGGTAGCTCTTGGTCTCGCCGCCCTCCTCGTAGGTCACGTCGTTAGCCCCCGGGACATGGTCGATCTCCCTTGTCTTGTATACGCCGACCACCGCCCCGTCCTGTCCTTGCGGGATGGTAAGGTCTAATTCCGCCAATGGTACCCCTTCCTCGGTCTCTCCCTTCTCCGTTATCGTGGCTTGGGCCGCCGTGCCCGGGAGACCGGTCGTCACCTTCCCGATCGATATCTTGGGGGAGAATCCCCTAGGGCCTCTCTGCAACACGAAGTTCATCCTGTATACGGGGTTGCCGGATGTGTCCGTGCCCCCGTCGGACAACGATACGGAAGGATACGTGCCCGCCGTTATGGTGCCTATGGAGAATTGCGGGGTCTTCCCGGTGAAGCCTCTCATGCCGGACACGTCCACGATATAGTCGTAGCCCGTGGATGTCCTGAGATATAGTTTGCCGGTATCCTCCTCCTCCACGCTGCCCGTGTTGATGATGACGAATTTACCCTCCGGGACGTTAGACTTGTCCGCCTCCATGGCCGATACTGACTTATAGACCCTGTAGATCGTGAACGCCTCCGGTTTCAGTATCCTGTCCGTCTTGATATAGGTCCCGGTAGCGTAATCCCACGTGTAGACATGGAAATCATCGCCGATATAGCCCGGGTGGTCAGACACCGACTTGGCGTTCTCTGCCGCCGTGTTCGCTTTCTCGGTTGCCGCGTCCGCCCTCTCCAAGGCGTGCCTCACGTCGTTCTCGAACTGGGTCTTCAAGGCGTTCACCTCGCTCACGATAGCGTCCATCCTCTCACGCACATCGGCGGCGGCTTCCGTGGCCGGCCTCTTCAAGTCGGCGAGCGGTATGAGGTTCTGCCACATCCCGTCCTCGTAACGCCACTGTATGTAATCTGCGGTGACCTGCAAGACGATCTGCTTCCCGTCAACGCCCCTCAACAAGGATATGGCCACACGCACGAGATCATAGGCCGAGCCGGATTGCCTGAACACCGGCAAGGACGATATACCTTGCAGGCTATCGGCCTCCTCGTACTGCCCCGGGTCTTTCGACGTGGTCAGCAAGAGGTCGTTGACCGCCGACGCTATCTTCTGGATGTCCTCGGGGGTCACCTCGGTGCCCGATGATAGGATGATGCTTTCCATATTACTCCACCGCTTGACTGTTCAACATCCCGTAAGTGTCGTTAAAGAATTGAGTGGCGATGGCCACCGCATCCTCCTTGCTCGTTATCACGCCGGGCTTGTCCACCGACATGAAGAATTGCCCGTTACGCTCGTAGGCCAGAGATCCCACACGTACCCCGTCCTTGATAAAAGAGCCTGTTATCCGGTCTATCCGCTCATCGGTCTTGACCGAGGCGGAATACTGTATCTTGATACCGGCTACTTCCGAGTAGCCGTTTATTGTCCTAGTATCGCTCGTTATCTCCATGGTCTCATACGTTTAAAATGGTAAAGATCTGACCGAAGGCCCCTGCGGTCAACGTCTTGTCGCAACATTTCTTTATCAATACTGATTCCTTGTCGCTGATATCTAATTCACCCTCGGCGGCGTTGATCCGTGTCATGAGGTTGTAAGCCTCGAACTTCTCGTCTTGATTCATGTCATCGCCGGACGAGTAAAGCCTAGCGCATACTATATCCTTGATGATCTGAACTTTTCCGAACTCGTCCTTCATGTCTTCCCCCCTGAAGGTCTTTAGGGGCTTGTTGAAATTTACTTTCATGATTTACTGTATTTTAGTTGTTAATATTATTCCAGATAAAAGTAACCAGATTCGGCATCCCATCTGACATTATATGATTCATTAATACTACCTATGTTACTGGCATGAGGCATTTGAGTAATTCTCATGAACCCTCTTTTAAACCATGATTCATCCCCTCTAAATGCCCTAAATCCTAGTTCTATGTCTCTTCTACCGACATTCTCATCTTTATTATAAGATGCATATAACGCATAAGACCTAGAAGCCCTTGTTAAGACTCTAATCCCCGTTGACAGAGAAGAGCTGTCATCTATCAATGATACAAAAGGGACACCTTCTGATTCTGAAGTATGACCATTAGTTCCAAATACCGCCTTTCTTGTAGATTCCTCAAAAGTGATATTGCCTGATGGATTAATGGAGAATGTTCCTCCATTTGCTGTATTAGAGGATAGTTTATTGCTCCCTATAGTAAATCCTCCTATCGTACCCCTTACTGCCGCCAAACTGGTTGCGTACAGATTATCTACGTCGATCATGGATGTCTTTATATATCCATTAACTATCACAGTGGCAGAAGTTAAGGCCTTTATTATACTAGCCTCCTTACTCCATGCAGGAAGATTGTTAACAGCTTCTTGCGCTGAACCGGCTGTAGTTACGGCTTTAGCGGCATTTGATATGGCCGTAGCTGCGTCTTGAATAGCCTTGGAAGCGTTTGAATATGCTGTACTAGCAGTTGATTCGGCAGACGAAGCCTTACTCCATGCGCTAGAAGCGTCAGACAAGGCTTCGTTAGCTTTCGATAGAGCCGAACTGGCATTACTGCTAGCGTTATTGATCGTATTTTTGACATCCGTATTGAACATATTGAATGTCACCGCCCCTACAAGATTGATCCTGTTAGCCTGTATCAATATGCCTTCATCTGAAAGATTGATTGAACTTATCACACCATCTTTCTTGACATATAGCTCCAGATTACCTTTTACAGCATCCAATTCCGTGCCTACTTGCGTAAGCGAATTGTTTGTGTTATCTAATGATGTCGACAAGCTCGTTATCCTTCCAGCCTCTACGGTAATCTTTCCTTCTAGCTCCGATTTAATCGCTCCTGTCTCCGTATCGAAATCCGTCTTGGTTACACGTTGCTCAATCTTATCGGCCATGACGGACAACTCAGCGTCATTCTTGGTATATATCGCCCCGGTCTCCGAGTCCACGTAATCCTTAGTGGCCAGTAACTTTATATATTCCTCCGTCTGCAAGATCCGCGTCTCAAGCTTTATCACGGCATCGGCCAGCCTGTCATTGAACAACGACACGCCGTAGATCAATATCTCGCCGGTGAATCCGATCCGGAAATCCCCGGTACCGTCCCATTTGCCGACCTTGGACAGTTTCACGTACTCGTCGGACGGATCGAGGGTCAAGGAGTCGTACAACTCCTGCCCGGCGAAACCCACCGTCAAAACACCTCGTCTCATGACCTTGTAAAACAAGGAGAAGGAGAACGTATGACCCTCATCGCTCTCTTCCAACTCAGGAACTTTCATCACGTCGTTACGCTGGAATATATACGTGTCCTTGATGCGAAGCACGTTCCTGTTGCCATCCCTATAGATATCGGAAACCTTCCTCTTGTCCGAGTAAAAAGAACCGCCCACCCACAGGAGATTGCCGCTCACGTTGATGAAATGGATGTCGTTGGCCTCCGCCCAATAATTCGTGTCCTTCCCGAACGTGGAATTGACAAGTATATTCCCGGATTCCAGAGACATGTCGTTCCTCACCCCCTCAATCTCGCTCCTCAGCTCCCCGTTCATCACGTAGAACTGCTGCTCCACGGTCATGCCGTTATCGAGGTATATGGACGAGTTCTCTATATAGATCCCGTTCAGGTAAGCCCCGTAACCCTTCAGCTGGGTCCCGTTCTTGGTACGGATCATGGAGAGGTTGCCTAGCTGGGCCTTCAGCGTGTCTTGCGTGGAAACGCCCGTGATACCGTCATATACGGCAATGAACGGCGCTCCTTGATCCGCCGATGTCAGGTAGATAAGGCCCTGCCTAGTGGTATCCCTGTCGTTACCCCAACGCATGGCGAAATCCCCAGCCTCTGGCTCGCCGGTACCCTCTATCAGCGGATAGGCCACGTCGAAATAGTCGGATGAGATACCGATACAGCGACCGAAGATATATTTAGTGGACGTGATACCGTTCCGTCTCTGTATCCTCACGCCGTCACCTTCCCTGAGGTTCATCAGCATAAGGCCGTCCATGTCGTCCATGTAGCATCTCCAGCGATCGGACAGCCTCTCGACCCTCCCTATCTTGTTGATATCGGAGACGATCTGGTTGCCGCCCAACCCGTATATCTGTGAATACACTATCTCGTAGGCCGTGAAGGTCTTCCTAACGAATATGTTGTCAAAGGTTCCCGTGGCCGTGGGGATGTCTATCTCCGTGCCCCAGCCGGTGAAGCCGGGGGCGAACGATATGGAGCCGATCTTGTTGCCAGCGTATATGTCGGAACGCACCTTCAACGCCTCCATGATACCGGAACCGTCGGCCTTGATCTCCCAGCCCTTACCGTCCATGCCGTCAAGAAAGATGGAGGAGCCTATCTTCTTGTCGAAGATGATCTCTCCCGCCGCCTCGTCATTGATATCCTTGCGAAGATACCTCTTATCCAAGTCCTCAAGATCGAGTATGTCACAGGTATCCAAGCCCGTGACATGGCCGAAGTCATCAAGACCTATTCCCGCTAAGGCTTTTTTCTTTTCTTTGATAATTGAATTTGCGGTAGACGTGTCCTTATGAGATATCTCATATATATGATCATTCTTGGTAATAGATATACCCTTCCCTTCTTGAATCTCAATAAGCGAAGCCCCCCCACCGCCTTCTCCGGATTCTATTCGATAGCTCGTTATAGATCCGCCTCCAATAGCGTCTAACGCCCTTCCAGTACGTGGAAGGGCTGTCTTTCTTATCTTACTATGACGTACATTCATTACCATATCTATATATGTACCGATATGGTGTAATACATCAGTCGTATGGTATATCGCTTAACTTGGCGGTGTCATCGGAATATCCTACAGCAGAGAGTTTTGCGATAGATAACCTAAAGTCAAGATCACATCCAGTCACAAGATACTCTCCAGATAATACAGGAGAGTATCTGAGGTAAGATAATGCAGGATTACCAATAAGCTTAACGTCTACAGAAAAACGCTCATTCTTTTGACTAAAATTAGAGTGCACGGTACACATCAACAGCCTTTCCAATATATCCGTCTGGTTTGATCTAGTGAATGATAATTGAAACTTATAGTTATTTCCATCCTTTTTTAGTATACTTGCTTTACTTGTTGGGACATTATCTTCATTAGCCGATATACATTTCAATGTTATCTCCTCAAAATCCGAAGCGACCTTCTTATTGATATAACTTTTAAACTCGTAATCATCAGTATTCAAGCTGTCTCCCTTATCATTCTCGAAATCCATACTGACATGGTCTATAAGTATATTTTTAACCCTATCCGCAGGAAATATCTCCTCCTTATCCAAAACCAGCCGTTTTATTACGCTATATCTCATGCGCATCACCAAATATCCGCTTACCGGCGGTGCGATCAACCGATTACCCGCTTGATCCCTTGACGAGCTAAGAGATTCGCCTAAAGACATATTTTGTCCATTTGTCAACCATTGATTCGCAATTCTCGAGGTAGAAGCGCTGGCCGTTTCTGATAATGACACATAAGTTAAAATGAATTTGCCCTGTGGAACACTGGCTCCCGTTACATTCTTCCATCCCTCATCAAACCTATAACTATTATCATAATACATAATAGGGGTACCCATACTATCATACAGAACCAAGTCACCATATATCCCCATAACACCAGTTCGCTCATCATCCTCTATGATGTCCGTATCAAAAGGGTCATCCCTAGTATTAACATACGCTTGTGCCTTGATCCTAAGATAGTTCTTAGAGTCTGTATTTCCTATAATAAATACGTTTTTGCCATCAAAAGACCATCGATTGATCGCTGAGCTATCACCCGTATATATCATCTCCGCACCTATCAGGGCATCGGCTCCGGTATTTCTCTTATTCTCGTAATACAGGAAACGGCCCTCTTTCCAAGGAGGGCATAATCCATACTTTTTCAAGACATAGCCGGCATTATCAGATGTGGATATAAGATTTTCCAGATTATCTTCCTCTACATCATATGAAAACACCCCATCTTTGTCAGCGTATAATGAGCTTGTAATAGTCACGTTGTTAAACATCTCCTCAAACCCATAATCCCCCTCTGATGACATAGTACCGATATCCAAGGCGTTTCCATAATAAAAGTCAACAAATTCCTCATCCTCGTATGTCATGGATGAGAAATCAAACCTTTTCATTGGTAAACCTTTCTTAATGGTGTTATAATCATATACATATACATTCCCATCTTTCTGTACCATCATTAAAGCAAAAGGTCTCAAACAATTGTCCAAGACCTCTCTACAAGACATAGGCTTGCCATCCTCGTCATAAAAATTAGAAGAGGTAACATACGATTTATGAAGAGCAGTCTCGGATGAGTTTAAAGATATACCTCCTATTGTAGTCGTGCAACCTATATATATCTTTCCAAATGGCAATTTCAACTTATCCAAACACCTTTTTATATGCGTCATCACAGGGACGATATCGCTATATTTTGCGTCTGAGTCATTAATATATTTCAGTCTCTCTGTTATATTGAAATCAGAAGCGGAGAATTCTACTTCATAAGGTGAGGATTTAGATAATACCTCGTTGTATAATTCTGAATCCAGCCATCCTGTCCAAAACAAAATTCCTCCCCTATAAAAATCAACTCTATATCCTTGCATATCATCAGTATGAAGTGAAATAAACTGAAAATCATATTGACTGATAAGATGTATCGTTGCTTGAGCCGTATGAACAGGATCAAGCTTCATAACATCGGCATATCTTAATACAAAAGGAGATTTTCCGGTTTTCACATACTCTTCAATACCTGAAACTTCTGAAAGAATCTCAACTCGATTAAGGATTCCATCTAATCCCTTAAACTCATTATAATAAACCCTGTTCATCTACCTCTCCTCCTTTTTCTATCAGTATTCGCTAATAATATCCTCATTTGCTCACCCGACACTACCACTTCGCCTGTTACACGTACATCTTTCCCCTTAATCCCTCCTTGATTCAATATTTGGAACAGATTACCTTGCTGAGACCTGTTTAATATCATTTCTCCTGAATTTACCATTGCCGGCACACGATCCCCCGAATACATACTACCGGGGACTATACCGCCATTAGCGAATTTAGGAATTGCCGCTATAGCCGCCACGATTGAGGCCACAGCGGCCCCCGCCGTAAGCCATCCAAATGGGCCGGAAGATGCGGCACCCAATACGGCTGACGATCCTGCCGCTTTCGCGGCATTGGCCGGGGCGCTCGAGGCACAGCCCCGCCGCTTCACCATCCGGGAAGCTGTCCTTGCACCGCAGGAGATGATTCCTGCCGCCGAGGCCGTGGGCCGCATCTGCGCCGCACCGGCGGTCTCCTGCCCG
>OGHV01001589.1_pt1 | contig 12405 bp, 10 predicted proteins | sample 1571551 | NCBI WGS metagenome assembly OGHV01 (sample SAMEA2581960, study PRJEB24529) | metagenome | biome: Human gut stool | place: China | collected 2011 | reverse complement strand
ACCGGAATCACCCTCTCCTCAATCCCCTCAATCTCAATAAACCTCTGCCGCCCCAACATCTCCACCATCTGCGCAAGCAGCTCCCTGCTCCCCTGCGCCTCCATCTCCACGCGGTCATCCCAGTTATTTCTCACCCAACCGGTAACCCCCAAAGAACTGGCAATATAACAGGCCCGATAGCGAAATCCAACTCCCTGCACTCTCCCCGAAAACCAATAATGCTTCCTTATCAGATTCTCTCTCATCTCCGAACCCTTCCCATCCTGAACATCATGCTTTTTCCAGACTCCCCGGCCTTTCTCATACTCCTCAGCAATCTCCTCACCTGTCTCAGAATCCTGCAGAAACGTTCTGTACTTCTTTCTCTTAAAATCAAATATACTCAACAGCAACCCTCTCTCACAGCTACTGTGCCGGCAACTTGATTTCCCGAACATTCTCATGTCTTTCCTGCCAGCCTGTTTCAGGAATCACTCTGCCGCCACACTACAATCACACCCTGATCACAAATCCGTCTTTTCTCGCTTTCGCTTTCGGATATTCCCCGGAGCGATAACCAAGCACACAATGACCAATTCCAACATAAGACTCCGGCACACCCCACTCTGCCTTCAATGCCTTTCCTTCTTCAGAAGCAAACACCTCTCTTGCACGATGAATCCAGCAGGAATCAACCCCAAGGGCATGAGCAGCATTCATCAGATTTCCCATAACCAGACTTCCATTTTCCACACATGTAGGCATATTACTGTCTGCAAAGACCACAACAACTGTCGGTGCCCCATAGAACGGATCACTCTCAGTCCCCATCACATCCGCATTCATTTTAGAAAGCTTCGCAACAAGTTCCGGATTCTGTGTTACTACCATAAGTGTACCCTGTTGTCCCATTCCGCTTGGTGCGTATTCCCCTGCTTCAAGAATTTCATTCAACACTTCTTCCGGCACCAGATCTTCTTTATAACCACGTACACTTCTTCGCTCCAAAAGATTTTTTATTGTTTCATTCATGTCTCATATCCTCCTGTATTTATTTTCATCACTGTCAAAGCAACATTACTGTCCACCACGTTCTCAGCAACACAGTCAGGCAACAATATCTTCCTATATTATAGCACTACATCTACCAAAACTCACCTGTATTTCCCATAATTTTCAGGCAAATTTCCTTGCCCCTGCATCACAACTGGTCTATAATAAAGAACAGACTAACATGAGGTATAAAACTATATGAACAAAAAAGAAATTTCTGAAATCAAGAAACAGTTCACTCCCGAGAACTGTTCTCTCACCCGCATCTGCGGATGTTACGTTGACGGAGAAAAGAATAAAAAAACCGAACTGAAAGAAGCATTTCTCTCTTTATCAGAAGAAGAAATGTTCAAATACTTTGAAATTTTCCGCAAATCCCTTTCCGGAACAATAGGAAAAAATCTGATGAACATGGAATTTCCTCTCGAGCAGGAAACGGAGGGCGGAACTCAACATTTTCTTATGAAACTGAGAGAAAGCAAACTGACCGATGATGCACTGGTAGAAAGTTTCTACGATAAGATCATTGAAAACTATGATTATCCCGAAAACTACTACATCATCCTGATCCATGGAGTATATGATATCCCCGGAAAGTCTTCCGACGGTGCAGAAATGTTTGATGCATCTGATGAGATTTATGAGCACATCATGTGCTGTATCTGTCCTGTAAAACTCTCTAAGGCAGGTCTTTGCTACAATGCCGAAACCAACAGCATCCAGGACCGTATCCGCGACTGGATCGTGGAACTTCCGGATGTTGCTTTCCTTTTCCCGCAGTTTAACGACCGCAGCACTGACATCCATGGTGTCCTTTATTATAGTAAAAATGCAAACGAGCTTCGGGATATTTTTATCGATGAACTGCTTGGATGTACAGCACCTCTTTCTGCAGGAGGACAGCGTGATTCCTTTAACGCACTGGTTGAAGATACTCTGGGCGACGACTGCAGATATGACACTGTATTAAGCATTCACGAGAAATTAAACGACCTGATCGAATCACAGAAGGATGAGCCGGAACCTGTAGTTCTGACCAAATCTGAGGTAAAACGCCTCTTTGAAGAATGCGGCGTAGAAGATGAAAAACTACAGTCATTTGATGAACAATACGAGATCACAGCCGGGGAAAAATCCTCTCTGGTCGCTTCCAACATCACCAATACAAAAAGATTCGAGATCAAAACCCCGGATGTTGTAGTCCACGTAGATCCTGAACGTGCCGATCTTGTGGAAACACGCATAATTGACGGACGCAAGTGCCTTGTGATCCCAATGGAAGGCGAAGTTGAACTGAACGGAATCCGCGTACATACAGGAAATGAAAATCCTTCTGATGACGAATTTTATGACAATACAGATACTGAGACAGAGGAGACATCTGATGGAGAATAATCGTAAACTCTTATTTTTTGACATTGACAAAACCCTGTTAACCCCTTACCCATGGACAGTTCCGGACAGTGCGAAACAGGCTTTAAAAGAAGCCCGCTATAATGGTCATCTCCTTTTCATCAATTCCGGACGTACCTATACAATGATTCCGGAAATCATTAAAGAAATGGGATTCGACGGCTATGTATGCGGATGCGGTAGCCAGATTTATATGAATGAAGAGCTTTTGTTTTCCAGTTCTATTCCAAATCCGCTTTGCCGTAAAACAACAGAATTACTGCGGGAATGCAGAATTCCTGCGTTTTTTGAACGCCCGGATAAGATTTTATATGACAGCAGTTCATGTGCTGTTCCTGAAACTGTTCAGAAGCTGAAAGCAGAAGTTATAGTAGAAGATCTGGCTCTCTACCCGCCCGAAACATACAACCATTTTACATTTGACAAGTTTCTGGCTTTTCCGTCTGCTGATTCTGATATGGAAACTTTCCGCAAATTTGCAGATGAACATTTTCTGTGTTTCATACATGAAGACAAGGCCTGGGAACTGACTCAGAAAAATCTCAGCAAAGCAACCGGAATCCGGTTTCTGGCAGACCGTCTTGGGGTTCCGGTCAAAGACACCTATGCATTCGGTGACAGCACGAACGATCTTCTTATGCTGCAGCTCGCCGCAAACAGCATCGCAATGGGCGACTCGGATCCCCTGATCCTGCCTCACTGCACTTACCAGACAACCAATATCGAAGATAACGGAATTGCCAATGCTTTGAAGCATTTCCATCTCATTTAGCAGAACATACAAAATAACGTATTATCATATCTCTATTTATCTGTGTTATTTTTGCATATTTAGGAGAATGATTTCGGATTTATTTAAACTTAAAAACAGCTATGTGAAAACACTCAGGTTTTCATCATAGCTGTTTTAATTTACAATACTCAATTCCTATCAGCAAGCTACTGACAGTTCGGATTTTCTTATTTAGCTGCTTCTGTCGGTGTTGCTTCCGGTGTTTCAGTAGTTTCTGCTGCTTCTTCCTCTGCCGCAGGTGTCTCAGTCACATCTGTATCTTCTGCTGCAGGTGTTTCTGTAACTTCCTCTGTTTCCGGTGTTGGAGTTGCCTCTTCTGTCACTTCAGGTGTCGGTGTTTCCGGAACCGGGGTAGGAGTCGGTGCCATGAAGGTATGTTTGTCAGTGATCTTAAGTGTCTTAATGACTTTCTTAACCGCCTTTACATCTGCCTCATCCAGCCATTTGGCAGTTGTATCTGTAAAATAGGTATTTTCTTTGGAATTCTGAAGAGATTCTCGCTTGGAAGCTGTGGCATCTTCATCATTGATCTTGTCAAGTCTTACTACATAGTATCCTGTGTCAGTCTCAATAATATTGTCTGCAACTTCTCCATCCTTCAGTCCTCTCAGAACCTTCAGAACCTCATCCGGATATGCCTCGCTGCCGGAATCTTCATCCTCGTCTTCGCTCTCTTTTGTTGTAAAATTACCCTGTACTGCAGAATAACTGTCATCTACACCTTTGGCAATCTCACTCATGTCTGCTGTAGGATCCTCTTTCATCTTATCCAGAATCTCCTGAGCCTGTTCTTTCTTAGTCTTTTTCTCCTCATCAGTTATATCATCACCGCTTGTAGAGATACTTACATAAGTGAAGGTTGTCTGATTCGCTTCATCATCAGAAACTGTGATCTTTCCTTCTGCTACAACCGGATCATACATCTTCTTCTGAATTGTCTGAAGCTCCAGAAGTGTTTTTACCTGATCTTCCGTTACCGCAAGTTCCTTAATTGTCTCTTCACTGTTTGCAGCCATAAACTGTGATGCTGCATCTGCGATCGCTGCTTCATCATCATCTGTAAGCTCTACGTTATAATCCGCAGCCTTCTCTTTGAGAATATACATCTTCTCAACAGACTCCAGACTGCTTGTCACTGCCTGATCACCATAAGTCTCATCTGAATCATCACCTGCTGTCTGATCCCAGATATTATCTGCACTTCCCATATAATTTAAATACATGGTTGTTGTCTGCTGTTGTTGTTCGCGGGCATAAAGACTTACAACTCCAAGCGGAATATCTGTTCCGTCAACAGTAGCCACTGTCTTTGTTCCATCTAATGTTTTACTTCCACAGCCGGAAAGCATACCAACTGACATCACACCTGCCAGTGTCACAACGGCTGTTCTCTTTACCATTTTTTTCATTTCTTCCTCCATATTATCAATCTGGTCTTTCTTCCATACCACTTTCCCAGAATGTACTGTTATTAGAGTATAAACTTTTTTCCTGCGAAGGGCAAGGCAAATCGAAAAATATGTAGTATATTTCACATATTTTCCGCCATGCTCTTAAGTTCCTCTGCAAATTCCGTCAATGCCAGGATCAGATTCCCCTGTGGTTCCAGGATAAATTTCGGTTCCTGCTCATTCTTAAACTGCAGACCTCTTCTGTATTTCTGCATAAGAGCCGGAAAGCCTTCTGTATTCAGCCTTGCTTTCTCATAAAGGGTAAACCGGACTGTTTTTCCAGTCTGCTTTATTTCCGTTACGTACCCCTGATGAGCAATCGCCTTTAACTTCGCAATCGCCAGAAGATTCAGCACTGCCTTTCCGGGTTCTCCGAAACGGTCCAGAAGTTCTTCCAGCATATCATCATAATCCTGTTGTGTCTCAATCCCCGCAATTCTTTTATAAATATCCAGCTTCTGAAATTCATTACTGATGTAGGAATCAGGAATATACGCATCAACATTCAGATCAACCGATGTCTCGAAATCCTCCATTGTATGAATACCCTTCGCCTCTTTCACTGCTTCATTGAGCATCTTACAATAAAGATCATATCCAACCGCATTCATATGTCCATGTTGCTGCGCGCCCAGCAGATTTCCGGCACCTCGAAGTTCCAGATCTCTCATTGCAATCTTAAATCCGCTTCCCAGATCCGTATACTCGCGGATCGCAGCCAGACGCTTCTCAGCCGTCTCCTTCAGCATCACATTCTTTCTGTACATCAGAAACGCATAGGCAGTTCTGTTGGAACGCCCGATCCTTCCCCGAAGCTGATAAAGCTGAGAAAGCCCGTATCTATCTGAATCATGGATAATCATAGTATTTACATTGGAAATATCCAGCCCTGTCTCAATGATCGTGGTGGAAACCAGCACATCAATATCCCCGTTTACAAAGGAATACATCACATTCTCCAGTTCCCTCTCACTCATCTGGCCATGAGCAAAATCCACCCTTGCATCCGGCACCAGCTTCGCAATACGCAGGGCAACATCTGCAATATCCGTCACTCGATTATAAACATAATAAACCTGTCCGCCTCTGCGCAATTCCCTGTTGATAGCCTCTCGGACCGTCTCTTCATCATATTCCATAACATATGTCTGGATCGGCATTCTGTCCATAGGAGGCTCCTCCAGGACACTCATATCCCGGATTCCGATCAGGCTCATATGAAGAGTACGGGGAATGGGCGTTGCAGTCAGTGTAAGGACATCCACATCCTTCTTTAACTGCTTGATTTTTTCCTTATGCGTAACTCCAAACCGCTGTTCCTCATCAACGATCAACAGGCCAAGATTTTTGAACTGTACGTCTTTGGAAAGGATTCTGTGCGTTCCAATGATCACATCCACCTGACCTTTTTTCAGATCTTCGATTGCCTTCTTCTGTTGTGCCGGGGTCCGGAATCTGCACAACAGTTCCACACGTACCGGAAATTCCTTCATCCTCTGCACAAAGGTATTATAAATCTGCTGCGCAAGGATTGTTGTAGGTGCAAGATAAGCTACCTGTCTGCTCTCCTGTACTTCCTTAAATGCGGCACGCAGCGCCACTTCTGTTTTGCCGTATCCCACATCCCCGCAGATAAGCCGGTCCATAATCCTGGTACTCTCCATATCACGTTTGGCATCCTCAATAGCACTGAGCTGATCCTCTGTCTCTTCATATGGAAACATTTCTTCAAATTCTCTCTGCCATACAGTATCAGGACCACAGACATATCCTTCCTTTTCCTGACGCACTGCATAAAGCTCTACCAGTTCTTTTGCAATATTTTTAACTGCCCCACGAACCTTGCTCTTTGTTTTATTCCACTCCTGAGTACCAAGTTTGTTCAGCTTCGGAGCCTTTGAAGCATCTGCCCCTGAATATTTCTGCAGACAGTCAAGCTGAGTAGCAGGAATATAGAGATTGCTTCCGCCTCTGTATTCAATTTTAATATAATCTTTAACGATCCTGTCTACTTCAACTTTTTCAATTCCTCGGTAAATACCAAGACCATGCTTTTCATGGACAACAAAATCGCCGATAGAAAGCTCCGCAAAATCCTGAATACGGCTTCCACTGTAATTTTTTTTCTTCTTTTTTTTCTGTTCCTGTCCAAAAATGTCAGATTCTGTCATTACCGCAAACTTGATCAACGGGTATTCAAAGCCCTTCTTTGCATGGCCATAAACCACCATGATCTCGCCCGGACAGATCTCCCTGTCATAATCTTGTCCATAAAAGGCTGCCAGTCCCTCTTCCTGAAGATCCTTTGCCAGCCTCTCGGCCCTTGTGCGGGAACCGGAAAGCAACGCGATCCTGTATCCCTGTTTCTTATACTGATGAAGATCTTTTACCAGAAGTTCAAAACTGTTGTTATAAGCGCTGATTGATTTTACCTCCAGGTAAAATTTCTCCCGCACTTTCCAGCCTGCCTGTTTCGGTTCCAGCGCACATACAGAAATACAGTTGCGTTTATTCAGTTCTTTTTGAAGCTGTTCAAAAGAACTAGGCCAGTTTTCCGGCTGATTCCGGCTGCCTTTTTCCTCTCTGTGCATACGGCTCTGTCTGTACTCTTCTTCTACAGCCCCGCCTTTCTCAGTCAGTCGGTTTGGTTCATCCAGAAAGATTATGGTTCTTTCCTCCGGAAAATAATCCAGGAAGGAAACCATATCCTTGTCCCCTATATGCTCCACCGCCGGATAGATCGTAAGTTCTTCCAGATTTTCCAGAGAACGCTGACTCTCCGGATCAAAACTCCGGATAGAATCAATCTCATCTCCCCAAAGCTCGATTCTCCATGGATTTTCCTCAGTGAGACAGTAAATATCCACAATACCGCCACGCACAGAGAACTGCCCCGGCATTTCCACCTGTCCTACCCGCTCGTAACCTAAAGCCACCAGCTGGTTCTTCAGCTGTTCTATGTCTACGGTGCTGTCACTTTCGTAATGAATCAGCTGTTCTTTTATCTTTTCCAGAGATTCCAGAAAATCCATACATCCGTCAATACTTGTAACAACTGTCAGTTCTTTCTCTTCCAGTAAGGCCTTAATGACCTTCATCCTCTGACGTATCAGCAGATTTCCATGGATATCTGCCTGAAAGAACAGAAGATCTTTCGCAGGATAAGAATACACTTTTCTGTCATAAAATCTGTAATCTTCATAAATTTCTCTGGCGCGGCGTTCGTCCTCCGCCAGGATCAGACGATAAGGCGCAATCCCGGAAAGTCCGTACATCAGATGAGATTTCTGCGATTCCATACACCCCGAAACCTGCAGGATTCCCTTATTCGTTTTGCTTTTTTCTTTAATCTGTTCAAACTCTGCAAACCCCTGCAGAGGTGTTAAAAATGCTTTCATCTTCACCCCTCATGATCCTTCGACGTAATAAAAGCGGCTTCTGTTTCCAGTTACCGCTTTCTATACCTTTTGCTGAATAATCATCTGTTTCCTGTCTGCTTATTTCTGTACAGGTACTTTTCTGTTATATTCGTTCATGGCTGCATCTGTACCCTGTGAGATTATGATATCCACAGCCTTTGCCGCCTTTGCTATTGCTTCATCCACAAGTTTCCTGTCTTCTGTGGAAAATCTGCCAAGTACATGATCTGCCAGATCCCACCCCTTCGGCTTTGCACCAACTCCTACTTTGATACGGAGAAATTTCTCTGTGCCAAGCTGGCGGATAATATCTTTGATCCCGTTATGTCCACCCGCACTTCCCTGCTTGCGGATGCGAAGCTGCCCGGGCTCCAGATCAATATCATCATAAATAACAATAAGCTCTGATTCCGGATCAATTTTAAAATAATTCGCCATCTCACGAACAGGACCGCCACTCAGGTTCATAAAAGAAAGCGGCTTCATAAGAATCACTTTCTCTCCGCCGATCATAGTTTTACCGTACATGGCATTAAATTTCACACCACCCTGAGGGACATTGTAATCCTCTACCAGACGGTCAACGGTATCAAATCCCATATTGTGGCGTGTTGCTTCATACTGTTTCCCGGGATTTCCCAGGCCAACTACTAAATACATATATGTGTCTCCTGCTTAATTTAACACCATTTTCCGGAATTACCATACCTGTCCTGATGTCAAATTTATTTTTTTACATCCTCTAAAGTGTGTTCAAAAACCAATCCTGCAAATTGTAACGCACATCTTGCGGAAAGCATTTTTCAAACACACGCTAAGATAATTAATTAAAATATACCATCTCTTCCTTAAGCGGCTCGCATTCTTTCACATCACTTGCATAAAGAACAATGCCCTCACCCTGATATTCTGTACGGTTCTCAAATGCGACCTTCGCTGTTACTTCTACCCAGCTGCCCTCTTTGATATGCGGTGCATAATCGCTTCTGCACACGTATCCAAGGAAAGTGGTATCATCTGCGCAGCAGGTCATTGCCACACGTCCCGGAACAAAGAATTTACTTCCCATTCCACGTGGTTTCATGACACGTCCTTTAAAGCGGACAATTTTGTCTACATATTTATCCGGATTATCCATGGCATCCACAAACCAGATACCATAATCTTCCGGTGGAATCTCAATGATCGGTGCATTGATATCAAACGGCATCTCATCCTGGAAAATGTCATCCATCTCGCCCTCTTCATTTTCAAAGATAACCTCTGCACTCTGATTTGCGACCTTGATCCCTCGTCTGTATGCAGGAAGCGGATCTCCCTCTTTACAGCGGTTAAATACAACCATATCTGTATTTCTGATCATATCCATGAACAGAGATTTCATGTTTGCCATATAAACCTGATAAGTAGTTGCATCCACACAGGTAATCTCCTGCTCAATGCCCCAGCCTTCAGGAAGCTCCATCTGCTCAAACTTACTTACAAGCCACATTCCGTTGTACTCGATCACAACACGCTCCGGCTGATGGATGATATCCATGGCAGCCAGACGCTGTGGTGTCAGATCTTCTTCATCCTCGATCACTTCCACAACTGTGTTTGTAAGTTTCAGTTTATCCATATCATATTCTTCTTCGCCTTCTTCGCAAAGAATCAACAGAGTTTTGCCGTCAATGGCAAAGTACTCCTGCTGCAGTGTAAAATCCAGGAAAGTAGTCTTTCCGCTTTCCAGGAATCCCGTAACCAAATAAATGGGAACTCTGATATCATCCATCATATAATTTATTCCTTTATCTTTATTCTGATTCTGTTATTATCTGCCGAAATCGTTCAGTCTCGCATCTATGACACAGGATTTCATGCTCCGATGAGCTGAATCCAGATGCAGTATTTTAGAAGATTGCCATAAATCGCTGCTTCCTCATGATCATTATGCAAGCCCAAATAATTCTGCAAGTTTATCTTCTTTCAGTTTAGAGCCGATTACGCAGAGACGACCTGTATATTCCGGTGCACCTTCACGGATTTCTGTTTCCTCCGGAACCATGTCAAAATAAATCCATGTTCCGTCTTCTGCAGGAAGCATTCCCTTTGCACGAAGAATAATACCGTAATCTTCAGAAGCGGAAAGAGCCTCAAGCATCTTCTCAAGACCTTCTCTTGTGTATTTCTTAATCGTCTCACGTCCCCAGCTTGTAAATACCTCATCTGCGTGATGATGGTGATGGTCATGACAGGAGCAGTTGGGGTCATCGCACTCGCCGTGGTCATGATGATGCTCATGGTCATGCTCATGGTCATGCTCATGGCCGCAGCACTCGTCATGGTCATGGTCATGCTCGTGCTCATGGCCATGATGGTGATGTTCATGCTCATGCTCCTCGTGCTCATGGTCATGGTGGTGGCAGGAGCAGTTGGGATCGTCGCACTCGTGGTCATGGTGATGCGCGTGTTCATCGTGATCGTGATGGTGTTCATGCTCCTCGTGGTCGTGATGGTCATGATCGTGATGGTGTTCGTGCTCCTCATGCACATGCTCGTGGTCATGGTGGTGATGCGCATGCTCGTGCTCCGCCTCATCGGCGGCGTGCTCGGCGCACATCTTCTACAGCAGCTCGTCCGCCAGGGACACCTTTTCAATGGCCGCCAGGATGGTCTTGCCGTCCAGCTGGTCCCAGGGGGTGGTGAGGATGGCGGCCTTGGGGTTCTTGTTCCGCAGCAGGCTGACAGCCGCGTTCAGCTTGGCCTGGTCCATGTTCTGGGTGCGGGAGAGGAGGATGGCGGAGGCGTGTTCCACCTGGTCGTTGAAGAACTCGCCGAAGTTCTTCATATAGATCTTGGCCTTGGTGGCGTCGACCACGGTGACAAAGCTGTGGAGCTGGAGAGCGGGGGCCTCCTTCTGCACCCGCTCCACGGCGGCGATGACGTCGGACAGCTTGCCCACGCCGGAGGGCTCGATGACGATGCGGTCGGGGGCGTAGTCGGCCAGTACCTGCTTCAGGGCGGCGCCGAAGTCGCCCACCAGGGAGCAGCAGATGCAGCCGGAGTTCATCTCGGTGATCTCCACGCCGGCGTCCTTGAGAAAGCCGCCGTCGATGCCGATCTCGCCGAACTCATTTTCAATGAGGACGATCTTCTGACCGTGGAAGGCCTCGTCCAGCAGCTTTTTGATGAGAGTGGTCTTGCCGGCCCCTAAAAAGCCGGAGATAATGTCGATCTGTGTCATAGTATTGCCATATCCTTTCTGATAAATCAAGAGTAATCAAGGAAAAACGCCCTCCCTCTGGGAGAGGGCAGTTCATACAGGGTCAGTCCCAGAGCAGGCCGGCGGACTCCAGCAGGGCGTGGAGCAGGCCGGCGGCGGTCTCCCGGGTGCCGGGCTCCCGGGGCTGCTGGCTGCCGGCCAGGGCCCCCAGGCGGTCCAGGTTCCGGGCGGGGATCTGCGCCCACTCGGAGAAGTCGTGGTAGACGCCCCAGTCCCCGGCGGACAGGCTCTCCTCCGCCAGCTCCCGGCCCTCCATGGTGGCCCAGGCGGCCACGGAGGAGAGGACGGTGACCATCTCCTCATAGGAGATGGTGTCCTCCGGGCGGAAGCGCCCGTCCCCGTCGCCGGACAGGAAGCCCTTGGCGGCCATGGCGTTGACTGCGCCGGCGTACCAGGCGGAGGGGTCCACGTCCGAGAAGGGAGCGCTGTCGCTCCGGCGCAGGTTCAGGGCGGAGGCCACCATGGCGCTGAACTCCGCCCGGGTGATGGTCTCCCCGGGGTGGAAGGTCCCGTCCTCATAGCCGGAGAGCAGGCCGTACACCGCCAGGGTGTCGATGGCCTGGGAGAAGGGGGAGGAGGCGGTGTCGGAGAAGGTCCGGCTGTGGAACTCCAGGCCCCACTGCTGGGCCAGCTCCTTCGGGGCCACCTCAGTCCAGGTGCTGCCGCTGTACCCCACGGACAGGTGGGCGGAGGGGGGCAGGGCCTCCAGCAGCTCAGTGAAGGCGGCGCGGTTGTCCACGTGCCGGGCCTTCCGGTCGTCCAGGTAGAAGGTGTGCCCGGCCAGCTCCAGCTTCAGGGAGCCGTCCGCGATGCCGGGGACGTCGGCCCGCAGGAGGCGGGCGGCGGCCTCGGTGTTCTCCTGGGAGATCAGCAGGGTGGGGAGGACCCCCATGGTGTCGTTGGTGACGCCGTTGGGGGAGTAGAAGCGGTAGGCTGTGACCTTCAGGCAGTCGCCGTCAAACAGGGCCGGGGCGTTTTTTTCGTCCAGATCCGAAGAGCGTCGTGTAGGGAAAGAGTGTAGATCTCGGTGGT
>OGHV01001578.1_pt1 | contig 12496 bp, 8 predicted proteins | sample 1571551 | NCBI WGS metagenome assembly OGHV01 (sample SAMEA2581960, study PRJEB24529) | metagenome | biome: Human gut stool | place: China | collected 2011 | reverse complement strand
ATAAATAGTTATTTAAAATCTGAATTTAAAGATTTAAAACCTACATTTGAAAAAGTAAATATGAAAAAAGTTATAGAATTTGGATTAAAAAAATACTCTTTAGATATAGAGCAGAAAAAAGTAGATTTAAAATTGGAGCTAGAAGATTTGGAAATAAGAACAGATGTAAAGATATTTAATATAATTTTAAATAACTTACTAACCAATGCTTTAACTTATATGAATGATGAGAAAAAGCTAGGAATATATCTAAGAGATAATAGTTTGGTAATAGAAAATAGTGCTGATACTATATCAGATGAGGTTATAGAAAAAATATTTAATCCTTTCTATAAAATAGATAGCTCTCGGAATAGAAAGTATGGTGGAACAGGATTGGGATTATCAATTGTAAAAAATTTATTGGAAGCTTTAAACTTAAAATATAGTTTTACATATGACAAAGACAGAAAATTTGCGAAATTTACAATAATTTTTTTATAAAAAATATTGACTCTCAAGTCACTTTATGGTTTATAATATTTAAGTTAAGATAGATTGTAATATGGAGATGAGAGAGGTGGGAAAAAAGGAATTAATAGTATCCTCAGCTAAAAAAGTTATTTTAGAAAAGGGGTATAAGAATATATCTGTAGAAGATATTACTAATGAAGCTAGGATAGCTAAGGGAAGTTTTTATACATATTTTAAAAGTAAAAATTTAGTAATTGATTATATTCTTGAAGAGGTAATAACAAAAAGAAAAAATGAGTTTAAATTAGATAAGAGAAAGTCTTTAGAAAATACTATAAAAAGTTTAGTAAGAACTAGAATAAAATTAGATGATGAAAAGTTGAAAGAGAATTTAGTGTTAGTTAATCTTTTTAGGAATGTGGCTTCTCTAGATGAAAAGACTTTGATGTTACTAAAGGAATTGGAAAAAGTTATAATAGAAAGAATGGAGAGTATAATATTAGCCTATCCAAAAGAGATAAAAATAGAGAGAAAGGATATAAAGTTTTACTCTAAAATGTTAAATAATATTATCTCTAATTATAAAACTTTTACTCTTTTTTTCTCAGAAAAAAGTAATCAATTTATTACTGATATAGAAGAGGTAAAGAAAAAATATCAAACAGAAGATTTTGAAAGAAATGTAGAAATAATTTCAAAAAGTATTTTAAAAATTTTAACATATTAGGAGGTAAGTTATGAAAAAAACTTTAGGATTACTTTTACTTTTAAGTAGTTCAGTTTTTGCAAGAGAGCTAACTCTTGACCAAGCCATTCAAATGGCATTAGACAATAGCAAAGAGATGCAAATATCTCAAAGAGATGTAGAAACAGCTAAATTAAATGTGGGGATAGCATTTAAAAATGCACTACCAAGTGTTGTGTATACTGGTTCATATACTAGAAGTGAGTATGAAAGAGAGGTAACAAGAAGATTAGGAGAGAATAGAGAGCCACAAAAAGTAGATGCTAAAGGTGGATATACTCAAAAGATAACTATTTCTCAGCCAATCTTTCAAGGGGGAGCTATTTTAGGTGGTATTCAATATGCGCAAGCATATAAAAGCGTTGCTAACCTTATGTATCTAAGTTCTCAAAGAGATGTAAGACTTGAAACTATTCAAATATACTCTAATATAGTAAAGAGTGAAAAAGATTTAGAAGCTCTTATGTCATCTAAAGAGGAGTTAAAAGCTACTTATGATAAGCAAAAAGCTCAATTAGATTTAAGACTTATTACTAAAGCTGATCTATTAAAAACTGAGTACTCTATGTTAGAGGTAGACTCTCAAATTATAGGAGCTCAAAATCAAATTACAGTTCAAAAGGAAAATCTAAAATTAAAATTGGGATTACCTAAGACAGAAGATTTAACAGTAGTAGAGTTTGATGTTCCTATGTACTTAAGTAGAAATATTGATTTCCAAGCTGATTTGAATCAAGCTCTTACAGAGAGTATAGATGCTATGGTAGCTAATAAGTATGTAGATATGGCTGATGCTCAAAGAAAAGTTGCTAGAGCAGATATGTTACCTCAAGTTAGCGCTTTTGCTAGTTATGGTGTAGATTCTGATAGAAGAAAATATAATGCTACAATGGATGATGCTGAGTGGAGAGGTGGAGTTCAAGTAACGTGGAATGTATTTGAATTTGGAAAAAACTACGATACATATAAAACTGCAGCAATAGCTAAAGAACAAGAAGAGTTAAGAGAAAAAATATCAAAAGATACTATTGATATAAATGTAACTGATGCGTATTTAGAACTAGTTAGAATGGAAAAAGATAGAGATTCTAAGGGAAGAGCTTTAGAAGCTGCTATGGAAAACTATAAGATAGATAAGGAAAAATATACTGCTGGTTTAATCTCTACTATAGATTTCTTAGCTTCAGAAACACAATTAAGAGAAGCTAAAGTAGCATACAATCAAGTAGTTATTGATTATCTATATGCTTTTGAAAAATATAGAAGTATGTTAATTTAAAAAATGAAATAGACTATCAGGAGGAAAAAGATGAAAAAAGCTAAATATTTAGTATTTGTATTGATGCTAATACTAGTAGGTTGTGGAAAAGAGGAAGAAACAAAAGTAATAGAAAAACCTGCTAAATATGTTGTAACTGAGGGAGTAAAAACAAGAACAATGAATCAAATTTTTAGAAGTGATGCTGTTCTTGAACCTAAAGATAAGATTAACCATCAAACTGAAAAAGGTGGAACAATAGTAAAAATACTTAAGAAAAATGGGGATAAAGTAAAAAAAGGTGAATTAGTAATGGTACTATCTGATAGTGCTACTGAGTCAGCTTATTTTACATCAAAGGCTGATTATGCTTCAAGCAAAGCTTCTATGGAAATAGCTAAAAACAATTATGAAAAATTTAAAAAACTATATGATGAACAATTAGTTTCATACCTTGAGTATGTAAATTATGAAAATAACTACATCAGCGCAAGAGGAGCTTATGAGTCAGCAAAAGCTAACTATGAATCAGCTAAATCTGATTATGATAAACTATATAGAAAAGCTGAGATAAGTGGAACAATAGGAAACTTATTTGATAAGGTTGGTAAAAAAGTTGCCGCTACAGATACAGTATTTACAGTGATAGATGATACTTCAATGGAAGCTTATGTAGGATTCCCAGCAGAGTGGTTAGATGAAATTAATTTAGGATTAGAAGTTCAAGTACAAGTACCAGCTATAGATAAAACTTTAACAGGAAAAATTGTGGAGATTAACCCAATAGCTGAAACTGATACTAAGAAATTTAAAATAAAAGTAGCTGTTGATAATAAAGATAAAGTAGTAAAAGATGGAATGTATTCATTTGTAACTGTACCAGCAGGAAAAACAGAGGCATTATCAGTAAATGATGAAGCTATATTTGTAAGAAACTTACTTTCATATGTATATAAAGTAGAAGATGGAAAAGCTACTAGAATAGAGGTAAAAACAGGAGCTACTAACTTACCTTATACACAAATATCTTCTAACGAGATAAAAGAGGGAGATAGAATAGTAGTAAAAGGAGTATTTGGTCTTGAAGAGGGAGATAAAGTAGAAGAAAATACTCAAGCAAAATAAAATTAACGAGAATTAACGAGGTGAAATATAGATGACACTAGCAGGTTTGTCAATACGTAGACCAGTAGCAACAACAATGGTAATGATTTCCATTATGTTTATAGGTCTTATGGCAATGTTTACAATGAAATCTGAGCTACTTCCAAATATGGATATTCCAGTTGTTACAGTAACTACAACTTGGAATGGAGCAGTAGCTGAAGATGTAGAAACACAGATTACTAAAAAAATAGAGGAGATACTTCCTAACGTTGAGGGAATAGATAAAATTTCATCAACATCTTCTTTTGAGCAATCACAAATAGTTATAGAATTTAACTTTGGAATAGATGCTGATGATAAAACAACAGAGATTCAAAGAGAGTTATCAAAAATAACTAATGATTTACCAGATGATGCTGACACTCCAGTAGCTAGAAAGGTAGAGGCTGGAGCAGGAAACTTAACAATGGTAATGATGTTCTCAGCACCAAATAGAGGAGAATTAAGTACATTTATAGATGAGTATTTAAAGCCTAAATTTGAAAGCTTAACAGGGATAGGACAAGTAAATGTATTTGGTAACCCAGATAAACAGTTACAAATACAATTTGATAGTGATAAGTTAGCAGCATATAACTTATCTCCAGTAGAGCTATATAATCTGATCTCGATGTCTAGTAAAAATTTACCATTAGGAACTGTAAAAACAGGTAATAAAAATATAATTGCTAGATTTATGGGAGAGTTAAACTATATAGATGAATATGAAAATATGATTATTCAAAGTAATGGTAATACATTAAAATTAAAGGATGTAGCTGATATAGTTTTAACAACAGAGGATTTTACAGATAAAGGGTTCTTATCAGGAAAGGAATCAATAGTTGTTGCTGTTGAGAAATCTGCAGATGGAAGTACTATAGAGTTAAATAAAGCAGCAATAAAAGCTCTAGATAGTTTAAAATCAGTAATGCCTCCTGGAACAGAGTATAAGACACTACTAGATACATCAGAAGATATAGAGCAATCTATTTCAAGTGTTTCTAGTAATGCTGTGCAAGGACTTGTGTTAGCTACAATAGTATTACTTGTATTCTTAAAAAATATCAGAGCAACATTTTTAGTTTCTGCAGCTTTACCAGTTGCAATAATATTTACATTTGCTTTCTTGGCATTAGCAGGAACATCTCTTAACCTAATCTCACTTATGGGATTATCAATAGGGGTAGGAATGCTTACAGACAACTCCGTTGTTGTTGTGGATAATATCTATCGTCATATGACAGAGTTACACTCTCCAGTAATGGAAGCATCAGAAAATGGAGCTACAGAAGTAACACTATCAGTTATAGCATCAGCATTAACAACAATGGTAGTATTTATACCTATACTATTTATACCAGGTATTGCTAGAGAGATATTTAGAGACCTATCATACTCTATTATATTCTCAAACGTAGCTGCATTACTAGTTTCATTGACATTAATTCCAATGTTAGCAAGTAGATTTTTAACTAGTAAAATAGATATTACAGCTGAAGGAAAGATATTTACAAAGGTAAAAAGTACATATTTAAAAATTATAAATTGGGCTTTAGTAAATAGATTAAAAACTCTAGTAATAACAATAGTTGTATTTATCTTAACTATTGTTGTAGGTGGAGGAATGCTTAAAGTAGAATTTATGCCTAAGCAAGACCAAGGAAGATACTCTATTGTTGCTGAACTTGGAAAAGGATTGGATTTAGATAAATCTGAATATATAGCTAGACAGATTGAAGAAATTGTAAAAAATGAACCTAATACAAAATTCTATTTTACAGTAGTAACTAATGATTTACTTTCAGTAAACGTAGACATTGGAAAGAAAGATACAAGAGATATTTCAGCATTTGAAATTATTGATAAAATTAGACCAATTGTTGAAAAAATTCCAGATACAAGAATAAGTGTATCAGAAGATTTTGCTATGAGAAGTCCATCAAGAGATGTGGAGTTTGATATAGTTGGAGCTAACTTAGAAGAATTAAAAACAGTTGGAAAAGCTGTATTAGATAAGATGAAATCATATCCAGGAGCAGTTGACGTAAAATCAACTCTTGATCCAGGTAACGTAGAGGCTAGAATTATTTTAGATAGAGATAAGATCAGAAGTTATGGAATAGACCCTGTAACAGTTGGACAAATAATGAGTTACTCTATACTTGGAGGAAATAGAGGAGATACTGTAACAGTAAAAACTGGTTCTGAAGAGATAGATGTTATGGTAAGACTTCCTAAGGATAAGAGAAAAGATATTAATGATATCCAAAATATTAATATCAAAATAGGAGATGGAAAATTTGTTAAGGTTTCTGATATATCTGATGTAATCTATGCTGAAGGATCATCAGAGATCAATAAGACAGATAGAATTTATAGTGTAACTGTTTCTGCTAATGATGGTGGAGTTGGTATTAGAGGATTACAAGAGCAAATGGTAAAAGCATTTAACGAAGCTAATCCACCTGCTTCAGTTTCATATAGATGGGGAGGAGATTCAGAAAACTTACAAGATTCTACTCAACAATTAGGAATGGCACTAGGAATTTCTATTTTCTTAATTTATGCACTACTAGCTGCACAGTTTGAAAACTTCCTATTACCATTTATTATATTAGGTTCTGTACCATTATCACTTATTGGAATAATAATAGGATTAGTTGTATTTGGACAACCAGTGGATGTAATGGTAATGGTTGGACTTATCTTACTAGCTGGAGTCGTTGTTAATAACGCTATTGTACTTATTGACTTTATTCAGTTGACTATTGAAAGAGGAAGTAGCAGAATAGAAGCAGTAGTAGAATCTTGTAGAACAAGACTTAGACCAATACTAATGACAACAATGACAACAGTATTAGGAATGTTACCACTATCTTTAGGAATTGGAGAAGGTTCTGAGATTTATAGAGGAATGGCTATAACAGTAATGTTTGGATTAAGTTTCTCAACTATACTAACTCTAGTAATTATCCCAATACTATTTACATTAGTAGAGGACTTTATAGAGAAATTAGGAAAAGTATTGAAAAAGCTTTTTAATAAAAAATCTGCTGAATAGTAAGGGGGATTAGCATATGAATAAATTTGACAACTATAAATTGATAATGATTTATATTAATGAATCACATAAAACTATGCTTGAAGATTTCTTTGATGATATACATTTTCATATGTATACAGTACAAAGGAAGGCTGAAAGTGTATGGAGTGAAAAATTAAAACATAAGAATACTCAAATATGGCCAGGAACAGATTGTATATTTTTATTATCATTACCAGGAGATAAAGTAGACAATATGTTAAAGATGTTGAAAACTTTTAGAGCTTCATTACCATATGAGATAGTGATGGCAATAGGAGTAATTCCTATGGAAAGAACTATTCCAGATATATCTAGAGAAGATAGTGTAGGAATAGATGAGGCACTACTTGAAAAGTTAAAAAGTAAAAAGAAAAAATAGTATTTTCTAATTGAATCTCTTGGATGAAAATTAATTAGATAAAAGAAAAAGGAGAGAGTTTTGCTGTAATAAGTAAAATATATCTCCTTTTTTATTATCAAAAGATATTGTGATATTTAATGAAAATTATAAATTTTATAATCAATATATTTTGGATAATAAAATAGATTAATAATATATCACACTTGGAAATCTTTCATTTACATTGTGAATAAATTGTGTTAAGATTATAACAGAAAATACTTGGAGGGGATTATGGTGAAAAAGGTAGTAATATTATTAATTTTAGCTACTATTATTGGGTGTAGTGGAGAGAAAAAACAAAATACTACAACTCAAAAAGAGAATATAAAAATAGTAAAAAGTATAAAGTTGGAAGAAAAAACTATAGCTAATATAAAAAATTATAATGGGGAGTTAAAACCTCAACAGGAGATGAAAATAGTAACTACTACTGGTGGGGATATTGAAGAGATATATTTTAAAAATGGAGATAGAGTAAAAAAAGGGGAAGTAATAGCAAAAATATCTAATGCAGATGTAGAAGCAAGTTTTTTTGAGGCACAGGGGCAACTTTTAAAGGCAAAATCTACATACTCAACTGAGAAGATTAGTTTTGAGAAATATAAAAAGCTCTATGAAAAAGAGATAATATCTGAAAATGATTATTTAGCTATAAAAAATAGATATGAAACTGCTCAAGGAGATTTAAAAATAGCAGAAGGGAAATTTTTAAAAGCTAAAGATGACTATGATAGATTGAGAGTTATATCTAAAATAGATGGAGTAATTACAGATCTATTTGTAAAAAAATATGAGAGAGTAGAGAGTGGAAAAGAGATAGTAACTATTGTAGATAGTTCTAAGATGGAAGTGGATATAGCAGTATCTGGAAATGATATAAAATATAGCAAGCTAGGAAATAAAGCTAAAATATATATAGAGGAACTTGGAATAAGTAGAGATGGAGTAATAAGTGAGATAAATCTAAGCTCTGATAGTAATAGTAAAAAATACTCTTTAAGATTATTAGTGGATAATGGAGATAATAAAATTTTAAAGGGAATGTATGCAAAAGTAAATCTAGAACAGGGAGAGGTAAGTGGTATCTTTGTTCCTACTAAAGCTGTTATGATAAAGGATTTATACTCATATATAGCTATAGTGAGAGATGAAAAAGCTACAATATATAGAGTAACACCTAAAGAAACTATTGGAGATATGCAACTAATAGAGTTTGAAGATTACAAAGCTGGAGATAGAGTAGTAGTAGAGGGACAATATCTATTAAATAATAATGACAAGGTAAAGGAGAATTAGTATGAAGTCGATACCAGAATTTTCAATAAGAAAGCCAGCTACTACAATAATGTTTCTAATCTCTATGATATTTTTTGGTTATCTAGGACTAAAAAAGATGCCAGTGGAGATGATGCCAAATATAAATAGACCTACTGTAAGAATAAGGGTAAAGTGGGATGGAGCAACTCCGTCTGATATGGATAAGATGATAACTAGAAAAATAGAAGAGATACTACCTAATGTTGAGGGAATAACAGAGTACAGCTCTGAATCAACAGCTGAAACCTCAATGATATATGTAAAATTTAAATATGGTACTGATGTAGAAACAAAAATAACTTTGATACAAAATGAGATAAATCAAATAAGAAAAAAATTCCCAGAGGATATGGATGAACCAATAATAAGAAAAAGTTCATCTTCTGATGTTCCAGCTCTTACCTTTTCTATGGCTGGTGGGGATTTAGTAGAGATGAGAAGCTATGTGGAAAGCACTCTTAAACCTATGCTAGAGAGAATAGAGGGAGTATCAGAGATAGAGGTATTTGGAGGAAGAGAGCAAGAGGTAGCAGTAGTAGTAGACCCAGATAAATTAGAAAACTACAATCTAGGTATTATGGATGTATATAACAAGATGGCTAGTGCCAGTGTAAATATTCCAGGAGGGATACTTAGAGAGGGAGAGAAAGAGTACTTAATCAAAGTAGAAGCTGAGATAGAGAGAGCTGATGAGATTAAAGAGATAGTACTTTTGAATAGAGATGGTCATATTTTAAAATTAAAGGATATAGCAGATATAAAAATCTCCCCTAAAGATAGAAGCTCTGTAAGTAGAAAAAATGGGAAAGAGAATATAGTTGTAATAGTTTCTAAAACAGATGAAGGAAATGCAGTTGGAATAGTAAAAAATGTAAAAAAAGTAATGGAGCAAGCTAAGGGCTCATTTCCTATCAATACAGTTATGAACTATGAGTTTGATTCATCTATAACTATAATGAACTCTATAAAAAATGTTCAGTCTAGTGGAATAATAGGACTTTTACTAGCTTCTGGAATACTTTTTGTATTTTTAAAAAGTATATCAGCTACACTTATTATAGCTACTGCAATTCCAATATCTGTAATATTTACATTTTTCCTATTAAATGCTCAAGGGATAACTTTAAATCTGATGTCTTTAATGGGATTATCTCTAGGAATAGGAATGCTAGTAGATAACTCGGTTGTTGTTGTAGATAATATATTTAGACATATATCAGAGTTAGGGAAAAATAGAGTAGCAGCAGCTAGAGATGGAGCAGAGGAGATGGCTTTACCTGTACTTGCTTCTACACTGACTACTGTTGCAGCTTTTCTACCTTTGGTATTCCAAGAGGGGCTTGCTAAAGAGCAGTTCAATAATCTGTGTTATGCTATCTCATACTCATTGTTAGCTTCTCTAGTAATATCACTTACCTTTGTACCTATGATATCTAGTAAGATAATGAATGAGAATAAAAATCTTAATTCGGAAGGTAAATTCTTAAAATCTTTAAGAAAATGGTATGTGGTACTGCTTAAGTGGGCAGTGAGAAGAAGAGGAATAGTTGTGGTAATAATGATAGTACTTTTCTTAGGTTCGTTATATGTAGGAAGCAAATTAGGAGGAAGATTTATACCTACTGTGGATGAGGGAAGATTTGCTGTAGTGGCAAAGTTACCATCTGGAGCTGATGTAAATAAGGGAGATAGAATAGCTAAGATTTTAGAGGAGAGAGTTACAAGTTTTGATTTTGTAAAAGATTTTACTGTTTCTGGAAGTGGAGCTAGAGCTATTTTAAATATCAATGGAGGATTGAAAACTACTAGAGATAAATCTATGAGTGATATACTAAGAGAGCTGAGAAAAGTCTATGTAGATATACCAGATGTGGAGATAACTGTAACTCCAGGATATAAATTTGGAGTGAGGGGAATATATGATTTGGAGTTTGAGCTATATTCAGATAATGAGATACAACTTCAAGCTATAATTTCAGAATTAAAAGATAGAGTATCTAAAATAGATGGAATAAAAGATGTAACTACCTCTTTTGAAGGCGGAAAACCAGAGGGGAAATTCTATATAGATAGAGAGAAAGCTGAATACTATGGATTGAAAATCAGTGATATAGCTCGTATGATACAGGTACAGATACAAGGTGGAGTTCCAATAAAAATAAATAGTGATAATGATGAGATAGATGTAACATTAAAACTTCAACAAATATATAGAGAGTCTACTCAATATATTTTAGATTCTAGAATAACTTTACCTAATGGAAAAAATATAAAGATTTCAGATATAGCTACTTTTAAAGTAGAAGAGGGACCATCTAAGTTAGAGAAAAAAGATAAGAGAAAGAAAATAGTATTATATGCTAACCTTGATGATAACCTAGATTTAAAAACAGCACAAAATATGATAGTGGAAACTTTAGAAGAGATGGGAAAACCAGATAGTGTAACCTATGGATATGGTGGTAAGAGTGCTGATATGGCAGAGATGAGTGAGCAATTAATCTATACTTTTGGAATAGCAATATTCCTGATCTATTTTATCTTAGTATGGCAATTTGAGTCATTTATTATGCCATTTATAATAATACTCTCTATTCCACTTTCTACTACAGGAGCTTTCTATGCTCTCTATGGAGCTGGGCTAAGTATAGATGCTATGGTGTCAGTAGGATTTGTAATGCTAGCTGGTATAGTTGTAAATAATGCTATTGTGTTGATAGATTTTATCAATCTTAGAAGAGAGGCAGGAGATAGTAAAAATAAAGCTATAATAACTTCTGGAAGAACAAGACTTCGTCCAATACTTATGACAACACTTACTACTGTACTTGGAATGCTACCACTTATGTTTAGTAATGGAGAGGGTTCAGAGATGTATAAGGGAATGTCATTTGTAGTGGTATTTGGACTCTCTACTGCAACACTGTTAACATTAATAGTTATTCCTGTATTTTATTATTTAATTGATGACTTTACAGGAGCTATAAAAAGAGTTAAAATATTGAGTAGAAAAAAATAGAATGAAAGGGGCAGAGATGAAAGATTATTTAACAATAGGAGAGGTATCAAAAATTACTAGCTTACCAATTTCAACTTTGAGATACTATGATAGTGAGGGAATAATATCTCCAAATTATAAAGATGAAAAAACCAATTATAGATATTATAGATTTTTTCAGATTCCTATTATTAAGATGATAGTTCATCTAAAAAAGTTAGGTTTTAGTAATGCTAAAATAAAAAGTCACTTAGAAAATGTAAGTTACTCTCATACTTTAGAGCTGATGAATAAGATGATAGAGCAAACTCAATCGGAGATAGCAAGACTCCAAAATTTAGAAAAAGAGTTGAAAGAGAATGCTGTTCAGATGAAATATCTCATAACTTTAGAAAATAATATAGATAAATTTTTTATTGAAGAAGAGGAGATAAAGGGAGTGTATGCAGAGATTGATGATAGTGAAGGGTATGACGGAATATCTAAAGCATTTAAAGAGATAGATAATTTTTTAATTGCTACTAATCAAACTTTGGTTCCTGTCGGTATGTTTGCATTTACAATAAAAAAAGATGAGATAGAGAAAAAAACTTACAATTATAATAGATTGATACTTTTAAAAAATTATGAAGATTATGAAAAGAGATGCCACTATCCAAAACAAAAGTATGCTTGTATGATATGTCAGAGTAAATTTGATGATATTGGACAGAGTGTAGAAAAAGTTGTGGAGTGGATGAAAAAAGAGGGAAGAGAGATAGGAGAGGATACTATTGTCCATATTCTTTCTGGTCCAGCTTTTGAAAAGGATCCCTCTGATGTAATGTATATTTTAAGAGTACCTATAAAAAGATAAGAATGTTGCCATCTCTTAAATTGAAATCAAAAAAATAAAATAATTTAATAATACAAAAGGAAAAAAGTTTACTTCCAATCGCTGGTGCTGACGCAATGCTCATTACAGTAAATTTTTTTCCTTTTCCTTTACTCTTTCTCTATCCTGATTTCAATTTAAGAAATATACTAGAGATATAAAAATCAAGAGTGACAAAGAGTGATTAATTATATATCTTTACTAAAGAAAACTC
>OGHV01001570.1_pt1 | contig 12550 bp, 10 predicted proteins | sample 1571551 | NCBI WGS metagenome assembly OGHV01 (sample SAMEA2581960, study PRJEB24529) | metagenome | biome: Human gut stool | place: China | collected 2011 | reverse complement strand
AGAACGGCTGCCGCATCGGCGGTGAGCAGAGCGGCCACATCATCTTCTCCAAGTATGCCAGCACCGGTGATGGCATACTGACCAGCCTGAAGATGATGGAAGTAATGCTTGCCAAGAAACTGCCCATGAGCAAGCTGGCTGAGCCGCTGAAGATCTACCCGCAGGTTCTGGAGAATGTCCGTGTGACCGACAAGAAAGCTGCACAGGATGACGAAGCAGTGCAGGCAGCAGTCAAAGCCGTAGCCGAGGCACTGGGGGACACTGGCCGTATCCTTGTCCGTGAATCTGGTACGGAGCCTGTTGTGCGTGTGATGGTGGAGGCTCCCGACCATGACACCTGCCAGAAGTACGTTTCTCAGGTGGTGAATGTCATCAAGGCACAGGGCTACGCTGTTTAACGCATATTCTGCTGATCTATATTTCTTGCCATCCAATAGTTGTAATGCTATACTTACCTTATAAATACTGAATGGAGGTGTCCCATATGCCCCGTCCCAAAGGAAGCAAGAATAAACCCAAGACCGTAAAAGCAACCGTTGACTTTGCCGCACAGATCACTGAAAAGCAGGCTGCAAAGGAAGCCGCTACCATCGAAATTGCATCTATCACTGCCAATATCGATGCATTGAAAGCTGACCTGAAAACCAAGAAAGCCGAGCTGAAAACTATCGACAAAGAAATCGCCAGAATTGAAGCTAAAAAGGTCAAAGCCGAAACCAAAGCTGCCGAAGCTGCTAAGAAGGTTGAAGTTGAGGACGTGCTGAAGAAGCTGCTGGCAAGCGGCATGAGCGCAGATGAAATCCTCGCAAAGCTGAAATAAATATTTTAGAGCCGTGTGAATCAGTCGGAGCGTAGAGTTATAGCTCTGGCAGTTCACGCGGTTTTCTTATATAAATGGTAATTGATGTGACTCGGAATGAATAGAATTGTTCTGTATCGAACATAAATGACTACATTTCCCACACCATGGCTCAAAATCACGTCCGGAGAAATTTCAGTTAATCAGCAGGAACATGTTGGCAATCTAGCTGTCATAGAGCTTCTGAGGAGAGTGCCTGGGAGAGCTGCTGCCCTGGCGGAAGCCCTAGACCCAAGGCATTTGAACCGTGGAATGTCGTAGAAATATACGCTGAAATCTGAAAAATGCAGGTCAGAAGCGAAACGAATCAAATCCTTGCAAATGACGCTGAAACGTGATATAATCGTAGTACGAACAAACCGGTTTTGGTACGACAACGGTATGTTCTGGTACTGTAACTGTTGTTACAAAACTGTGAAGAACTACTTGGAAAAGTGCAAAAATTCAGCGTAGCTGCGACGACACCTATCAGGTTCAGGTCGTGTCCTGGTACGACAACGAGAACTCCTACACCTCTCAGATGGTCCGTACCATTAAGTACTTCGCTGAGAACTGCTGATCGGAGTTTCTCCTGAGCTGAATAAAGCTTGACTGCGCCCTTTCTCTTGTGTGATGCGAGAGAAAGGGCGCTTTTTGCTGACCATTTTGGGCGCGATAATGCGCTTTCGTAAAATGGCACGATCCATTCGCAGTGATCCGACAAAAGCAGTGCTGCATTCGATCTCCATCTATTGCAACCCTTCTCCCGATATGATAAAATGGTAAAAATAAATGGAGACAACGAAACAGTATGATTACGAAACGTGAAAAACTGCAGTATGGATACCTGTTTCTGATTGATCTGCTCTCTCTGGTTCTCAGCATTGGGCTGACGTGGGGGCTGACCGCAGGTGTTCTGCACAAGATGGGAGACTTCCAGCTGGACGATCTGGTAGAGGCCTGTTTCTTGTTGCTGCTGGCCTATATTCTGACCTTTTTTACATTTGATCAGAGCGAGAATATCGTGAACCGCACTCCGATCCGTGAAGTTGAGATTGCGGTGCGGTTCAATTTTTTGCTGACCCTCATTGATGCGGCCTGTCTGGCGCTGACCAAGGCTCCCATGCTGCACTCCCGCTATTTTCTGGTGTTTGTGCCCGTCATCGATGTCTTTGTGATGACGGGCGCTCATGCTGTCCTCAAAAAGATGCTGGTGCGCTCCCGTTATACCAAGGGGATTCAGAGCCTTGTGGGGGTGGTGACCACGCAGGAGAACGCAAGCCCTATTCTGGAAGAACTGAAAAAGGACTGGTCCAAGCGTGTGACCGGCCTTGCCATTCTGGAAGCTGCCCCGGGGCAGCTTCACACTGAGATCGATGGGGTGAAGATCGAGGCGAACTTCGATAATTTCATGGACTGGCTGCGGCAGGCAGCGCTGGATGAAGTGTATCTGGATGTGGCGCAGGAGAGCGAGGAAAACATGCTGCCCTACCTCGAGGAGATGGAGAGCATGGGCCTGACGGTCCATTTCCGCCTGCCGGTGCTGGATCGGATCGAAAAAGCCTGCTGCGATGAGACCAGTGCAGTGCGCATCAGCCGGGAACTGAGCCGCTGTGCGGGCGGCAATGTTGTGACGATGGGCACGGTGGAACTCAAGCTGCGGGATCAGGTGCTGAAGCGGACCATGGATATCGTGGGCGGCATCGTGGGGTGCATCATCAGCATCCCCATCATTGCGTTGGTGGCCATTCCGCTCAAGCTGGAAAGCCCCGGCCCGCTGATCTTCAAGCAGCGCCGGGTGGGCCGGAATGGACGGGTGTTCTACATCCACAAGCTGCGCAGCATGTATGTGGATGCGGAAGCACGCAAAAAGGAACTGATGGCCCAGAACGAAATGAACGGCCTGATGTTCAAAATGGAGGATGATCCCCGGATCACCCGGGTGGGGCGCTTTATCCGTCGCACCAGCATCGATGAGCTGCCGCAGTTTTTTGACGTTGTGCGGGGCTCCATGAGCCTGGTGGGTACCCGCCCGCCCACGCTGGATGAGTACCGACAGTACGAGAGCCATCACAAGCGCCGCCTTTCCATGAAGCCGGGAATTACCGGCCTGTGGCAGGTAAGCGGCCGCAGCGATATTGATGATTTTGAAGAAGTGGTCAAGCTGGATGTCCAGTACATCGACAACTGGTCCATCTGGATGGATATCTACCTGCTGTTCAGGACGGTGGGCGTTGTGTTTGACCGGAAAGGGGCAAAATGAATTATATTCTTTTTGGTGGGTCCGGTTTTATCGGCACCCATCTCATTCATTTGCTGCTGAGGGAATGTGTCAGACCCGGCGACGTGATCTACGACCTGGATCTTGTGATGCCCGGGGAAGAGGGCGTGGTGCCGGGCGTTGTGGAAAAGAACGATGGGGTGCAGTATATCCGGCTGGATGTGCGCAAGCCCATCGATTTTGAGTTCGTTCCGACTCCGGAGGATGTGATCTTTGATCTGGCAGCGGTCCACCGCACCCCCGGCCACCCGGAAGAAGCCTATTTTGAAACAAATATCCGGGGTGCGGAAAATGTGACCGCATTTGCGGAAAAATACGGCATCCGGAAGATCCTGTTCACCAGCTCCATTGCACCCTATGGCGCGTCTGAGGACCTTAAGACGGAGGAGACTCTGCCGACACCCAACACGCCGTATGGGATCAGCAAGCTGGTGGCAGAAAAGATCCACCAGATCTGGCAGGCCCGTGATCCGGCCCGGGAGCTGACCATCGTGCGGCCGGGCATTGTTTATGGCAAAGGGGAGCACGGCAACATGACCCGCCTGTACAGGGGGCAGAAGAAGGGCTACTTTTTCTATGCCGGCCGGAAGGACACCATCAAGGCGTGCATCTATGTCAAGGAGCTGGTGCGCTTCTTCAAGTACCGGATGCTGGATCATTCTTTCCCCGGAGCAGAGATCTATAACTGTACCTACGAGCCGGCCTATACCATTGAAGAGATCTGCGATGCAATGCAGAAGGCGACCGGCCTGCACCGCCATGTGCCGCTGGTGCCCGCCGGACTGCTGCTGTTTGCGGCGGGCATTCTGGGACCCATCGGGGGCAAAAAGGTGGGCATCCATCCCGCCCGTGTCCGGAAGCTGATGGTATCCACCAATGTCTGCGGCAGGAAGCTGGCCGCCACCGATTACAAGTTCCACTATACGCTGGAGGAGAGCTTCCGGGACTGGTTCGAGGATTGCGACCGCAAGGAGCTGGTATGACCATGGAGCAGAATGCACAGCCCATCCGTGTGGCTCAGATGATGACGGATATGAACTACGGCGGTGTGGAGATGGTGGTGATGAACTACTACCGCCACATGGACCGTTCCAGAGTTCAGTTTGATTTTTTTGCGCTGGAAGGCTCGACTCTGCCCCAGCGGGAAGAGATCGAACGGCTGGGCGGCCGGGTGTATGTGGTGCCAAAATATACCCACCTGCCGCAGTATGAACGGGAGATCGGGCGGCTGTTCCGTCAGAACGAATACCAGATCGTTCACTCCCACATGAACACCCTGAGCGTGCTTTCCCTCTGGGGGGCAAAGCGTGCAGGGGTGCCCAACCGGATCGCGCATAACCATTCTACGGTGGGCAGGGGAGAAGGGGCAAAAAATGTGATGAAGTACCTGCTCCGTCCCTTTGCGGCAGTGTATCCCACCCGGCTCTGTGCCTGCTCCAGAACGGCAGGCAGCTGGCTTTATGGTGAAAAGCCCTTCCGGGTGTTCAACAATGCCATTGAGCTCGACCGCTTTACTTATGATGCCTCCAAACGGAAAGCCGTCCGGCAGGAGCTTGGCCTGGAGGATGAACTGGTGCTGGGCCATGTCGGACGATTCTGCTATGCCAAAAATCACGAATTTCTGCTGGATGTAATGGCGGAGGTCTGCAAGCAACGGCCGGATGCCGTTTTACTGCTGGTCGGAGAAGGGGAAAGTGAAGCTGCTGCCTGCCGGAAAGCGGAGGCGCTGGGGCTGCAGGAGAATGTCCGCTTTCTGGGCCGACAGAGCGATCCCGCAAAGTTCTATCAGGCCATGGATGCCTTTGTTCTGCCCTCGCGGTATGAGGGGCTTGGGATCGTGCTGATCGAAGCACAGGCGGCGGCACTGCCGGTCATCTGTTCCACAGAGGTGCCGCAGGAGGCTCAGGTCCTGCCCGAGATGCAGTACCTGAGCTTGCAGGAAAGTCCGGCAGTCTGGGCGGATGCGGCGATCCGGGCTGCAGAAAATGCCCGGCGGCGGGATACCTCTGCTGAGATGCGGGCAGGCGGTTTCGATATCGTCACCGAGGCGAAGAAGCTGGAAGAGTTTTACTTCGACCTGCTGAAATGAGGAGATTAGATGAACCCTTTGGTAAGCATCATCGTTCCTGTTTATAATGTAAAGCCATATCTGAACCGCTGTGTGGACAGTCTATTGGGGCAGAGCTATCAGAACATGGAGCTGCTGCTGGTGGACGATGGCTCCACCGATGGCAGCGAGGCCCTCTGTGATGAATATGCGGCACAGGATGCCCGGGTGCGGGTGCTCCACAAGAAAAATGGTGGTCTGTCCGATGCCCGCAACGCCGGTGTGGACGCAGCAGCGGGGGAGTACCTCTCTTTTGTGGATGGCGATGACTGGGTGTCTCCCTATTACATCGAGAACCTGTACCGGGCACTGGAGCAGGCGGGGGCGGATTTTTCAGCCAGCTGTTTTGAAGAGGTGTTTGAGGGCCAGCCGGTGCAGTCCGTGCCCACAGAGCGTCTGGAAGCATTCGAGATCCTGAGCCGGGAGGAATGCCTGCGCCGCATCCTGTATCAGGAGGGCATGGAGGTGACCACCCCCACCAAGCTCTATAAGCGTGCACTGTTTGAGGGCGTGCGCTACCCGGTGGGCAAGCTCTATGAGGATATCCCGGTCGCCTACGAGGTGACAAAGCGTGCCCATAAGGTGGCACATATCGCAAACCGGGATTACTACTATTTCCAGCGAGGCAGCAGTATCCAGAATATGGACTTCAACCCCAGAAAGCTGGATAGTGTGCGGCACTGCCATGCACTGATGGAAAATGTGAAGCGTGATTTCCCCCAGTTGAGCCGTGCGGCAGAATGCCGCTATCTGAGCAATGTCTGCAATATCCTGTTCCAGATTCAGGACAAGCAACATGAAAAAATAGAAAAGGCCCTCTGGCAGGAAGTGAAAAAATACCGCCGGAACGTTCTGCTGGACCCGCAGGCCCGCAAAAAGGCCCGGCTGGCGGCGGCGCTTTCCTACAGCGGCTATGCCATGACCCGGCGGGTCTATGAAAAAACGCAGTGGCGTGGAAAAAAGTAAGGTGGAGGGATCCGGTTGGAGGAAAGAAAACCGCTTGTATCGGTCATTGTGCCGGTCTATAATGTTTATCCGTATCTGCGGGACTGTGTGCAGAGCGTGCAGGCGCAGAGTTACCAGAACTGGGAGCTGCTTTTGGTAGATGACGGCTCCACCGATGGCAGCGGGGAGCTTTGTGATGAACTGGCTGTGGAAGATGGTCGCATCCGGGTGTTCCATAAGCCCAATGGGGGGCAGTCCGATGCCCGGAACGTTGGGTTGAAACAGACGCAGGGAAAATATTTTTACCTGCTGGACAGCGATGACCTGATCCGCTCCACAGCGTTTGACCAATTTGTGGAGCGCTGTGAGGCAGATGGTGCTGATGCAGCCCTGACCCCGCTGGAGATGTTCTCGACAGAGCAGCCGGAGGGGCGGACGGAAAATCCGCACCAGATCCCAGAGTTGCTGAACCGGGAAGAGACCATGCGCCGGATGCTGCTGCATCAGGGCATCGGGCATGGGGCAGGCGGCGTTTTCTTCCGACGGGAGGTTTGGGGAGATCTGCAGTTTCCTGCGGGCATTCTGTACGAGGACTATGCGGTGATGTATCGGGCCATTGCCCGCTGTGCAAAAGTGGAAGTGTTTCCGGAACCGATGTACGATTACCGCATCCATACCGGTTCGACCATGAAGAGCGGCATTGCCGAGAAGAATCTGGTCATTCTGGATGTGGGCGAAGACGTGACCCGCTTTATTGCGGAAACGGTCCCTGTGCTGAAAGCAGAAGCGGAATACCTGCAGCTGGTTACATACCTGAAGACACTGAAAGGCATTCTGGATGGAGGCTTTGGCAGCTATCCGGAGGCTCAGGCACGGATCTGCCGCTTTGTGCAGGAACACCGGGCGCTTGCCCGGCGGCCCTGGGCCAAAAAGGCAGACCGGATCAAGGTGGAAACACTTCTGATCAGCAAGCGGCTGTTTTATGCCGTTTATGGGCTGGGAGAATGGAAAAATAAACACACAGTCGAAAAATAAAATGGAGAAGTTATGCTGATTTATCTGGGGGCTTTTGCGGTTTCTGTGGGCATTGCCGCCTATGGCGAGCACCTGCGGACGAAGAAAAACAACGAGAAGGGCTTTTATCTCTGCCTGGCGCTGGCGGTGCTGGTGATGGCGGTATTGGCAGGATTGCGGGACCCGTCCATTGGCACGGACAGCGTGGTGTATGAGGGATGGGTGGCGGATGCAAAGCTGCAGGACGGTCTGCTGGCCTGCATCCGGCAGCGGCACAAAACAGAGCCGCTGTTTATGTCGCTGGTCTATCTGGCGGCCCATGTTTTTGGTGATGTCCACTGGCTCTACTTTATGGTAGACCTGCTGGCCTGCGGCCTGTTTATGATCGGGCTGGTGCAGTATAAGGAGTATGTCTCTGTGCCCTATGGCTGGCTGGCTTACCTCTGCCTGTATTATGGCGATACTTATAATGCCGAGCGGCAGTCTGTGGCGCTGGGTGTGGCATTTCTGGCGTTCAGCTTTGCGTGGAAGAAAAAGTATCACTGGGCTGTCCTATTGCTGGCGGTCTCCTGTCTGTTCCACAATGCCACCTTTATCTCGTTTGGTGCGCTGCTGATTTATATCCTGCTTCAGTATTTTGACAACTGGTGGGTCAAGGGTGGCCTGGCGGCATTTTCGGTCTACCTTGCCTTCTTCAGCAAGGCTGTGGTCAAGCTGGCCCTGAATGTGGACTTCATTGATCGATTTTACGGATATTATTATGATGCCAATGCGGGCGGCTTCACTCTGAATCCCATCATTGTGCGTCTGCCCTTCCTGATCCTGCCCATTGTGCTGTACCGCTGGTACGCCAAAGAGGAAGGGGAGGGCCGCCGCCGCTTTACCCGCTCGGATGCTGATTTCTGGATCGTGATGATCCTGATCGAGATGGCAACGGCCCAGCTGCGCAACATCAATGTGCCGCTCTACCGCATCTGCCTGTATTTTGCGTTCTTCCGTTATCTCGCCATTGGCCGTGTGGTCAAGTGCGTGGAGGATGAGCGTCTGCGCAGGCTGCTGAAGGCTGCCATGTGGGGAATGCTGGTCATCATCTGGATCTATCAGGCGTATATTCAGGGCAACAATGCCATTTGCCCGTACACCTCGGAGATCCTCCACATCGGCAGAGAAACATTCTTCTGAGGGAACAGAACATGGAGACAGAGCTGATCAGTGTCATTGTTCCGGTCTACAATGTGGAGCGATATCTCCACCGCTGCGTGGACAGCATCCTGCACCAGACCTATCGGAATCTTGAGGTCCTGCTGGTGGACGATGGTTCCACCGATGCCAGCGGAGCCATCTGCGATGAATATGCCGCACAGGAAGAACGCGTAACGGCAGTCCACCAGAAAAACGGGGGACTCTCTGCAGCACGCAACACAGGGCTCGAACGGGCAAAGGGAACGTATCTCTGCTTTGTGGACAGTGATGATTTTCTAGACAGCCGGATGCTGGAAACGCTCTGCCGTGACCTGCAGGAACAGAATGCGGATGTTGCTGTGGTGGGCTTCCGGATGTTTGAACGGGAGGAAGAGCTTGCCCCGGCAGAGCTCGCCGTACCGGTGCAGTGCATGACAGGCCGGGAAGCCATCCGCAACACTCTTGTCTCGGATGAGCTGGGGGATTTTGCCTGGAACAAGCTCTACAAGCGGGAGCTGTTCCGGGATGTCCGCTATCCGCTGGGCCGGATGATGGAAGATCAGGGCACGACATACCGCATTTTTCAGCAGTGCAGCAAGGTCGCATACCGCCCGGTGCCGCTGTATTATTACTATCAGCGCCCGGACAGCATCCTTCACCGCAGGAACATGAAGTTCTACGAGGATAAGCTGGATATGGGCTACCAGAAGTACCGGGCCATCCGGGAAGCGTACCCGGGAATGCCGGAGAATGATGCCGCCATGCTGAGCGTGGTGGAGCACTGCTATCCGTATCTGATGCAGGATACGGAGCGCCGCGCAAAAATGGAGGCCTTTCTGCAGGAGTGCGACCCGGCGGCGGCAAAGCTGCTCTGCACCAGCAGCCAGCGGAAGTATCAGCTGCTCAGATGCAGCCGGAGGCTGTATGCAAAACTGTTCCTGCTGAAAAACGGCCCGGCGGCAAAATAAGGGAGGAGAATTTGTGCTGAACGATACCGTCAGTATCATTGTGCCGATCTATAACAAGGAAAAGTATCTGGAAAAATGTCTGGACAGCATCCTCGGTCAGACCTATCGGGATCTGGAGATCATTCTGGTGGATGATGGGTCAACAGACAACTCCCTTGCCATCTGCCAGCGTTACGCGGAAAAAGATCCGCGGATCAAGATATACCATAAGTCAAACGGTGGTGTTTCCTCTGCGCGAAATCTGGGATTGGAAAAAAGTACAGGCACACTGATTTCTTTTGCTGACCCGGATGATTCACTCCATGCCGAGTGCATAGAGCGGCTCAAAAGAGTGCTGGATGAGACCGGTGCGGAGATTGCTTATTGCTATGGTCTGGATCTTCTGGGCACGACCGGACGAACCCAGACAAAGAGCGATGAGACGGAGAAAGTCAGTGTTATGCCGGTCAGACGATATGACTGGAACAGCCGGAAGGCACATACAGTGTGCTGGGGTGCGCTTTACCGCCGTGCGGTCACACAAGATGTTGTGTTCGATATTGACTTGAAAATTGGTGAGGATACGCTGTTTCTTGCAAAATGTATCCGAAAGGCAGAAAAAATTGCCTGCATCGACAAGGCACTTTACTATTACTATGTCAACGATGACTCGGTGACGAGCGGGCATTACTCGGCAGGAAAACTGACAGAGCTGAAGGCGTGGCAGCGTATCTGCGAAGTGTTTGCAGAGGAACCGTTCGTGTATCGGTCTGCACGGGCCGGATATGCGCTCCGGTGCAGAGAAATTGTGGTGAAATACTGCAAGGATGATGCTTTTATGGAGCAGGCGTGTGCCGAAGCGGAACGGGAGTTTAAGAGAAATGCTGCTCCCCTTCTGGCAGGCTGGCTTCGTGCAGGGCAGTATCGGTATTTTATAAAAACGTTGTATTCGTATCTGTTCTGGAACAGCTGGCTGAAAAAGAAACAGGCCAGAAAAACTTACGAAGTGGAGATCTGAATGAAAAAGTCCCTCAGTCTGAATGCAGCAATGAGTGCGTTCAAGACACTGATGAATATTATCTTCCCGCTCATTACATTCCCTTACGCTTCCAATGTTCTGCAGGTGGAAAACCTGGGCAAAGTGAACTTTGCAAGCTCCGTCTGCGGGTATTTTCTGCTGTTTGCAGGCCTTGGCATCTCCTCCTATGCCGTGCGTGAGGGCTCCCGCTATGTGAACGACCGGGAAAAGCTGTCGGCTTTTGCATCGGAGATGTTCTCCATCAATATGATCTCCACGGCCCTGACCTATGCGGCATTGGCTGTGACGATGCTCTTCTGGACAAAGCTCCATGCCTATACCGACCTGATGCTGGTGCTGAGTTTACAGATCTTCTTTACGACCATCGGCACCGAATGGGTGTTCACGATCTTTGAGGAGTATACCTATATCACTATCCGAGGCCTGCTGTTTCAGGTGCTGTCCATTTTCATGCTGTTTGCCTTCGTCAAGACCCGGGATGACTACTGCATCTATGCAGGCATCACGGTGTTTGCGGCGGTAGGTGCCAATGTGCTCAATTTTTTCCGGGCCCGGCGGTACTGCACCATCCGGCTGACAAGGAAGATCGACTGGAAAAAGCACCTCAAGCCCATCCTCATCATCTTTGCATCCACGCTGGCAACGACTCTTTATGTCAGCTCGGATACCACGATCCTGGGCATTCTGGGAACAGATTACAATGTAGGTATTTATTCGGTGGCGGGTAAGATCTACGGCATTGTAAAGAACCTGCTTTCGGCGGTGCTGGTGGTGTCTATCCCGCGGCTGTCCCATTATGCGGGCGTGGGGGACAAGGCAAACTTCAACAAGCTGTTCAACAATATCTTCAATGCGCTCATCGTGGTGGTGGCTCCGGCTGTGGTGGGACTGTTTGCCCTCAGCCGGGCGGTCGTCCTCTTTATTTCCGGAGAAAGCTATCTGGATGCGGTGATGCCCCTGCAGATCCTGAGCCTTGCCCTGATCGTCTGCCTGTTTGGCTGGCTGTACAATTCCTGCGCGCTTCTGCCCTGTGGAAGAGAAAAGGAACTGTTCTGGATCACGCTGGTCAGCGGTCTGCTGAACGTGGGGCTGAACATCCTGCTCATCCCGCAGTTCCGGGAGAATGCGGCGGCCTTTACCACCCTGCTGGCAGAGCTGTGCTCCATGATGCTCTGCATCCGGTGCTCCAAGGGCCTGGTCACGGTCTCTGCTGACCGGCGCACCGTTGGCTCGGTGCTCTGCGGCTGTGCGGGCATCGTTCTTGTCTGTACTGGGGTCAAGGCACTGGCTCTGCCCAATCTCATCTCCATTCTGGCGGCGGTGCTGGGCTCAGTGGCTGCATACGCGGTCATCCTGCTGGGCATGAAAAATCCGCTGGTGCTGGAATATCTGGAAAAAGCGAAGCAGAAGTTCCGGAAAATATCCTGAATGGACAGGACCCGCTGCGGGGGCGAACACTCCCTGCGGCGGGTCCTTTTTGGAAAAAACGGCGGTTTTTGGTGCGTTCCGGCAAAATCACCACATTTCTTTGCTTCTGCAACAAATGTTTGTTAATAAATTATCCATCTCCCATCCTTGCAATACACACGCTTTTTGTTTATAATAAGGATGTACGGGGAAGTTCGCAGTGCGCGGCCCCCGATGAAGAGCAAAATTCGATTCCGAACGAAAAGAATTTGAGAGGAGTTTGTTACCATGGGTTTAGGTAAGAAAACGATCGACGATCAGAATTACTGCGGCAAGAAGGTCCTTGTCCGCTGCGATTTCAATGTCCCGATGAAGGACGGCGTGATCACCAACGAGAACCGCATCAATGCGGCTCTGCCCACCATCCAGAAGCTGGTCAACGATGGTGCTAAGGTCATCCTGTGCAGCCACCTGGGCAAACCCAAGAACGGCCCCGAGGCAAAGTTCAGCCTGGCACCCGTTGCTGAGGCTCTGAGCGCAAAGCTGGGCAAGACCGTTGTGTTCGCTGATGACGATAACGTTGTGGGCGAGAACGCAAAGGCTGCTGTTGCCGCAATGAACAACGGCGATGTCGTTCTGCTGCAGAACACCCGTTTCCGCAAGGAAGAGACCAAGAACATGCCTGAGTTCAGCCAGGAGCTGGCTTCTCTGGCAGATGCATACGTTGACGATGCATTCGGCAGCTGCCACCGTGCACACTGCTCCACCGCAGGTGTCACCGACTACATCA
>OGHV01001563.1_pt1 | contig 12601 bp, 9 predicted proteins | sample 1571551 | NCBI WGS metagenome assembly OGHV01 (sample SAMEA2581960, study PRJEB24529) | metagenome | biome: Human gut stool | place: China | collected 2011 | reverse complement strand
CGATGACCAGACCGATGGAGGAGTAGCCGTGCTCGCCCATGTAGTCCTTGCCCAGCGCGTTCAGCTTGTCGCCCACCAGATCGTAGACGTGGCGGCCATCGGCCAGCTTCTCGTACTCAAAGTCCTTGGCACCGCCGTTGGAGGTGCGGCAGAGCACGAACATACCCTTGCCCTGCTTTTCAGCGTAGGGCAGATAGGGGCTGATGGAGTCCAGACCCATGTAGGGTGCCAGCGTAACGAAATCGCTCTCAAAATCGCCGGTGAAGTGACCCATGGCGTACATCTCGGCGGTCTTGGCAATGTCGCCGCGCTTGATGTCCGCAATCACCGGCACACCGGCCTCGCGCACAGCCTTCAGGGTGTCGGCGTAGGCTTTCATGCCCTCCAGACCCAGAGACTCATAATAAGCGATCTGCACCTTGTAGCAGCCAGCCACAGCCTTGGTGGCATCAATGAGCTTTTTGTTGAAGCGCACGATGTTCTCGCCCTTGGTCAGGGTGCTGTCCACAAAATCAGCGGGCAGGTAGCTGAAGTCGGTGTCCAGACCCACGCACACCGGGCCGCGGGCTTCCACAGCTTCGTACAGTTTGTCCATGTTCGTCATTTGGGTGTCCTCCTGTTTGTTCTCTGTTATATTAGGTATCGTTATATCGCATCTTGCAAGCGTCCTCGCCCTCTCAGCCTCACTTCGTTCGGCAGCTCTCCCAAAGGGAGAGCCAAGCCCCTTACCGTAAGGCTTTGTCTGAGAGGGTTTCGTTCTTTTTACTCCTCGGTCTGATAGGTGATCTTACCGGCCTTGATGGTAGCAAACACCTTGCCGTAAAGCTGTGCACCGTCAAAGGGGGTGTTGTGGCTCTTGGAGTGCAGCTTTTCCTTTTCCACCGTGTAGGGGGTGTCCAGATCCACCAGCACAAAATCGGCATCGAATCCCGGCTCCAGCTGACCCTTGGCAAGACCCAGGATCTCGGCGGGGCGGGTGCTCATCAGGTGCACCAGCAGCTCCAGCGGCAGACCCTCCTGCTTGCAGAGCTTGGTGTAGCACACGCCGAAGGCGGTCTCGCTGCCCACCATACCGGCCATGCCCTTCAGCTTATCTTCCTCAGAGTGAGGTGCATGGTCGGTGGCAATGGCGTCCACGATGCCGGTACGGATGCCCTCCACCAGCGCCTCCACGTCGTCTGCGGTGCGGATGGGCGGGTTGACCCGGTAGTCGCAGGTATCGTTGGTGAACCACAGGTGGTGGGGGGTCACCTCACAGGTGACCGGTGCACCCCGCAGCTTTGCCATGCGGATGGCATCCAGCGCGCCCCGGGTGGACACATGGCACATGTGCAGCCGGGTCTGGTAGTACTCGCTCAGCCAGCAGTTGCGCACCGTCTCGATATCCTCGGCCAGACGGTAATCCCACGGGCTGATCTCCATATCCTCGGCGTGGCTCATGACCGTGATGTCCTTCTGGGTGCAGATGGCAAAAGCCCGTGCCATGGTGGCGTTATCCTGCACGCCGTGGCCATCCTCGGTGATGAACTTCACGCTGGCGGGCAGGGTCTTGAGGTGGTCGATGCTCACACCGTCAAAGTTCTCGGTGATGGAGACGGTCTGGTTTGCATCGCACAGCCCCACCTCGGCAGCCTTCTGCTCCACCATCATGGCCTGTGCGGCAGAGGAGCAGACGGGCTTGGTGTTGGGCATCAGGTTTACAAAGGTGTAGCCACCGGCGGCAGCGGCGCGGCTGCCGGTCTCGATGTCCTCCTTGTACTCAAAGCCCGGGGTGCGCCAGTGGCAGTGCAGATCCACAAATGCGGGCAGCACAGTCAGCCCACCGGCATCCACCACCGTCTCGTTCTCGGCGGCAAGGGCGGAAAGATCCTGCCCTACGGCAGCGATTTTGCCATCCTTTACATAGATCTCGAGCGGCCGTCCCTCGGTGTTCACAGCGTTTGTCAGCAGCATCGCGGTTCCCTCCTGTAATGATATTTTTGTGTGTCAGGTGCCCGAAAACGGACAAAAAAAAACTTTTCCCCGCAAAGGGAAAAGCTCATTGCGCAAAAAAAGGAAACAACGAAGCCACGGCAAAACCGGACGCGAACTGCTTGTTCAGTTTCGGGTTCTGGGCGCTGCACAGCATGGTGTTTCTCCTTTTCTTGATGGTTGCGTTTTCATTCGTATTATTTTATCATAGAACCGCAAAATATGTCAATGGCTGTACGCAAAAACAGGTGTTAAAAGGTTTCTGGCATCTCTCGCCGAATTTTGGATACTCTACCCAAAACCCGAGTCACGCGGCAAAATAACTGCCATTTTGTTCCACAATCCCTAGTACAGCACTGTACTTTCGTCTCCTGCTGTGCTATTATAATACGGTAAAAGGGAGTGCCCCGCCGCGTGGGCGGGTGTTTATGGGAAAGAGAGGTTTTCCGCATGGGTTTACTTGAGGACGCGCGGAACATCCAGCGCAAGGACCCCGCCGCACGCAGCGTGCTGGAGGTAATGCTGCTGTACCCGGGATTCCACATTCTGGTGTATCACCGCATTGCGCACTGGCTGTACCAGCACAAGCACTTTTTTCTGGCACGATGGGTCAGCCAGCATGGCCGCCACCGCACCGGCATCGAGATCCACCCGGGTGCCACCATCGGCAAGTGTCTGTTTATCGACCACGGCATGGGCATCGTGTTCGGCGAGACCTGCGAGATCGGAGATAACTGCACCATCTACCACGGGGTAACGCTGGGCGGTACCGGCAAGGATACCGGCAAACGCCACCCCACCTTGGGCAACAACGTGCTTATCGGCGCGGGCACCAAGGTGCTGGGCCCGGTGTTTATCGGAGATAACGCCCGCATCGGTGCGGGCAGCGTGGTGCTGCGCAACCTGCCCGCTAACTGCACCGCCGTGGGCGTGCCCGCCGAGGTGGTGCGCATCAACAACAAGGCGGTGAACCCCGCCGACGATCTGGACCAGCAAGATCTGCCGGACATCGTCTCGCAGCGGCTCACCGATCTGGACCGCCGCCTGAGCCAGCTGGAAAAGACCGCACAGGGCGATATCCCGCCCACTGCCGCGCAGATCGCTGCCCGGCAGCGGAAATAAAAGATTTCTTTGAAAAAAAGAGGAGACAGGCTTCCCGGAAAGGTCGCCTGTCTCTTTTTTTGTTGTCAGCTGCGGTTATAACACCGGCTCACCGTTTTCTTTATTGCAATACATCCGGGCATCGGCCTGCCGGATGGCCTCGGTCAAGGGCTGCACATTGCACACGCCGCCAATGCTTACCGAAAGCCGGAGCTCCGGGTGGCTGGGCACCCGCGCTGCCTGCACAGCGTTCTGCACTCGTCGGATGACGCTTTCTACGCCGTCAGGGCAGTTCTGGGGCATCAGCAGCAGAAATTCATCGCCGCCGTAGCGGATCAGGATATCAGTCTGGCGCAGACAGCTCTGCATGGCTGCGGCCACGGTCTGCAATGCTTCATCTCCCACCAGATGTCCAAAGCTGTCGTTGACCGACTTGAACTGGTTCACATCGATCATCGCCACGCCGCCGTGCATCTCGCCCCCGGCAAGGAACTTATCAAAATAGCGGCGGGTGTAGGCCCCGGTCAGGGGGTCTACGAAGGCGCTGCGCTCCATGCCGTTGCAGCGGTCCAGCAGCAGCCGGTGGCCGCCCATATCCAGCCAGCGGCCATCCGTCAGCCGGGTGACCATTTCCAGCATACAACCCCTGCCGCCTACCTCGATATACTTGGAAATGACAAAATAGGCTTCCTCGTCCTTGAACTCGATCTTATTCAGGATGGTCTTGCGGGCGTAGGCTTTGGCGGAGATGCAGTTTTCGCACCGGGTATCCTTGTTCCATACCATGTGGCAGTTGCCGGGCTTTTCGGTCAGGATGCCGTCACTGTCCAGCGCAAGCACCTTGCGGTGCTCCGGGTCTACCAGACGCACCACATCAAAGATGCCCTGCAGCCGCCGTAGGAACCGGGCGGAATCTTCCTCCGGGTCGATGGCGGTCAGCAGCTCTGCCTGATGCTCCACGCGGTGCTGTTCATCGGTGAGATGCCCCAGCACGTTCACGCAGCGGCGCACCCCGGCACCGCTCCAGATGGTATGCAGCGCCATCCGGTGCAGGTGCGGCTTCCCATCTCGCTGCACCATGACCGGCAGCACCACGTCCGGCGCTTCCGGCGTGGCGCGGCTGATGGCCTTGGAAAGCTTGCGCCGATCCTGCTCGTTCAAAAAGCCAAGTCCCTTGCCCTGCGCAAAATCGGTCACCGTTTTTTGCTGCAAGGGCTCGGCATGGTAGTCATACACCGTCACGCTGCCTGCCAGCAGGTCGTAGTCGAACCGGATGCCGCCGCACTGGGCGGCGTAGAAATCCGTGCGCTCCTTTTCCTGCTCCAGCAGCAGCTGGGAGTGGTTCTCCCGGGGCAGCGCCTCCCGGTGCAAAATCTCCTCGGAAAGGCGGTGGGTCTCCTGCCGGAAGCCCCTGTCCCACTCCGAGCGGGTCAGCTCGGTGCGCAGCTGCTCCGAGGACTCTCGCAGGCAGTCCAGCAGCAGCGGGTTGAACGCGCCGCACTCGCCGTTCAGGATCATGCGCAGCGCGGTGTCGTGGTCGTAGGCGTGCTTATAGCAGCGCTCGCTGGTTAAAGCGTCGTATACGTCTGCCAGTGCCACCACCTGCGCCGCAATGGGAATCTCGTCCCCTTTCAGCCGGTCGGGGTAGCCATTGCCGTCCCAGCGCTCGTGGTGCCAGCGACAGATGGCGTGCGCCACCTGCAAAAGCGGCTCGTCCCGCGCAATCGCCTGTCCCAGATCCTGCAGCATCTGTGCGCCCGCCACGGTATGGTTCTTGATAATGGCAAACTCCTCGGCAGTCAGGCGGCCGGGCTTGTTCAGGATCTCCTCCGGGATGACGATCTTGCCGATATCATGCAGCGCCGAAGCGGTGCTGATGAGGGCGATATTGCTTTCGTCCAGCTGATAACGGTCGGTCTTTTGCACCAGCTGATGCAAAAGCAGGTCGGTCAGGGTGCGGATATGCATAACATGCAGCCCGCTTTCGCTGTTTCGGAACTCCACCACATGGCTCAGGATGCTGATCATCAGCACGCTGTTGTGCTCTTTTTCGTACACCTGATCGGTAACAAGGCGGGTGAGCCGCTTTTGCTTGGCGTACAGCATGAGGATATTCTTCACCCGGCGCAGGATCATAATCCGCTCGAAGGGGCGGCGGATATAGTCTGCCACACCCAGATCATAGGCACGCTCAATGTTGGCGGTATCCTCTGCCGCCGAAATGACGATGACCGGGATCTCGTCCAGCCATGTGTGATACTTCATCACCCGCAGCACGTCAAAGCCATCCATGCCCGGCATCATCAGGTCCAGCAGCAGCAGGGAGATATCCGTGCGCTGCCGCATCAGTTCCACTGCCGCTGCGCCATCCTCCGCCTCCAGATAGTCATAGCCATCGCCCAGTATCTCCTTGAGCAGGGCACGGTTGATCTCGGAATCATCCGCGATCAGGATCTTCGGTTTCTCGTTCATGGCCATGTTTCTCCTTTTGCGGCGCATCCTTCTGCCCCGGCTTTGTTCCGGGCACACCGTCCGCACTGACTGGATGTAATAGGTTTTCCCTGGCATCCGCTTTATAGCATTCATTTATACTTTACTGGATTTTACAGCAAAATGCAAGGCTGCGTGCAACATTTCTGCCATTTTCCGGCATTTTCCGCAAACGTTTTCATTCCCGGTTGTATAAATGCAATCCAATTTTTACAGTACCCTTTGCAACCGTTGTTCGAAAGCAAGCCGTTTGTCGTTACAGCCCTTCCTGTGAAAATGCGGTTGCCGCGCTCCGCAGAGCGCGGCAACCGCGAAATATAAACCTTATTTCCGCTGATGATGCGCAGAGCAAAGCGGAGCGCATTTTAAATCGTTCCACGCAGAAAGAAAAAGGACTGCTGCGCAAAACACGCAGCAGTCCTTTTAAGATTCATTCTTGGGGCATCATGGCATCAAACCATCCCATCAGCTCCGCAGCCATCTGTTCCAGCCGGGTCTCCGGCTGCCATGCAGGCTGTACCGGCTCCGGAGGCAGTGCCTGTTCCGGGGCGCAGAGGCTTTCTTCCGTTTCCGGTGCAGGCTGTTCCGGTGCAGCCTCGCACTGCGGCACAGCCTCGGGGGCGGTGTCCGGCTGCGCAGGTGTTTCCGGGGCGGTCTGCTGCATGGCGGCAAGAGCAGCCTCGGCTCTGCGGCAGGCGGCTTCGGCCTTTTCTGCCCGGGCATTGGCCTGTTCCAGCTGCTCCCACGCCTGCTCACAGGCGGCTTCAAGCTCTGCATTATCGTGCTTGAGGGCAAGCAGGGTGCGCTCAAAGGCGAACATCCGGGTCTGATACCGGCGCACCTCGGCGCGTGCCGCAGCCAGCTTGCGGCTCAGCTGCTCTGCCTGTGCCCGGGCGCTTTCCGCCTGTGCTGCGGCAGATGCCTGTACAGCGGCCTGCCGGGCAAATTGTCCGCGCAGGGCACCGGTCTCCCGCTCTGTCTGCACCATGATGCCCTCCCATGCACACCTTGCACGGGGCTTTCGCTGACCGCATGGGCGCAGCTGCCAGCCCCATTGTAGCCTGTAATTACTTCCGCTTGTTCAGAATAGCCAGCAGCTCGTCGTAGTAACGGTTGTCGCTGCTTTCCTCTTCCACGGCCTTCTTTTCAGCCGGAGCAGCAGCCGGGGCGGCATTGGATGCCGGGGCTGCGCTTGCGCCGGTATCGCTGCTGAACACCGCAGACGGCACAGACTGTGCACCGCCCATGGCGTTGTTGATGCTGTTGCGCAGGTCGCTGGCGCTCTTGTTGTCAAAGCCGGTGGCCACAACGGTCACGCGCATCTCGTCGGACAGGTTCTCATCAAAGGCAGTACCCCAGATGATGTTTGCATCGGGATGTGCGCTCTGGGTGATGAGGCCTGCGGCGGTCTCCACGTCCTCCAGACCGATGTCCGGGCTGGAAGTGATGTTGATGATAACGCCGTGCGCACCGGCAATGCTGGTCTCCAGCAGCGGGCTGGAGATAGCAGCCTTGGCGGCGTTCTCGGCCTTGCCTGCACCCTTGGCGCTGCCCACGCCCATGTGGGCGTAGCCGGCATCCTTCATGATGGAGCGCACGTCGGCGAAGTCCAGGTTGATGAAGGCGGGCACGTTGATCAGGGCAGAGATGGACTCAACGCCCTGACGCAGCACGTTATCGGCGGCCTGGAAGGCGTTCATCAGGGTGATCTTTTCCTGACTGATCATCTTCAGGCGCTCGTTGGGGATGACGATCAGGCTGTCAACGTGCATCAGCAGGTTGGCAATGCCCTGCTCGGCCAGACCCATCTTGCGCTTGCCCTCAAAGGAGAAGGGCTTGGTAACGATGCCGACGGTCAGGATGCCCAAATCGTGTGCCACCTCGGCCACAACGGGTGCCGCACCGGTACCGGTGCCGCCGCCCATACCGGCGGTGATAAAGACCATCTGGGAGCCCTTGAGGGCGTTTGCGATCTCGTCCTTGCTTTCTTCAGCGGCGCGCTGGCCGATCTCCGGGTCTGCACCCGCACCGCGACCCTTGGTCAGCTTGGAACCCAGCTGCACCTTGACCGAGGCATGGTTCTTGGCCAGTGCCTGCTGGTCAGTATTCATTGCGATGAACTCCACGCCCTGCAGGCCATCGCTCACCATGCGGTTCACAGCGTTGCCGCCGCCGCCGCCCACACCGATCACCTTGATCGTCGTAACGTTTTCGTCCAGTTCTTCATCGAGCATCAATGCCATAACTTTGTCCTCCATCGGATTTTTATGTGGAACTGCGCAAATGCCGCACAGAAATTATCATACGATATTTATATAACTGTATCGTATCATTTTTTTGCTCCGATTGCAAGACAAAATTGCTTTTTCGTGGGTGTTTTTTTCACAACCCCACTCCGGGCGGGTATTTCCTGCCAAATCTGTGCGCCCAGCCCCGCCAAAAGCCGGTCAAGGTCTGCATATCCGCGCCGGACAAACTCCACCCCGCCAAGGCAGCTGCTGCCCCGGGCAGCCAGCGCCGCAAGCGCCAGCGCCGCCCCGCCCCGCAGGTCCGGTGCAGTCAGCTTTGCCCCGCGCAGCGTCCCGCCCGGCTGCACATACAGGGTGCGCTCTGCCACCCGGACGTTCGCCCCCAGCGCCGCAAAACCCTCGGCACAGGCAAAACGATTTTCAAACACCCTGTCCTGCAGGCGGCTTTCCCCCTGTGCGTAGAGCATCACCGCCGCCAGCAGCGGGGCGGCGTCCGTGGCAAGGCCCGGGTAGGGTGCTGTGTGCACGTTTCCCGCGCCGCGCAGTGCCCCGAACCGCGAAATGGCGGCAGCATCGCGTGCCCGCTCTACGGTGCAGCCCATTTGTTCCAGAATTTCCAGCAGCGGGGCATACAGCCCGGGTGCGCAGCCCGCCAGTTCTACCCTGCCGCCCGCCGCTGCTGCCGCGCAAGCCAGCGTGGAGGCGATGATGCGGTCTGCCACCGGCATGAAGGTGCAGCCCGCAAGGCAGCGCCTTCCCTGCACCCGGATGGTGTCGGTGCCCGCGCCCTCCACGCAGCCGCCGCAGGCGTTGAGAAAGGCGGCAAGATCCGCGATCTCCGGCTCTTTTGCAGCGCCATGCAACACGGTCTGTCCCTGCGCCGTAGCGGCGGCCAGCAGCAGCGTCTCGGTAGCGCCCACACTGGGGAAGGCAAGACAGATCTCCGCGCCCCGCAGCCCCGCCGGGGCGTACAACGTAAGCTGTCCAGGCGCTGCGGGCAGCTGCCGCACCCCCATCTGCGCCAGCCCCTGCAAATGCAGGTCGATGGGTCTTGCCCCAATACGGCAGCCCCCGGGCAGTACGGTGCTTACCCGCCCCAGCCGCGCCAGCAGCGGCGCACAGAACAGGATGGACGCCCGCATCCGGCCTGCGGCCTCCGGTGCAAGGTCGGTGCGCATAGGCTGTCCCTGCACCACCAGTTCTGTGCCCTGCCAGCCCGCTGTGCAGCCCACGCCCCGCAGCAGGGCAAGACAGTCCTCCACATCGGTCAGGCGCGGCACATTTTGCAGCCGCACCGGCCCGCTGCATAGCAGCGCAGCTGCCAGCAGCGGCAGCACACTGTTTTTGGCCGCAGGCACTTCCACCCTGCCCTGCAAAGGCCGCCCGCCTGTAATGATCCAATCCCCAGCCATGCCAAGACCCCCGTTCTGCAAAAGATACCCCATGGTATGCAAAACGAGGGTCTTTGGTCAACAAAATGCGCCGGAAACGGCTTTCCCGCAGTCTGCGGGATTTGTCCGGTCATTTGTCCGTTTTTTTTCGCATTTCCGCGCCGCTCCTGCCCTGCCGCGGCAGGAAATGCAGCCTTTCATCAGCTTTCGCCCCGGGACACCGAAAGCACGATGCCCATCTCGCCCAAAAGCATCATCAGGCTGGTGCCGCCGGAGGAGAAAAAGGGCAGGCTGATGCCGGTGTTTGGGATGGTGTTGGTGACCACCGCGATGTTCAGCACCGCCTGCAATGCTACCTGCACCACAAAGCCCACCACCAGCAGTGCGCCAAAGCGGTCCGGTGCATAGGCTGCCAGCGTGATGCCCCGCCACAGCAGCGCGCTGAACAGCAGAATGACCGCACACGCGCCCAGAAAGCCCAGTTCCTCGCAGAGGATGGAAAAGATGAAGTCGTTCTGGGGCTCGGGCACGAACAGATGCTTCTGGCGGCTGTTGCCCAGCCCCAACCCCGCCGCCCCGCCAGAGCCGATGGCATACAGGCTCTGGATGGTCTGGTGTCCGTCGCCCAGCGGGTCGGCAAAGGGGTCGAGCCACGAGTTGAGCCGGTCGGCGGCGTAGGGCACCAGCTCCGGCATCAGTACGATGGCTGTACCGATGGCGGCAGCGCCGCCCGCCCCTGCCAGCATGAACCACCGCAGCCCGGTGCCGCCCACGAACATGAGCACCGCGCCGATGCTCAAGATCAGCACCGTGCCGGAAAGGTGGGGTTCCAGCAGCATAAGCACCGCCACCACCCCCAGCACCAGCGCAAAGGGCACTACCCCTACCGCAAAGCTGCCCATGCGGTCGTGGTTCAAAGCGATGATGTGAGCAAACACCAGTACCACCGCAAATTTGGCGATCTCGCTGGGCTGTAATGTGCCCAGCCCCGGCAGTACCAGCCAGCGCTTGCAGCCGTTATATTCCGGCATGAACAGCACCGCCGTCAGCAGCACCAGCGAGAGCGCCAACAGCGGCCACGCAAGCTTGTGATAGATATGGTAGTCCACCCGGCTGGCCATCCACATGGCCCCCAGCCCCATGGCGGCGTACAGCAGCTGCGGCCGCACATAGGCAAAAGCGTCCTGCCGCCGGTACAGTGCCACCGCGCTGCTGGCGCTGCACAGCATCACCAGCCCAAAAGCTACCAGCGTGAGCACCAGCACCAGAAAAGGCAGGTCCATGGGCGGCAGCGGCCGCAGCAGCCCTTTGCGGGCAGCAGTTCTGTGCAATCCCGGTCACCTCCGTTTCTGTTATTGTACGCGGATGCGGGGGCGGTTAGTCATACGCACCGCCCCCGGGCGCATAAACTGCCCGCAAAGGGGGTGCTGCCATGTGCGGCTCAAAACCCACAGACGCCCTGCGCACCCTGCCGGAGCGGGCGTTCCGTCTGCGGGCACGGCTTATTGCGGTGGGGCTGTGCGCCGTCTGCTTTGCAGGGCTCATCGGGCGGCTGTTCTGGCTGCAATTATGCACCGGCGGCTGGTACACCCAGCGGGCGCTGGGGCAGCAGCTGCGAGACACCGTTGTGCCCGCCGACCGGGGCAAGATATACAGTGCCGACGGCGCGCTGCTTGCCGCCAACAGCAGCTGCTGGACCCTGCGCGCCAGCCCCCGGGAGATGCCGGAGGAAAAGCTTGCCCTTGCCGCCAAGGGGCTTGCGGAGATTCTGGAGCTGGACGAGGCCAAGCTGCTGGAAAAGTTCAGCGACCGGCGCTCCAACGACTGCCTTTTGCGCTACCGGGTGGAGCGGGAAACTGCCGATGCCGTGCGGGATTTCTGCGCAGAGAACGACATTACCGGCGTGCGCATCAATCAGGACTCCAAGCGCTGGTACCCACAGGGGGAGTTTTTGGCCTCGGTGCTGGGGTTCACCAACGTAGACAACGCCGGGGTCAGCGGGCTGGAGCTCGAATACAACGACACCCTTACCGGGCAAAACGGAGTGGTGCTGACCGCCGTGAACGCTTGGGGCTACACGCTGGCGCAAAGCTACGAAACCGAGCTTGCTCCGGTGGAGGGCTGCGGACTGCGGCTGACAATCGATGCAAATATTCAACATTATCTTGAAAATGCGTTGAATTATGCGGTGCAGGAGCACCATGTAGCCGCCCGCAGCGTGGGCATCGTGATGGAGGTGAACACCGGGGCAGTGCTGGCCATGGCTACCACCCCGGCCTACGACCCCAACCAGCCCCGGGTGATCGCCGACAAGGCCGCGCGCGCCGCCGTAGATGCCCTTTCCGGTAAAGAGCGCGCTGCCGCCTTGCAGCTGGCGCAGCAGACCCAGTGGCGCAACAAAGCGGTGAGTGACTTATACGAGCCGGGCAGCGTGTTCAAGCTCATCACCTGCGCGGCGGCGCTGGATGCCGGAGCCATTACCCGGCACTCCACCTTTTACTGCGGAGACTCTATCTCGGTGGCGGGCACGCGGTTCCACTGCGCCAACCACAAGCGTCACGGCAGCCAAACCGTGACGCAGGCGCTGGAAAACTCCTGCAACCAGAGCTTTATCCAGATCGGGGCGCGGCTGGGCAAGCAGGCTTTCTGCGATTATTTTGCCGCCTTTGGCCTGCGGGAGCCCACCGGCATCGACCTGCCCGCCGAGCCGAAAAAGAGCCTGTACTACACCGCCGACCGCATGGGGCCGGTAGAGCTGGCCTCCTGCGCCTTCGGGCAGAGCAGTAAGATTTCCTATCTGGAAATGGCCTCCGCCGTCTGTGCGGTGGTGAACGGCGGCAAGCTGATGCAGCCGTATCTGGTCTCGGATATTCTTGCGCCGGACGGCAGCGTTTTGCAGCGCACCGCCCCGGTCTGCAAACGGCAGGTGATCCAGCCCGCCACCTCTGCCACCATGCGGGAGATGATGGAGGCAGTGGTGCTGTACGGCGGCGGGCGCAACGCGCAGATCGCGGGCTACCGGGTGGGCGGCAAAAGCGGCACCAGCCAAAAGCTGGACAGCGCCGACGAGAAGGCGCGCATTGCCAGCTTTGTGGCGGTAGCGCCCATCGATGACCCGCAGTTTTTGTGTCTGGTCTGTCTGGATGAGCCACACAGCTGGACCACCGCCGGCGGCAGTCTTTCAGCACCGGTCTGTGCCGAGGTGCTGGAGCAGACGCTGGTGTACAAAGGCGTCCCCCGGGCAGCAGACACCGGCAGCGCAGACGCGCAAGCCGCTGCCCTGCCAGCCGATGGGGACAGCTTTGACGGGGCGTGACGATTTTGAATGGCCTCCGCTTGCGCTCTGGCCATAGTCAGCGGAAAAATTATTTTAAATAAAGCAATGCCGGAGCGTCTGCG
>OGHV01001560.1_pt1 | contig 12609 bp, 10 predicted proteins | sample 1571551 | NCBI WGS metagenome assembly OGHV01 (sample SAMEA2581960, study PRJEB24529) | metagenome | biome: Human gut stool | place: China | collected 2011 | reverse complement strand
ACTGCATATGAAGCCAAAAAGTAACTCATTTAGGCGAAGGAAAAAAATCGCTCCTTTTAAAACTATGTGTAATTTCTACCTTATATTGTGCCTTTATTATAGCAGCACGAAAACCTTCATATTTTTGTAATGGAATACCGCAATTCTTTTTAGCTGCCTCTCTTTGAATTATGATATTTATATCTGATGGTGGATTTACATCGTCTGTTAATTTCCTAATAATATCCGCTGTTATCTGAAAAGGAATATTGGAGAATATTTTATATCTGCGATTTAAAGGCAACTTATATTTTAAAAAATCACCAAATATATATGTAACATTATCATGACTGTGATATCTTACTAAATTATTATATAATTCTTGATCATATTCAACTGCAACAACCTCTCCAGCATGCTGAGAAAGTACATCTGTTATTATCCCTTTTCCAGGACCAATTTCAATAACATAATCTGTTACATCAATATTTGACTTGCTTATTAAACGTTCTACCAACTTTTTATTAACCAAAAAATTTTGTGAATATCCAAGATTTTTCATCTAATCGCACCTCATTCTCTATTTATTTTCATAACTATATACGAGTAAGCCCTAACGTTGCATAAAAAACAGCCCCTGTAAAACGATATATAAGTAAAGTGCGCCAATAACCTATTCTTTCAAACACGATGAATGACCATTGTAATTTCTTAAAAAATGTACAATTACTTTAAAATTATATATGTCTTTTTGACTATCTTTTTATATCTTCTTAAATGTCCGCAAAGCCTTATTTTATCGGCTCTACGGGCATTTTGCTTTTGTGGTAAACCTCACATATCTAGGTCTATCTTCTTATATTTTCTCTATCAAACGTGGTTAAAATCGTGGTAAATACTTCTATGCAATTAGACGCTGAACCTCTGATTTTGCGGTATCTATGGACGCATGAGCGTACCAGTTCATTGTGATACTAATGTTTGAATGTCCCATGATATACTGTAAATCTTTTGGGTTCATGTTCTTGCTTGCCAGCCTTGTGCAGAACGTATGGCGTAGCGTATGCGGTGTGATATGTGGCAAGGGATTGTCCTTGTGGTGCTTGTTGTATTTCTTTACCATACGGACAAAAAGCATATTGTAATCAATCGCAACTTTGGGCTTGCCTTTCTGATTGACAAATAGGAAGTTGCCCCGTCCGTCTATCACAAATGGTTCTGCCTTTGGGCGTTTCTTCATAACCCGTTGAAATGCCTGTATCGTTTCTCTGCTTAATGGTACTTGCCTTATTCCGCTTTTCGTCTTAGGCGTTTCAATATAATAGCCTTGTTCCTTGCTCTTTAGTAACTGGTGGTCGATAATCACAACTTCATTCTTGAAATCAATATCGGCTACTGTCAGTCCGCACAGTTCCGAGATACGAAGTCCTGTTTTTAACAGTATCAGCACATCATCATAATACTTGTGATACACATTGTCCGTCTTGATGAATGAGAGTAAGGCTTGTTCCTGTTCCTCTGTCAATGCGACTTTCTCTTTGGTATCATTTTCTAGGACTTCACTTAACTTGAAATCAAAAGGGTTTTTCCTTACACAATCGTCTTGTATGGCGATATAGAATGACGCTTTTAACGAGCGTTTATGGTTGTTAATGGTGTTATAGGAAAAGCCTTTGTCTTTCATGCGTAACGCCCATTCTTTAGCGTCAGAGGGTTTTATCGTATCAATGCTCCTAGCACCTAACTTATCCTCTTTCAATAACCGCATGAGTTGTTCCCGTTGTTTTATTGTGCTTTTCTTCACATTTGCCCTCTGTGCGTTCTGTTTGGCATAGAGTTGGCAAAGCGTCATTTTCTTGCCTGTGCTGTCGATACCGTCCTCAATATCCCGTCTTATCTGCTGTTCCAGTTCACGAAGTGAGGGTTTTTCCCGTTTTCCCTTTGGTGTCGGGTCTGTGGGTGTCAATCTCCAAGCATACACATATTTTGTGTTTCCAAATGCGTCTACATATTTATATAAGTATTTTCCGTCTGTTCGTTGGCTCTCTCCAGTATGCAGGATACGTCCTTTGCTATCCCGTCTTTTTTCTTTCATGGTGTCTGCTCCTTTCCTTGTTGGAAAGAGCCTTGATATGACTTGTGTTCATCATAACACATACAAGGCTCATTTGCATTAGATTGCGTCCAATTTGTCAATAACCTGTTCAAACTGTCGGCGTTTAATCTGTATGCGGTTGCCATTCATAATGAGCCAGCCAGCGTCCTTGTTTTCCTCTGCCAAGCGTCTTAACTTGTTTTCTCCGATACGGAAATACTTTGACGCTTCTTCAATGGTAAGGGTGTATTTTTCCCATACGGGAATATCGTTGTTATTCATCAGATACCCCCTTTCCCATGTTTCGTGTCATACTGGATATAGGGGATAAGGTCGGTGCGGTTTATCCTCTGTAAATGGGCGGTTAATTTACTGGAAAGGGAATTGCTGTATCTTGCCTTATCAAGCATAGTTCCCACTTTTTCCAGTCCACCTAATGCGTCATGTTCTTCCAAGAAGTAAAAACTTTTGACAGCGGAAATCACGCCACCCTCTGTGAGCCATTGCTGTGTTTCTTCAAGGGAATTTTGCTGTTTTGGTACTTGCAGTTTTAAGACTTCCACAGCCCCTAAAAAGCGTTCCCAAAACCGACACGTTTTCCATCTGCTCTTATTACTTTCATTTCTGTTTGGCACGACAAAGCGTAGGTTGTTTGCCAATAGCCCGAAAGCCAGTTCCCCAAGTTCCAGCGGTCTGTCTTTGAATGTCATGGCAAAAGCATGAGCCTTATCATCACGCAGTTGCATTTCTGTCCGTTTCCAACTGCCGACTTCATCAAGTGTCTTATTATGTTTTGAACAGACTTCCTTATCCTTATCATAAAAGCGGTAGGACAATCCCGATTTACCAGCACCGATATAAACAGTCTTTGCGGTGTCGAAATCATCAAACTTGCTTTCGTCAAAGTGGTAGCCCTCACTATTCGAGATAAATTCCTCTTTTTCGCATTTCTTCTTTATCTGCTCTATGGTAAAGAATGGCTTTTCGTTCTTATCATCAATGGCAATATCAAGTCTTGTGAAATGGAAGTTATCCAGTCCGTATCTTCGCTCGCAACGTCGGAACATATCCCCAAAGGTATAATTCCTACTGTCGAGAATACGGAAAATATCATCACAACCTCTGCCAGTCATAACAAGATAACAGCCTAGCCCCTGTGGGTTGTCCTCTGTCTTTCTTGCGTCCCCCGATACATAAATATCTCCAATCTGCCAGCGTGCTTGATAAGTCTTGAATTTTATCGTTGCTGGATAAACATTGAAAATGTCAGTCGGTAAATCTAAAATGTGCATGATTACATCTTCAGCGGTTGCCGTTTCAAATACAATGCTGATGTAATCAATCTTAACGGATAAATTTTTGTGTGTAGTTATAGTGCATTACTCCTTTCGTATGCCCCGTTTTTTTGCGGGGTAAAAATTGTGTTTTTTCCTTTATTTATCACAGTTTCTAGGTACTATGACATGTATACGCAGGGCGGTGTTACATATACGCCCTTTACGAGCGCCTAAAGGCGTTCCCTTTCTTCCTGTGTCTGTTCCGTTCTTAACGCTCACGAGCCTTGAGAGGCTCGTGGCTAAACGAAACAGCCCCAGTCAGAAACCCTATTTTTAGTCTGATAGTCCATGCTCATTCATGCTATCAAAGTGAAAACATCTCTTATATATGCTTACTCAAGTGTGTGATTGACCCTAGCGTGCTTAATCACTCTGTCTGATAAGATAATAACGCCACTAGAATTACTTGTCAAGAAGTTTCGATTGACTTTTCGATATATATTAAGTATGATATGCTTATAAATGACAATAAAAGCAACGAAAGGAGCGGTTATACTAAGTTATGGAGTATTATGAAAAGAAAATCAGTTTCTTAGGAGAAAACATACAAATCATAAGAAAACACAGGGGAATGAAACAACAGGAACTTGCCAATAAAATCGGTATCAATATGCAGAGCCTTTCCAAGATTGAACGAGGTGTGAATTATCCTACCTTTGATACATTGGAAAAGATAATGGACGTGCTGGGAGTAACACCGAATGAATTATTGTCGGGGGAATGGAAATATATTGACCACACCGAGCCATATATCATGGACGTTATCAAACGAGAACAGGATTTTAATGTTTCCTTAGATTATTTGTCTGAAAATGAATTTTTCAATGACGAAAAAGAATGTAGATTTTACATGGAAACTACATTGATTAGATACATTAGCAATTATCTTTCTAGTGAGGTAGTAGAGTTGGAAGAACTTATGGAAATCAAGCAGTTGATACAGCGTCAGAAATTGGAACGCATGATGAAAGTACATAAGGAAATGCGAGGGTTAGACCGATACAGAGAACAGCCCAAAGAGTATAAATATCACGACCCTTATGATGATTGGATATTCCGTCAGCTTGCAGATATAGACAACAGAAACAACATTCCCAACACTTCGCCACAATTAGATTTTAATGAAACGGACTATGAAGATTATCTAAAAGAGAAATGGAATAGAGGACTTTAATTTTCCTCTTGCATGAAAGATACAGCAAACAAAAAGCCCAATCAAGAGTGCAAAGCACCACCAATGGTGGTAAGGCTCTTTACAGGGTTCTTTCTTTTCTGTGGTGGGTAATCAAGCGAAAAATGAAGAAGTGTTTTGTCATGCTTTATATTTTTATCCCGACTTTGATAATTCAGATTGTGAAAATGATTAAATACAGAAAAGCTAAATAACACGATTTATATTAGCATCACTTTAATGATAAATTAGTTAGAGTGGTGCCTTATTTTTTTCTCTGTACAATCACTTAAATAGGTGCTATAGTAATGGGTAGATAGTATTCGAACAGAAACTATACCACATATTTTTTATTTTTAAACCATGAGGATTATATCAGTTTGAACGAGACCTCATCCATGCAGATTTTCATGATTGTCACTTCCCAGAAAGGAGTGATCGATATGAGAGCAGGATTTATCGGAGCGGGGAAAGTAGGATTTTCCCTTGGAAAATACCTGAAGGAAAACGGCGTAGAGATTACGGGTTACTTCAGCAAATCACCGGAATCAGCTAAATCAGCAGCAGATTTTACTAACACAAAACTATATAAGAGTATAGAGAATATCTTAAGTGACAGTGATACCCTGTTTATTACTGTGCCTGATGGACAGATAAGCAAAGTATGGGATTATATGAAGAATCTGGATATTAAAAATAAAAATATTTGTCATTGCAGCGGTTCGATTTCATCAACCGTTTTTTTTGATGGTGAAAACCTCGGTGCAAATATCTATTCGGTACATCCCCTATATGCAATAAGTGATAAGTGCGAATCATGGAAACACTTGAATAAGGCTTATTTTACTGTGGAGGGTTCGGCAGAGAATCTAGATGAGATTAAGAGTATCTTTGAGCGAGCAGGAAATAAGGTAATCGCAATGGGAGCGGAAAATAAATCTCTTTACCACTGCGGTGCAGTAGTTGTAAGCAATCTCGTAAACGGACTTTTTCAAGTGGGGGCTGAAATGCTTGTAAAATGCGGCTTTGATAAAAAAGATGCAAAGAAAGCCTTAGTGCCTTTGTTTACTGGAAATGCCGACACATTGGCAGAAAAAGGGGTTGCGGCTGCCCTCACAGGTCCTGTTGAGCGAAATGATTTGTCGACTATCACAAAACACATTGAAGCTATTAAGGCAGCATGGATAAACGAGTCTGAGGAAAAGGTGGGATATGAGATGATATATCTTTTGCTTTCAGAAAAGCTTCTCAGTATTGCACAGGAAAAACATTTAGACAGTGACTATTTGAAGATGACGGAGGTAATTAAAAATGAAAAACACAGTATCCACTTTTAAAGAACAGAAGGTTAAGGGCGATAAGATTACAATGCTGACAGCCTATGACTATTCGACAGCTAAATTGATGGATCAGTCAGGTATTAACGGTATTCTCGTTGGAGATTCTCTTGGCATGGTTATGCTCGGATACGAAAATACTTTGCCGGTAACAATGGAAGATATGATTCACCATACAAGAGCAGTTACAAGAGGTGCCAAAGATGCCTTAGTAGTTGGAGATATGCCGTTTATGTCATATCAAGTTTCAGTTGAAGAGGCCATGTATAACGCAGGAAGACTTATGAAAGAAGGAAGATGTCAAGCAGTAAAGCTAGAAGGTGGAGCCTCTGTTTGTCCACAGATTAAAGCTATTACAGCTGCTTCAATTCCTGTTATGGCACATATTGGACTTACACCTCAGTCAGTGAACGTTTTTGGAGGCTTTAAAGTTCAGGGAAAAAGTGAAGAGGGAGCAAAGAAACTCATTGAAGAGGCAAAAGCTGTTGAAGAAGCAGGAGCATTTGCGATTGTTTTGGAATGCGTACCTGCAAAATTAGCGGAAATTATTTCTGAAAGCATTAATATTCCTACAATAGGAATAGGTGCAGGATCTGGCTGCGATGGACAGATTCTCGTTTATCAGGACATGCTTGGAATGGTCTCTGACTTTACACCTAAATTCGTAAAACAATTCGCAAAGGTAGGAGATGTAATGAAAGAAGCCTTTGCTGCATATATAGAAGAAACTAAACAGGGAAGCTTTCCAGCACCTGAACACACATTTAAAATTTCAGAAGATGTAATTAACAAGTTATATTAGGAGATAGAACGATGAAAATAGTAAAAACCGTAGATGAAGTGAGAGTTATAGTCAAAGAATGGAAGAAAGAAGGTCTTACAGTAGGTCTTGTTCCTACTATGGGATTTTTGCACGAAGGACATAAGAGTTTAATTACAAGGGCTGTTTCAGAAAACGATAGAGTTGTTGTCAGTGATTTTGTAAATCCGACTCAATTTGGAGTAGGGGAAGATTTGGAAAGCTATCCGAGGGATTTGGAAAGGGATACTATGCTATGTGAGGAGGCAGGTGCTAATTTAATATTTAATCCTGAGCCGGAAAATATGTATTTTGACGATTTTTCAACATATGTAAACATAGAAAGTCTTTCAGAGGAACTTTGTGGAAAATCACGACCAATACATTTCAGGGGTGTAGGCACAGTAGTATCTAAACTTTTTAATATTGTAAATCCCGACAGAGCTTACTTTGGTCAAAAGGATGCACAGCAGCTTGCGATTATAAAAAGAATGGTTAGAGATTTGAACTTTGATATCGAAATTGTGGGCTGCCCTATAGTTAGAGAAGAGGATGGTCTTGCAAAGAGTTCAAGAAATACATATCTAAGCAAAGATGAGAGAAAGGCGGCACTAATTTTAAGCAAAGCAGTTAAGCTCGGAGAAGATATGGCAAAAGCAGGAGAAAAAGATACAGATAAAATTGTATCAGAAATGATTAAGCTTATTGAAACTGAGCCTATGGCGAAAATAGATTATGTTCAGGCTGTAGACGCTGTTTCAGTTAAACCGGTCAAGGAGATGACAGCACCAGTACTAGTTGCCATGGCAGTTTATATCGGCAAAACCAGATTGATTGACAACTTTATTTACGAAGGTTAAACGGGGGTTAAATATGACATTTGAAATGTTAAAGGGGAAGATACACAGAGCTACAGTAGTTCAAGCAGAACTTGATTATGTAGGAAGCATCACTGTAGACGAAGACTTACTTGACAGTGCCGGAATTTTGGAGTATGAAAAGGTAAGTATCGTAGATATAAATAATGGGAACAGATTTGAGACATACACAATTGCAGGAGAAAGAGGCAGCGGAATGATATGTCTCAATGGAGCTGCTGCAAGATGTGTTCAGACAGGTGATAAGATAATCATAATGTGCTATGCACAGATGACTCCAGAAGAGGTAAAGAAAAATCCACCTAAAGTAGTATTTGTAGATGAGGATAACAAAATATCAAGAGTCGCAAGATACGAAAAACATGGTAAGCTATAAGACATGTAATTTGCAAATAAAAAAGGGCATTTCGGTAATTAAAAAATGTAAAAGGTGAAGAATATGTCATCTGCCCTCGTTGTGAGCAAGAAGTTTATAAAGAAGTAATAATTTATCCATTTTGTAACTTTGGCATAATGGCATGGCTTGAAGGAGAAAATGATGAAAATAGCAAACCAGTGAAAGATAAATCTAAGTAAAATCTCAGCTTAACAATTTAATATCTATATTTACAAAGCAGTTGGTCTTATGATTGACTGCTTTTAAAAAAGACACCGTTTAGGTGTGAGGTCTTTTTAGTGTTATTTATAGTCATATCAAGGCTCGTTTAATTATGGTAAATTCGTGGTAAAATGAGTGCTTTTCTATACTTCAAAATATTTGAAAGTATAGTGTTTATACGGATAATCAAAAATTAGATATAAAATTTGCCCTAAAGACTTAGAATTTGTTTCCTGCTTCTGTTCCCCTGGCTGATGAGGGGGGCTGCTTGAAATACTGTGGGAATTCCGCCTGGATCTTCAATGCATCAAATTTATAACGGCTCAGGTGGGTCTCCATCTGCTGCCGGGCCATCTCCGCATTCCCCAGGCGGATCTGCCGGGTGATCTCCTCGTGGTCCTGGACCGCCGCCTGCTGGCTCTCTACGGAGACCAGGGACATACTGCGCACCCGGTCAAAATGGATGGAGATGTTCTGGATGAGGCTGTGTATCTGGGATTTGCGGGCGATCCGGAACAAATTCTCATGGAATTTGTTGTCCAGCCACATGAGATTTTCTGGGTCGTAGTTGTCCAGATAGAAGTTTTGAAGGCGCACATTCTCCTCCAGGGCCTGAAGGTCTGCCGGAGTGACAAGCTCACAGACCTGCTCCACGATGGCGCACTCCAGCACATCCCGCATGAATCGGGACTCGTCTACCAGATCGTAATCGATGAGGGAGACGACGCTCTTCCTCTGGGGGTAGGTTTCAATGATCTTCACCTTGGCCAGCTCGATCAGCGCCTCCCGCACCGGCGTGCGGGAGAGGCCCATCTCGGTGGCCAGCTCATTTTCACTGATCTGGCTGCCGGGCTCCAGGCGAAGGGAGATGATGTTGTCCTTGATGATCCGCAGGGCGTAGTCGCGGCTGCTTTCCCGGGGAAGTCGTTCTGAGATATGCACGGGTGTCCTCCTAAAATATTTCAGATCTTCCGGCCCACGCAGGGGACGAGATTGATCGGCTTTGACCGGCCTGAGCGCCCGGAAGTCCGGTCAAAGCTGTGGTCTGATTTTATTGTGGCACATTGCGCACGAATTGTCTACTAGCATACTAGCAACAAATTCTGATGTTTTTTTGGCAGAAATGTCAACGGAATGAAAAACAGCTGTGAGCGGCTCACAAGGAGGCTCACAGCTGTGGATGCCGGAAAAGATCTGTTGGAGATCAGGCGGCCTTGCCCAGGGACTGGCGGCTGCCGGTGTGGTAGATGGGTTTCCACTCCACCTTTTTTACCAGAGCGGCCAGAGAGATTGGGATGTAAGTAAACATAAAGAGCGGGAAGGTAAAGACGTAGAGGAACTTTTTCCCTGTGGGGATTTGGATCTGATCCCACTCGCACAGGACGGTAAGGATCCCATAGAGGAGCAGGCCCAGGTAGAAGCTGGCCACAGTGGACAGCAGGAAACTGCCAGATACGGAGAGGATCTCCCTTACAATATAGGAGGGCTGTCCCCAGCAGGCCAGGCACACCACCAGGTTGAAGGCGATGGTGACCAAGGTGAGCAGCATCCCGGGGGCCACGGTCATAAACATATCGTAGCAGGACCAGCTTTTCCAGCTGGGCTTTTGGCAGAAGCCGCGGACCAGGTCGCCGCTGTAATTGGCATTGACCTGATAGAAGCCCTTGGACCAGCGCAGCCGCTGATCCCAGGACTGCCGGAAGGCGGTGGGCTGCTCATCATAGATGACTGCCTTGTCGCAGTAGCCGATGCGGCGGCCCTTCAGGGCACAGCTGACAGAAAACTCGATGTCCTCGGTGAGCAGGTGATAGGGCCAGCCGCCGTTCTCCCGGATCACATCGGCGGAGATGAGGAAGCCGGTGCCCGAAACGTGGCAGTTGCTGCCCAGCAGCATCCGGGGGAAGTTGAGGAAGCGGGCCTCCCGCAGGAACCAGATGGCATAACCGGCGGAGATCCAGTTGGCGCCGAAGTTCCGGGAGTTGCGGTAGCAGGTGATAGCTCCGTAGTTCCCGCTGTCAAACACCTTGTTCATCTCCGACACAAAGTTGGGGTCCACCAAGTTGTCGGCGTCAAAGATCAAATAGCCGTCATACTGGTCCCGGCCCTCGTGGGCCAGGGTGCGGAATAGGTAATCCAGGGCGTAGCCCTTCCCCTTCTTGTGCTGGTTGAAGCGCTCATACACGATGGCGCCCGCCCGGCGGGACACCTGGGCCGTGTCATCGGTGCAGTTGTCCGCCACCACATAGACATCCAGCAGGTCTGTGGGGTAGTTCTGTTGTTTTAGAGTGTGGATCAGTTCGCCGATCACTCCCGCTTCGTTCCGGGCGGAGATCACCGCGGCGTAGCGGTGGAGCTGTGCCGCCTCCGGCTGCTTCCAGTGCTTCCGCCGGATCAGCCCTAGAAAGAGATAGACCAGCTGATAGGCATAGTCCAGAGTGAACAGGACAGCCAGAAACAGGTTAAATGCTTCGACCATTCGGATCATATTCATAAGAAAACACCTTTTTGAGCGTCCGGGTCTGCTTTGCGCACCCACCTGAACAGAAGAGGAGAGGGGAGCAACCCGGCTTTTGTTGATACGGATCGGTTTTTGCGCACCCCTGGTCAGGGACTTCTTTGGGGTACGCACCATGATAGCACGCTTTTGAAATATTAAAAGATTGTTTCGTGAGTCTTAATAAAAAGTTAAGAGTTTGTTCATAATTTAGCGCAAAGACGGGGACAAAACAGAGAGGTTATGCGGAAATAAAGTGGGAAAAGTTGTTTATTTGTTAAAAAAGAAAAAGCGCCCCTGTTTCGGGTCGCTTTTTGGATTTAATACTTTTGTAATAATTAGCGGATAGATCCCCCCCGGAAAGGGGTCAGCTCTGCCCGAATGAAGTACCCCTGGGGATGGCGGCACACAGGGCAGTTGGCGGGGGCAACGGTGGCGTCCACCACATAGCCGCAGTGCAGGCACATCCATGCCTCCTTCACGTCGGAGACGAACAGCTGCTCCTGTTCCAGCAGATCGGCGTACCGGCCGAAGCGGTCTCCATGGAGCTTCTCTACCCCGGCAATATTTTCAAACAGCTTGCCCACCAGGGGGAAGCCCTCCTCCATGGCGGTACGGGCGAAGGCGGCGTAGTCGTGTTCCCACTCCTGATACTCGTTGTGCTGGGCGGCCCGGAGATAGTCCAGCAGATCGGTGTACAGGTCCACCGGATAGGTGCCGTCCACCCGCACCGTCTGGCCGCTCAGGTCGTGGAGCTGGCGGTAAAACTGCTTGGCATGGGTCTTTTCCTGTTCCGCGGTAAACAGAAACAGGCCCTGGATCACGGCCAGGCCGCTTTTGTGGGCGATCCCGGCGGCAATGGTATAGCGGCTGCGGGCTTGGCTCTCCCCGGCGAAGGCGCGCATCAGGTTCTCTCTGGTCTGGCTGGCGGCAAAGGCTTTGGCTTGATCTGGCATGGAAAATTCCTCCCTTGCATCATTTGGATTCTGTTCCAGTATGCCCGAAAACAAACCTGTCATTCTCTTTGCGGAAAATTTACAAAAGAGACTGCTTCTCCTTGCCTTTTTCCTGTGGGCCTAGTATAATGGAGGCAATTTAGGGTGTCATGTCACCCACGCGAGGAGGATACCTCAGAGATGAAAGCGAAGACAAATCTGACCATGCTCTGCGATTTTTATGAGCTGACCATGGGAAACGGCTATTTCCAGACCGGTCTGGCCGACCGCGTATGCTATTTCGATGTGTTTTACCGCTCCGTCCCGGACCGGGGCGGCTTCGCCATTGCGGCGGGCCTGGCCCAGGTGGTGGAGTATATCGAAAACCTGCGCTTTGACGAGGAGGACATCGCATACCTCCGGTCAAAGGGCTGTTTTTCCGAGGAGTTTTTGGAATATTTGAGCGGATTTTCCTTTACCGGCGATATTTGGGCCGTTCCGGAGGGGACGCCCATCTTCCCAGGCGAGCCCATTCTGACGGTGCGCGCGCCGGCCATCCAGGCACAGTTTATCGAGACCTTCGTGCTCCTCTGCCTCAACCACCAGTGCCTGATCGCCACCAAGTCCAACCGCATCGTCCGGGCGGCGGAGGGCCGTCCGGTGGCGGAGTTCGGCTCCCGTCGAGCCCATGGGCCGGATGGGGCCCTGCTGGGCGCCCGGGCCTCCTACATCGCGGGCTGTGCCGCCACCGCCTGCACCATGGCCGACCAGCATTACGGTTCCCCCGCCACGGGGACCATGGCCCACTCCTGGGTGCAGATGTTCCCCGACGAGTACACCGCCTTCAAGACCTACTGTGAGCTGTATCCCACCAACGCGACCCTGCTGGTAGATACCTATAACGTGCTCAAGTCCGGCGTGCCCAACGCCATCAAAGCGTTCAAGGATATTTTGCTCCCTCAGGGCATTACCAACTGCGCCATCCG
>OGHV01001553.1_pt1 | contig 12647 bp, 8 predicted proteins | sample 1571551 | NCBI WGS metagenome assembly OGHV01 (sample SAMEA2581960, study PRJEB24529) | metagenome | biome: Human gut stool | place: China | collected 2011 | reverse complement strand
TATTGTATTTGGGTTATGCTTCGCAAATGTACGAATAAAAAGTGACAAACAGAAAAATGTCACCAAGTTATCGGCTGAGAAACGTTTTTGCAAGGAAGCTTGCAAATGTACGCACACTACACATTTCTCTTTTACATCCTCTTGGATGAATATAATTTCACCCTCCCCATCAAGCACCTGGATTGGACGCACAATCTTGTATTGGTAAAGCAAATATTCTCCCTAAACAAATTTATAAACAGATGTAACTTCCGTATTTATTACATCTGTTTTTCATCTATTTTCTATATACTTTCATCTATTTATCCGTTCTTTATATTCTGATATTCAATACAATGCAATTAAAAACAAGTTTTATTCCATCTATTTCTCATCTATTTTCCATCTAATATTATCCTTCATTTCAGATAGTAAAACACTATTCCACAATTTACCCACAAGCTGTGGGCGAATTGTAAAAACATTCATTATAAAGCAAATAAAATCTTTTGGTGTATCCAATACGTGTTTTCGAAAATCCCTTCACCCCCGGAAGTTTGGCGCGCAGGTCTGAACTCAAATTTACAAAGAATTTTTCGCCCCTTCGGCTCTCCGCATGAAGCGTCTCACAATATCCTTTCCCAACGACCAGTAAAATTACAGCATTTCACTATTTACATGAGTTGCTGCCTCTTATCTGGTTATACTTATACCTCTGACGAAAATACTGCGTATTGCAAAGATAGTCGTTTATATATCCATTATTCGTATTGACAAAAAGAGAACCTACAATGTAGTAATCGACTTGAAAATATCACAAGAATTTTATTGGCTTGTCTATCAATCATGATTTTCTATGTTTAAAGCTTTATCTCTTTCACTTCTCTCTTTCAAAATCGATTTTATCTCTTTCTTTATTCTTATTTTCAAAAGAGAAAATACCCCTAATAATCAACACATTACAATTCATCTCTTTTATCTCTCTCTTTCAAAATCGATTTTATCTCTTTCTTTATTCTCAATTTCAAAAGAGAGAATATTATTTCTTAAGCCTATATTTTGTCCATCTATTTTTACCTGTAGATTCCAAAATACCTTCTTTTATCATATTATCCAATTGTTTCCACAATTTCTGATAACTAATCTCATCTCCTATTCTCTGCTGAATATCCCTTAAAGAAGCACATTCATATATTTTCAAGTCTTCGATGATTAATTCACGTATTCTATAAGGTTCTATTCTTTTCAAGGATGTCTGTCCTTTATAACCACTTTCTTTAAGTATATGAGAACAAACCCGATATTCCTTTCCCTTCTTTCTACCTGAAGTTTCTACGATACCGTCATCCACTAACTTATCAAGCCATGGAGAAAGAGCATCACGATTTTTCAAATTCAGCAATTTAATCAAATCTGCCGCCGAAATACTTTCATGCTGGGCTATCAGCCCTAAACAGATAATCTGCTTTTGACGTAGTTCCGCTACCTGCAAGGCATAGGAAGTCAATCCAAGAGAATGGCTGAATGATGTCATTGCCAGGCTTCCATATTATCAGGAAAAAGACTCCGGCAAAGATATCCGGGAACTGCTTCCGGATGCCTGGAAGTTGAAGAAGTCCAACGAAAATCCAATTGAAGTCTGATAGAGATACAATAAAATAGCAAACTCTTCCTGTCAACTTTATATTCGTTGATAAGAAGAGTTTGTTGTTTTATGAATCTACAATGTGTACTTTATCGGATGCTTACAAAAAGCCATACTCCTTCAGATTTGTGTTTCTGAACGACCGCCCGATAGATTTTTCCGGTACAGCGACAACGACCTTTCTGATTCCTTGATTAGCCAGTTTGCACTCGACCCCGTCTGAGTGTATTATTCGATATTGGCAAGGCTATTTACCCTATTCGCTTCTGTTTTAGTTCGTCTATCAATTCCTGATAGAGGGCTACAGGCCCATAATGCCACAGCTTAGTGCTTTCGTCAGCCAGTCTTTTGTAAGTATCCGAATGATAGAAGCAACGCAAAGCCTCTATCAGTGTAACGTGATGTTCATGGGCATAGATTTGCGCCACGCGGCTGACTTTGCCGGGCAGTAGCAGGTACAGGTTTTCGTTGGTTATGTCCAGATTCATAGATTGATCTCTTTAGAATTAATCATTTCGTCTATCTCCTCCATCAGCCATTGATGGCCTTGTGTATGCAGCACCTCGAAATTCTCCTCCAAATAGGGCAACACTTCGTATCGGTCGAACAGAGAAACCACCTCATCCCCACTCAACTGATACTTCTTTCCATACTGCTCGATGCAGAAAGAAAGGAAATAGACGATATCGAGTTCTTTATCTTTCATGCTTTATGTTTTAGACGTGTTAAAGATACGATTTTTCTTTAAATGGGTAAAAGGAATGGAGTTTTTTACTATTCAGTACAAAGCCAATAATTGCCCAACTTTTAAGGCCAAAGTGATGTTTCCCGCTGTCCTCCTGTTACAGCCTGAGATTAGAGACTTCATTTACCAGACCAGCCAGCAGCAAAGTAACTCGTATATTCTTTCATCTATCGTATCAGATTAAACAGTAAATCAAGTCAAAAACTGTAGTGTTTCGCAGAAAGAAAGTCGTTTCTCACTCCACAATAGTTGATATAGAATGGTTACTTACGCTAAAGTCGAACTATTCGAAAAAATTGGATAGTTCGACTTTAGCTAATATTCTCCCTAAGCAAATCTATAAATAGACGTGACCTAACTTCTGTATTTATTAAACACCTTACAGCCTTGAAGCGTCACAATATCTTTTCCCAACGACCAATAAAATTACAGCATTTCACTGTTCACATGGATTGCCGCCTTTATCTAACTATGCTTGTACCTCTGGCTGAGTTGCTCAATCCATGAGGCGTAATCTTTATCTATCTTTGCTAATTTGCCCGTAATTTCAGTTTTATTTCCTGAGAATTTCTTAATTAGAGCTTTAACTCTTCCCTAAAACTTGAATCAAATATCATCCTTTTACTTTCTGTATAGAACGGCATGCCCCAAACATTAAATTTCTCAGAACATGTAGAAAAATGAATATCTGCTTTGTTCTTAATTTCTTGCAAACATTCCTCTTTCCATGCATCAGTAGCTCTCAAATGTTCACCTTTAGGCTCAATAAATATCTGAATGTTGTCGTATATATCATCATTACCCTTCTTACGCAAAAACAATACATAATCTGGTTCAAAAGCATTTCCGGTTTTAAAACTCCATAGTTTCATATCCTTTTCATTACGAACCAAATATATATCCTGATATTTTTCCTTCAATTTAGGATAGATTGCTTCGATGTATTTTATAAGATGCTTCTCTTCAGAAGTACCAAAGCAGTCATTGTATGCATGCCAATTACATTTTTCCAAATCCATTGTCAAGAACAAATTAGCAGCTTCACGCATAGATTTTCCAAACTCCTTATCTAAAGAGTCGTCATCAGCAACTTTTAATACATGGTCTTTGAAAGTATCCTTTATTGGTTTAGGAGTAAAGCGAGAAGAGCCTCTATAACCAATACCACCTTTTGATAATTGTGGTTCAAGCTGCTTCAATACCTCTATTGCCACATAGAGTTTCTCTTTTTGCGAAAGATTAGTCAACACCTCATCACGTCCATATACTGAAATACTCAGATTTGCCAAATAAGAATCACTCTCAATAAATTCCTTTATAGAAGTCAGATTAGGGAATGTTTCAGACAAAACCGAAAACTTATAGCCCTCAAAGCGATTTATGGCAGCACGTATAATATGGTTTTCCAAATCACGCATGCGTATATTGATATACTTCAACGAAGAAACTTCCTCTGCTGTCGCCTTCGAAAACACAAGACTAGTTTTCATCTCACCACTCTTAATTCTTACCTTATATGTCTGTGTAAGAATATTTTCTCCTAAAGATATTATTTCCTCATTAAGCATATATGGTTCACGCTCATTGGTAAATACATATCCATCCTTATAAAGTTTTGTTTTCTTGAAACTTTCTTTTAAGAATAGATTAAGTTCCTTTGTCTTGCGAGCTACTATACCTGTTTCTACCAAAGCAGAGTGAAGTTCCTGTACATATCTTGGGTTCTGAGAACTGTGATAATGTAATTTTTCCACCACGCGCAAACGGTTGGTTATATCATTATCATACTTTCTTCCGCCTACAGGCTTATCACCTTCTGGATCCTTAAAAGGCATATATCTTGCCCCTCGTCCTATAAGCTGCGCTTCCTGCATGGTTGTTTTTCCTGGTTTACCATCCTTAGCATCACGGGTTTCATACAGACGTACTATATCAAACAAGTTCAGTACATCCCATCCCTCATTCAGCATATCCACAGCAAAAACAGCTCTGAACTCATTGTCTTTTGCTTCAAGAGTATTGAGTTTTATCTGTTTTTCAGGTGTGATATTATTACCATCTACCAATAACAGATTCTCTTCTTTAAAGTCCTCCTTTATTTCCAACAGAAGGTTATCTAATGTAATATTTTTACTTTCAAAATAAGAAAAAGCATCTGCAATATCACCCTTAGCACCTTCCTTTATTCTTGTCAAATCCTCGACTGCAAGATGTTTGACAGTATATATAAACTGGTCATAAAACTTCTTGTTTTCTGCTATTGTTTTTGATTTAAGCATCATAACAGGCTTAATATCCTGACTTATTGCAGAAAACAGTTTTCTCTTATATTGGCTCAACACCACAGTCTGCATGGCACGGTCAATAGCAGACAAATCACTTTGAACAACTTCTATATCTTTTGAATATCCATCTTCACGGAACTTTTTCAGAGGATAATTGAAAATAATCTTATTCTTGTATTTCTGAGCAACATTATAATCCTCCAGGTCTGCCGTAGCCGTAAACTCTAAAAGGACATTTGGCAATTTACAATCATTCGGAGTATTAAATATCCTCATGACTGTACTTTCCCAGTCCTCTGTTTCAAAGTCTTCGCTACCGTACAAACTCAGCTGAGTATCAACAATCGCCTTCTTTCCTTTTTTAGTTGCAGTATTAATATGGTGGGCCTCATCAGAAATCAGTACAACATTATATTTTGAAAAGTCATCATATGTCAAGGCATTTTCTTTAGGGTTATTCAATGATATATGTAGTCCTTGTACTGTCGTCAAGCAAAGATTAATGCAATTTTCGTCACTGTCCTGAAAGTTATCGACCATCTTTATTTCCACTTGCTTCTGCCCTATATTTATTTGCGGAGCAAACAAATATTTAGCTGAAGCTATATTGAAGAAGTTTTCTTTTGTCTTTTCAATAATATTTGTGGAGTTTACAAAGAAAAGAAAGTTTCTATAACCTTTATCATACAGATACAGCATTAGTCCTGCCATAATCAATGTTTTACCGCTACCTGTCGCCATGTGGAAAAGCAAATGTGGCAAAGCTTCTTTACCGCTGAAATCATTTTCCCAGTAAGTAAAGAAATAACGGAAACACTCTTCCTGATAAAGGCGTAAACGCATGACAGGATTGAGAGATGTCGCAAAATATGGCGGCATCTCCACATTTTCAATAGTCCGCTTTCCAAACTCTTCACGCAAAAGGGTTTGTAAATTATCTTGCGATATAGTATTTTCTATTACAATTTTCTTTACCATACTTCATTTATTATAACCCGTAATCCTCAATCTCAAACAAAGAAATAACTCTCTTCTTTTCTTTTTCTGTTAAATGCCTTGAAATATATGGAAAGGTTGTAAGAAACATATGTTTCATACTTTCAAAAGCATCTTTATCCAATCCTTCACCTTCTTGAATTGTGTTTAAAAAGGCCATCAGTTTTTTTATCCATATAGTAGGAATAAGTAAATCATCAATATCATACCAACCTGCATCCCAAAAACCCTCTCTTCGATATTTTTCTGAAAGATAATGATCACAACTCTTACAACAAAAGTATATTTTTTTTATTGTTTTATCATTATCTATATAATTGCCATCTGCATCAAAGGGAGACAATTGTAAACATACATAATTTCCATGTTCTGTTTCTAAAAAAAGATTCTTTCCACACCGTTCACAAACCAATGGTTCCTGATTACTAAATATTGTTGCTGGTTCTGGGTGCTCAATCTGATATTTCTTAAATGATTGAGGAAAATATCTTGCAGCTAATCTATGACCGTCTATATTATCAAGAAGTTTGCTTTCTATTTTTTCTCGATCAAAAATTTGATAATTTTTTTGACTTAACAATAGACCTGTCAATGAGGTCGCAGGAAGAGTTGAATATACTCCCATAAAACCATCACAATTATGCTGTTTTAATCGTTCACTAATATTTATTTCATCAGTATCTTTAACAGCAGCCCCACTATGAGCATAATGTTTACAGCTTACAAGCCATCTTATTGTATATTCAGAGGTTATACCTTTTACGACTTCATCTACAATTAAATCCTTTTTACCATCTGCGCCTCTATCAGGGTCTTGCACAATTCTATAACCGAGATATGCAAGAAAATCACGAGTAAACAATTCAAATGTATCTTGTAAACCTCCACCAACATTCGCTTGTGGAATTTCTTTAAAATCTAACAACATAATTATAATGAATAGAAATTCTTATTAATAGTCTTATCTTGTTCCGTTATTAAGAACTCATTATTATCTATCTCAGAATACGGGATATACAACAAATTCTTATCCAAACACTCTATCAAGAAACGTTTCTCATCTTCTAATGATAAATTTGAAAAATCCTTTGCATTATCATTGATTGTTTTAGGTTCAACCTTCCAACTCAAAAATCCAGTTTCTTGCATACGTTCCCATATACTAAATAGTTCTTCCGTTGTTTTTGCGTCTTCTATTTCATCTACAAAGTTTTGATTGGATTTAGCTAACTCACAATAAACAAAAGAACCACCTCCTTGCCAGTTCACAGCCTGAGATATACCTCCTTGTTCTCCTAAAATAACTTTCTTCAATCGTTCAACATCTAAAGTTTGTACATAATCCATTTGCTCAATGCCTATATATTTTCTATTCATCTTGTGTGCCACAGCAGCCGTTGTTCCACTTCCTAAATGATAATCCAACACAAGGTCTCCTTCTTCTGTTGAAACTTCTAATATAGATTTTATTAGGTTTTCTGGTTTAGCATAGTCAAATTCATCTCGTCCAAACAATGTATCAATCTCAATATTACCATTTTTATTTTTTGAATTTCCTAAAACAGAAGAAAGGAAGTCTTGCATTAAAAAATCCGATATAACAGCACTTAACTTTCCGCTTTCATCATCTTCATCCTTAAACTTACGGGCATATGGTTTGGATATATTTAGAAAATCATAATCATCTGGAAATACAATATATCCTTTTTTATAATAATCATCAAATGTATCTTTACTTACAGCCCAAGTTCTCTTTTCACTAGCAGGATATTCCTTCCCAGTTCTGGGGTCAACCATTGTAAAATAAGAATTTGGTCTTTCTTTAGCTGTCGTCTGCTTTGTCAAATCAGCTAAACGCCAAGGTCTATTAGGAAAATCATCTGATTTATAATAGTTTCGTTTAATACCCCTACCTATTACTTTGTTTTCATCAGTGACATTAGAATACACTAGTATCCAATCAAAATCCTGTGAAAAATTGAAGGGGACATCAGATTTTCCATTTCTTGTCCTGCGTGGAACAGTACCTACAAAACACTCTCGTCCAAAAACATCATCTGCTAATGTTTTAAGATAATGCATACCATCCTCATTTATGTTTATCCATATTGTTCCACCATGCGATAATAAATTTTTTGCAACCTGCAACCTGTTACGCATAAATACCAGCCATGTAGAAAAATGGAAATTAGAATTATATTTAAATGTATCAGACTCTGTAATTTTATTAAAAAAATATGGAGGATCAATATATATCATTTTCACTTTACCAGCATATTTTTTCTTTAATGAATATAATGCCAATAGATTATTACCTTTGATAATCAAATTATCATCCATAGATATACTATCAATCTCATGCTCACCTTCAGAATCATACTTTTTAAAGTTTGTCAATACTTTAGGTTCAGTCAAACGGTTAATTTCATCCGGAGCAAGAATCTCATTCCAAAATACCTCGTTTCGCTTAGCATCCTCTTTTGTTTGTCCTCCTTCAAGCATACAATCCTTGTAAGGCCATGAAAGTACCACTTCACGACTTTCAGAAAGAAATTCCCCATCTTCATTAGTCAATCCTATTTTATTCTTATAGCTGGTATAACTGTCAGGCAAAAAACGTTTGTTCATTACAAACTTTTGAAACTTCACCTTATCGAAAACTAACACACCTTCTACATCCGTGAAGAAATTTCTCTTCAAAGCATCGTGTGACAACAATAATTTTATCAAGTCCGGACGTACTGCTAATGCAGCTTCAACTATTGCATTTTTCAGAAGTACACCATCTTCAGTGCAATATTGACTCTCCAGTCGGAGCAGTTTTTCTAATTCTTGAAATAGGGTTATATTACTCATATTTTCTTCTTTTTCTTTTCAATATTAGTTTCTATTATATTTATAAAAACATCTTCACTAAAATCATATTCTTCTTTACAAATAGGGCATTTATAATAGTTGGTATACCCAAAAACTACGGCAGGTGCATCCATATCTGTAACACCATTCATTTTAATTCCACAGTGCGGGCAATATACATTTAATGAATCAATTTTATAATCTTTATCATATTCCCAAGAAAATGTAATACCCATGTAAGCATCAGATTTATAATTCTTCCAGCTATTCTTTAACCATAAAACACAAATACTATAGATCAACATTAACAGTATTATAATTATTAATACTCCCCATAATGGCATTTCTAAATTTAAAGATTTTGTAAACCCTTGGAAATCTAAAAAAGCCCAAATACCTGCACCTATGGTAGTCACTACCAAAACTAATAAAGTTACAATCAACTCTATTGCAGTTCTCTTCAATATATCTTTTATAAAAGACTTGATTTCTAAATACATTACTTTATTCTCCATTTAATCGTAAATTCATCAACCGTTTCCATCTTACCCTCAGCCAATTCATATAGCTGCGAAATTAATATATTTTTATCAGACTTGAGCTTCTCACGTTTTTCATCATACTCCCTCCATGCCATATCACGTTTTTCATTAAGACCATCTTTTTCTTTTTGGATTGCAAGTTTCTTTCTGATATTGCGTTCGTGGATAAACTCTGTATTTTTTTCTTCTATAGCCTTATCCAATTCAGCCAGCTTCTGCTGTAAAGACTTTCTGTTATCTTCCACCCAGTTTTCTATCTTTACCACCTCTGAATTTACAATATCTGAATTTCGTACTTCAAGCTCTTCCTGTAAAACTGCCATACGTGTGTTAATGAGTTCATCTAATAACTCTTTTTGCTTAAAACCATCTTCAACAGCGCTAATAACACGTGCAGGAACAGTAAGAAGTCTTTTAGCAAATGTTTCTTCCATTTCATTGCCAAAACTATCCGTAGCAACCAATAAAATATGCTCCTCTAATTCTTTTAACGATGAATAGCGGACAACACGGAATGACAAATAACCACTATTGCCCTTGTTTTGTTCAATTATGGAAATAATAGTAGGATTTCTATCATAATCAAATTCTATTTCAACCATTCCTGTAGCTGTGTGCAACGCTCTGTCGATTACCCATTTTGCAAGAGGATGAGAAATACGGTAATTATAACTGTCGCTATCTTCTTTACTTAACCTATATTTCCCTGTTGGTATTCCACGCAAAGGAGAATCAAGTAACCTAAACTCACAATTATCATTATTAGAAACATCTATTCTATTTCCCAGGACACTACAAGTCAACCACCACAGCATACGATTGTACTGATTCAATCGCTGGTTTTCTGTTGTTTCACGTAAACGTAATTTTTCAATAACTTCTTCATCGAAGTTCTCAAAAAGAGAATTACGGGTTTGCTGCATATTGTTTTCTATACTATCCTTCATCTCCATTTGCAATGAATCAAAGGCAGCATCTATTTCTTCAGTAGTACGGCATTGCTGATATATGGACAAAATACGCTTTTCAAAATCAATACCGTTACCGATACTTCCAAGCACTTCATCGCTTGCTCCAAACACACCTTTAAAAAGATTGAACTTCTGGTCGAGCAGTTCATATACACGTTGGTCTGCACGATTGGACTTATTGATGAAATTTACAACTACAACATCATACTTCTGTCCATAACGGTGGCAGCGCCCTATACGCTGTTCCACTCGTTGTGGATTCCAAGGCAAGTCATAGTTAACCAATAAAGAACAAAACTGAAGATTGATACCCTCGGCAGCAGCTTCAGTGGCAATCATTATCTCAGCTGCATTTCTGAAATAATCTACCAAAGCCTGACGTTTATCAGCCGTTTTAGAACCAGTAATCCTACTGCTCCCTTTATGTTCTTCCAACCATTCGTTATATATTCTTGAAGACTGTAAGTCTGAATTAGTACCGTTGAACAGAACTATTTTACCTCTATATCCGTTTTCTTCCAATAGTTGGCATAGATATGTTTGTGTTCTACGGCTTTCAGTAAAAATTAATGCCTTGTGTGGAGCATTCATTTCTTCCATGTGTTTAAAGCCCAGTTGCAAGGACTTTAACAAACAAGCACCTTTACTATTTGAGGTAATGCGTAAAGCCAAAGAATAAATATCTTTAAGTTCTTGAAGTTCCTCTTTTACTTCTTCAACCTGGCTATCTGTTAAATATACTTTATCTTCGTCTTCATCATCCTCTTTTTCTTCGTCTATCCATTCTTCCTGATAATTGCCATATTCTTCATAATCTTCAGCTACCATAGCACTAAAATCAACTTCATTACGTGCTATAAGTTTTTCAAGGCGATTTATAATGGTTGACAATGTTCCGGCTATTGCAAAAGAAGATGAAGCAAGCAGCTTATACAAAATCAATGTTATAAGATTACGTTGAGAATTAGGCAATCCATAACTATGCGGACGCTCCAAGTATTCATTAATCTTATTTGCGAGTTCTATTTCATCATCTGACGGAAAATATTCCTGAACCAAAGGAATACGGTTTGTATATTTAACGTATGCCTGAACCTGGCTACGTAATGTCCTATGTACAATAGGACGTATACGCTCTCTCAACTCTTCGTATGTATTATCCTCACGCAATGCAACTTTATTGTACTGCGAAGAGAAACTTGCAAGTCCTCCGAAATAGTTGTTATCTATAATTGAAACAAGACCGTACAACTCTTTTATATCATTCTGCAATGGTGTAGCCGTAAGCAATACCTTTTTAAATGGCTGCAAGCCATTTTTAAGCGCATTGCCTGTTTTATTCCCAGGTTTATATACATTTCGCAATGAATGCGCTTCATCGATTACGACCAAATCCCAACTTACCCTATTTATATGTTCTATCTGCTTACGAGCAAAAGGATATGAGCAAATAACAATAGCATCTTTTGTATCAAACGGATTAGAGTAAGTATCATTCAATATCTTATTAAAATTCTTCTTCTCCATAATAATCGAAGGAAGAAAGAATTTATCTTCAAGTTCCATACTCCACTGCTTACGCAAAGTAGCTGGAGCAATAATCAAAATATGCGTTTTACGTTCAGCCCATTTCTGACTTATAACTAATCCAGCTTCTATTGTCTTACCTAAACCAACCTCGTCAGCCAAAATCGCTCCCATACTTAACGGCGAGCGGAACGCAAAAAGAGCTGCTTCAACCTGATGCGGATTCAAATCTACTTTTGCTTCTGACAAAACTCCTGTTAGTTTATCATCATCAGCTGAATTTCTTTTTCGTGAAAGTTCCCAAGCAATATATTTCTGTTGTTGCGGTGTTAACATATTATTATTTTATTTTCAATCGCCAAAAGAATGAAAGTCCTTTATATATAGCTACATTTCTGTTTTAAGATTTTCATCCGAAACTATTATGCCACAAAGATAACAGAAATATCAAATCTTTTGAGAAGTTCAAATTAGTATAATTTATGCACACCCTCACTTATTTTTATTACCTTTTCAAAAGCCAAAAGTACACTTAAAAAAACGCAAGTGCATTCAAAACAAAACGCCTTTGCGTTTCAAACAAAACGCAAGTACGTTTTAAGTAAAACGCAAGGGCGTTTCATCTTAAACGTAAGGGCGTTTTAGTCCAAACACAAAGGCGTTTTCCAGAGATTTTTTACACCTCTGAAAATCAAATAATTACATTTTCTTAAATTTTACGGATAACCCAGTATCCTCCCACTACCTGCAAGAGCATTCCGGGAATACCGATGCGGAAATCCTGCAAGGCGGTGAACAAGCTGCCGGAAAGTGCCCACTCACCCAGCGTACCAGCCAGCTGATAGAACAGCACCACGGCCAGCAGCAACGGCAAGGTGACTTTCTGAAAGCGGGCTGCCACCAGACCGGCACCCACAGCCAACAGCACGGATTTCAGCAGGATGGCAGGCAACACGGCAGGTGCAGGCATGCCGAACCACCATGAGTTGAGCAGCGGCGAGAGTACTGCCGTCAGCAGTCCGGCCTTCCAGCCGTATTTATAGGCTCCTACCAGTGTGAAGAAATAAATGGGCAGCCAGGTGACTCCTCCCTGCGGCACCA
>OGHV01001537.1_pt1 | contig 12786 bp, 10 predicted proteins | sample 1571551 | NCBI WGS metagenome assembly OGHV01 (sample SAMEA2581960, study PRJEB24529) | metagenome | biome: Human gut stool | place: China | collected 2011 | reverse complement strand
CACCGGCAAGCTTACCACCCTGGATAGAAGCACCGATTGCTACGCACTCATCAGGGTTAAGAGACTTGCTTGGCTCTTTTCCTGTCATCTGCTTTACCTTGTCCTGTACGGCCGGAATACGTGTAGAACCACCTACAAGTAATACCTGTCCAAGGTCTGCATTTGTAACGCCTGCATCCTTCATAGCGTTCTGTACAGGGATTGCGGTTCTCTCTACGAGGTCATGTGTCAGTTCATCGAATTTTGCTCTTGTAAGAGTCATATCGAAATGCTTTGGTCCCTCTGCTGTAGCTGTGATGAATGGAAGGTTGATGTTTGTAGTAGTAGCTGAAGACAGCTCCTTCTTTGCTTTCTCAGCAGCTTCCTTTAATCTCTGGAGTGCCATCTTGTCTGTAGAAAGATCAACACCCTCTGCCTTCTTGAACTCGTCAATCATCCACTGTGTTACCTTGTTATCGAAATCATCACCACCAAGGTGTGTATCACCGTTTGTAGATAATACTTCGATGACTCCGTCACCAATCTCGATGATAGATACATCAAATGTACCACCACCAAGGTCATAAACCATAATCTTCTGCTCTTTCTCATTGTCAAGACCATAAGCAAGTGCTGCTGCTGTAGGCTCGTTGATGATACGCTTTACATCAAGACCTGCAATCTTGCCGGCATCCTTTGTAGCCTGACGCTGAGCATCGTTAAAGTAAGCTGGTACTGTGATAACTGCCTCTGTAACCTTCTCACCGAGGTATCCCTCTGCATCAGCCTTTAACTTCTGAAGTACCATAGCTGAAATCTGCTGTGGGCTGTAGCTCTTGTCATCAATCTGTACCTTGTAATCTGTACCCATATGTCTCTTGATAGAAGAAATTGTCTTCTCAGCATTTGTAACTGCCTGACGCTTTGCAGGCTCACCGATAAGTCTCTCTCCTGTCTTTGTGAAAGCAACTACTGAAGGTGTGGTTCTTGCACCCTCCTGGTTTGCTATAACTGTAGGTTTTCCACCTTCCATAACTGCTACGCAGCTGTTTGTTGTTCCTAAATCAATACCAATGATTTTGCCCATTTTATTTTCCTCCTATTAAATATAGTGTTTTTACATGTTTCATTTATTTGTAACCATCCGTTGTCTCACATGAATCCCTTAAATGCTGTCTGCATTCATATAAATCTGATTCACTGTCATGCCGGATAGATGTACACATCATTACTGTACTACCGATACCATGCTGTGGCGTACCACTGAATCCTTGTACATATAGCCCTTCTGAAGCTCCTGCGCTACGGTGCCTGACTCAAGTTCATCATTTTCAACCTGCATCACTGCATTGTGGAAATCAGGGTCAAACTCCTGTCCTACGCACTCTATTGGCTTTACACCTGCAGCATCAAGCTCTGTGAGCATCTGCTTGTAGACCTTATCCATACCTGTGATAAAAGGATCATCTTTCTTATCATCCGGTACTGCTGCAAGACCTCTCTCGAAATTGTCGATTACAGGAAGGATTTTCTCAACTATTGTCTTTGCTCCCATGTCAAACATCTGGGATTTTTCCTTCTCACTTCTCTTGCGGAAGTTCTCGAACTCTGCCATCTGTCTTTTCAGACGGTCGTTAAGCTCTTCAATCTGCTCATCCTTCTTGTCTTTCTTCTTTTTCTTGAAGAGACCTTTCTTTTCATCTGACTTATCATCTGCTTTTGCATCTGCATCAGCTAAAGCGTCATCCTCTGATTCAGTTCCATTCACATCTGTATCTTTTGTTTCTTCGGCTGTCTGAGTGCTTTCCTCATCAGCTCCTTCAATCTCTATCTCTTCTGCTTTGTTTTCTGCAGTCTCATTGTCGATTGTTTCTTTTTTAATATCCTCTGGCATTTTTGACCACCTTCCTATGTTTCATCCTCAGACTTCTTATAAATTCCATCTAACTGGGATTTAAGAGTCTTTAGATTATCCATTACTTTTTCATAATCCATGCGCTTTGGTCCGACAATTCCTATCGTGCCCTTTACGCCCTCACCCAGATCATATGTTGCAGTGACAACACTGCAGTCCTTCATGGTCTGGATTGGAGATTCATTTCCTATATAAACCTGAATACCTGTTCCATTGTCCTTCTTCTCGGAATCGGATAGGGATTCAGTAACAAGGCTTGCTAGCTCTTCCTTTTCCTCAAATGCTGACAAAAGTGTCGCTGCATTATTGGAATCCGAAAGCTCAGGATACTTCAGAATATTTGTCGCTCCGCTGGTGTAAATCTTAAGATCCTCACTCTCCGCGAAGGTCTGTGCCAATGCATCAATCACATCAGAGACAATTCCTGAATGAATACCGGCTCTCTCCTTTATGCTTGCAATGTTTCCAAGATTAATCTCGTTCATTGCGAGTCCGTTTAATGAGGTGTTAAGCAGAATGTTGAGCTTAAGTATCGTCTCATTGTCAAGCGGCTCATATAAATCAAGCATCTTGTTTCTGACCATATTATTGTTCATAACAATTACTGCAAGCAGGTGCTGGTCGTCAACCTGTGAAAGCTGGATGAATTTCACCTTGTTGTGATTGACATCCGGTGCAGAAACGAGTGTGGCATAATTGGTATTGTTTGCAAGTACCTTTGCCGCCTGCTTTAACACCTGCTCCATCTTCTCGGTATTTTCAATGACCAGCTCCTTCATATCAGAAAGTTCTTTTTCCTTCTTATCATTGGTCTCTATAAGATGGTCTACATATAATCTGTAGCCCTTATCCGAAGGAATTCTTCCTGCTGAGGTATGTGGCTGTACTATATAGCCCATCTCCTCTAAGTCGCTCATCTCATTTCTGATTGTTGCCGAGCTCAGATTAAGATCTGTATATTTTGAAATTGTACGTGAGCCAACCGGCTCTCCTGTGGCGAGATAATTGCGGATGATTGCATCCAGTATGGTAAGCTGTCTCTCGCTCAATTCTAGTTCTTTGTTTTCATTTTCCATTGGTCACACGCTCCATCTGAAGTATGCTTTTAATTTGTTAGCACTCTGTATTTTGGAGTGCTAATTTTTTATCTGTACATAACATACCACCACCTATTAGCAATGTCAACCCTCGAGTGCTAATTTTTTTAATAAAATTTTTGAAACCCTTGATTTTACTGGGGTTTCAGGTTTTATTAATTTTCTATTAAATTGATTTTGGCGGTATTTACACCACTTTTACACCATTTTTCAATTTTTCATTTCATGCTTAGCATCAAATGATACAAAAAAGCAGTCGATCCTAAATGTGAAAGACTGCTTTATATCATATTTCTTATTGCTTTGTGTGTATATTTAGCTGATTGTCTATATCCCGTCCTGCATACATTACTCTAAGTATTGTTACAACCATTCAAAAATTCCTCTCAAATCACTGTCAGCCTGTTCTGATACTTCTATCTCATATATCATAAGCCATAATCTTTGCGAATATCAGAAAAGACTTTCTTAGCATTTTTTGTCCGTCCAGCCTGCATATCCGCATATCCCTTCTCTAATTCTTCATTGAACTCTACCTCTGATAATGCGCTGATATCAACAGGTCTGGCAGATGGTATTTTTACTTCAAACGGAAGACCTCTCTGTAAGATAATCTGCATATAAAACATCTCCTTCCTGCCATATTTTTATGTTATGCAAAACCTCCGAACGGCTTTAGTCCATAAATCAGTTATTATTATTCCTAATCAAAATCTGTATGATTTTATCATAATTTTCCGGTCTGTGTGGAAACGTACAGTCTGTGCATACCTTGATTTTTTTGCCATTCTTCTCTATGTATGTCTTACTTCCGGGACAGTTTGGCATACTATACATAGGACAATAACAAAACAGACAATTAAAGTCATCCGAAAGTCCCTTGTGACACGGAAAATATTTGCAATCTGTGTTTTTAAAGTACTTATAAGAGTTTTCCATTTTTATTCCTTCTATATTTATATGCTTTTCTCACAAAGCTCTCTGCAAAATGCGGATTTGACGGATAGTACAGGTGTGGAAATCCAAGCCAGTAATTATCATGGCTTATCACGCAGTCGTAGCTTCTGCCTGTGGCCGGCTTGGTCGCAATACAATCAGCTCCGTTATCGGTGCTGTCGTAATAATGAAATTCATGCGCCTTTATTTTTTCATTTGGCGGTAGAAAATTGCTATGCTTTTCCGTAAGCTCAATATATCCGAACCTGACAAGCTTTCCCTTAAAATGACACCCACCATCCAGTGCGCCCACAAGCTTAGACTTATTCATATCATTTTGTATATCTGTATTATTTTGTGTATCAGCATTGTTTTTTTCATCATTATCATCACAGATGTTACGGATATATGTGTGAAGATACATAAACCCTCCACACTCTGCAACCATCGGTATTCCGGCTCTAAAAGCTTTTTTTATGGTATTCAGCATAGATACGTTTTTACTCAGTTCCTTTGCATACAGCTCCGGATAGCCGCCTCCAAGCAGCATTGCATCACAATCCTCTGGAAGGCTGGTATCGTGAAGCGGTGAAAAATACTGTAATTTTGCACCGCACTTTTCAAGAAGCTTCAAATTATCTTCATAATAAAAGCAAAATGCTTCGTCCATGGCAACAGCTATGTTTACGGTATTATTTTGGTCTTGAAGCCTCATAGGCTCTGCATTTTTTAAGGTTTGACGCTTATCTTTATCTGCATTTTCGCTGTCACCAATTTCATCTGCCGCTTCTGCTATATCTATAAACAAATCCATATCTATTGTCTTTTTTAGTCTGTCGGCAGTTTCATTAAGCTGTTTTTTTATATCTGAAAGCTCATCCGGCATGACAAGCCCCAGATGTCTGCTTGAAAGCCCGATATCCTTCTGTTCCGGGAAATATCCGACTACTTTTACGGAAAGCTCCTTCTCTATCAGAGGCTTTATGATGTCATAATAGCCCTTCGACATCCGATTGAGCAGGACCCCCTTAATCAAGTGGTGCGTGTCATACTGCAAAAAACCGGCTATAAGAGCAAGCACTGACTTTCCCATGCCCTTTGCGTCCACCACGAGTATTATCGGAGTCTGCGTCACCTTTGCCAGATGGTATGACGAACCCTGCTCATATATTCCACCAAGTCCGTCATATAATCCCATCACACCCTCAAGCACCGCAAAATCACCATCGACTCTTTTATCTAAGAAAAGCTGCACTGTTGTCTTTTCGTCCGTAAAAAACGTATCGAGGTTTTTGGACGGTACGCCAAGCACCTTTTTGTGAAACATTGGGTCAATATAATCAGGTCCGCACTTATATGACAATACGTTTTTTCCGCTATCCTTTAATAGCTGCAGTAAAGCGCAGGTTATCATTGTTTTTCCACTGCCGCTTTTTGGTGCGGCTATCATAAAACGATTTATTTTCATGTGTTCATCCTTTATTTCATCATATACCTTAAAATATCAGCCTTCGATGATTTATTACGGGTTGTAGCATAAAAGCCCAGGTTAAAATTCAAACGAACATATCCACACCGGATTTTCTGCCTGCATCAGATGGTAATGTCCTATCTGCTTTGAGCGGCTGACCTGCAGCTGCACGATATCCTCATTTTTCACATCATATGCCGACAATATTTCCTTTATCTCACAAATTGTTTCCATGGAAATTGCATTTATCACTATACGGATATGTGGATTTTTTACTTTAAGAGCCTCTATTATTTCCTTTAGATTGCCACTGCTGCCTCCGATAAATGCGTGTGTCGGCACCGGAAGAGTGTCCATTCCGTCAGGAGCCTTTGCTTTTATAACATGGATATTTTCAAGTCCATGCTTTTCTTTATTTTGCGTGATAAGCTGCACGGCATTTTCCTTCTGCTCGATGGCATAGACCTCCATATCATCGGAAAGTGATGCGGCCTCTACCGCTATGGAGCCGGTTCCGCTTCCCACATCATAAAGCACTGAATCCGATTTCAAATGAAGCTTGCAGATGCTTACATGCCTTATTTCCTCTTTGGTCATCGGAACCTTTTCACGGATAAATGCTGCATCACTTAGCTGCGGTGTAACATTTTTTGCAACCGGATTGGGATTTTTTATCATACAGATATACAGTCCCTCCCTTTTAAGCTTTGTGCACTCCTGTGGCGAAAGCTGCGATATAGTTTCATCCGGATATGATAGCTGGTATCCCACAGTTACCGAGCATTTTTGTAAACCATACCTTTCGTCACTGCTTAATAGGTGTCCAAGCATATTCACATCCTTTACACCTGACATCAGCATAAACATTTTTGCATGATGGCTAATCCGTGATGTGATATTAGACAGCTTTACTCCGTGGATGCTGCAAATATATGCATCGTTGTAGGTTTCACCGACCGCTGCCGACATATATGACACAGATGAAATTCCAGGAAGGATTGACACATCCGCATTTAATTTTCCTTCAGATATTTCATTTTTTATCGCCAGGTACAGCTTTCTGCTTCCACTGTAAAAGCCTGTATCTCCCGAGAATAATATAAGAACATTACTGATTTTTGCAGTATCTGCACAAATTTCGTATAGATAAGGAATAATCTGTTCTGCAAGATAATACGGCTTTTTGTCTATCTTCGCACTGTATTTTTCTATCATGCGGCTTGCGCCAAGTATAATATCAGCGCTTTCTATTGCATCTGAAACAGCTTTTGTCATGCAAGCATCATTTCCCATTCCAATGCCGGCAAGCATGATATGAAGCTTGTTATATTTACTGTCAATATATTCACAAACAGCTTCAAATGACATTCCATCATCCTGCACGCTTTGCCCCACAATATAGACCGGAATATTTTTATTTTTTGCGGCAGCTATTTTCTCAATAAAGCCCCCGGCCGCACCGCTTTTTTTGGTGACCAGACATCTGATGTCATACTGGTCAATAAGTGCCTCATTAAGCTGTGTGCTAAACGGTCCCTGCAATGCCAGAATGTGCTTTCCTGTAATATCATTGTGCATGCATAAGCTTATGCTCTCAAGCCCCGGAAGCACGCGCACATACAATCTTTCCCTGACGTCTGAGGTTTTACAATACACTGACAGCTCCTTGCTTCCTGTTGTGAGCAGTATATTTCCGTCTGTATTGTTAAGTGCCTTTGCACATGCTTCATTGTCCTCAAAATAGCGGATATTATCATAATCTGCTGATATATCCGTATCTCTTTTAAGACGCACATATTCGATATTTTCTGATATGCTGCTATCCGCCTGATTGTCTGTAACAGCATGTGCCTCGTTAAACGCATAAACTGCCTGCTTTATATTTTCGGTAACAATGGCTGCATACGGATGGGTTGCATCCACTATGAGCTTACATTTTTGTTCCGCAAAGAAGCTTCTCATGCCTTCGCTGTCCATACGCCCCATATGAACATGCGCGAACGGATTTTCATGCAGCACGATTTCACCGTATTCTGTTGCCACGCAAACCGTATGCTCTATGCCTCTTTCACACAGATGCTCTGATAGCTTACGTCCCTCTGTTGTTCCTGCAAAAATCAGTATTTTACTCAATCTGATATCCTCTCCTTGTGACAAGCTTTCCGTCAATTATTCGTGTACCCTCATTGCCGATAAATACTGTCGTAAACATGTTAACCTGTGCACTGCGGAGCTCACCGAGGGTACAGACCGTATAGCTTGTTCCCTCACGTCCGATATTTTCGACATAGCCGCAGGCTCTATCCGGCTCTATCGCACGAAGCAGAATATCACAGGCTCTCATCAGATAGTCCTTTCTCTTGTGACTTGACGGATTGTACAGTGCTATGACAAAATCACCCTCTGCAGCAGCCACAAGGCGCTTTTCAATCTTATCCCACGGCGTGAGCAGGTCACTTAAGCTGATGGTACAAAAATCATGGTTTAATGGTGCTCCAAGCACCGCCGCACCACTGTTTGCCGCTGTAATGCCGGGTATTACCGAAAGCTCTACGTTATCGTATTCCTGCCCAATCTCATACATAAGAGAGGCCAGTCCGTATATTCCGGCATCGCCACTACATACAAGGGAGACTGTTTTGCCCTCAAGTGCCTTTTTAAAGCACAGATGACATCTTTGTTTTTCCTGACGCATCGGAGTGGTCAAAAGCTCTTTTGTCTGGAATTTTTCTCCAAGCAGCTTTATATATACGGTATATCCCACTATGACATCACTCTCTTCCAGGGCGTCAATCGCCTGCTTTGTCATCATGCTTTCAAAGCCCGGCCCCATACCTACTATGTAAATTTTATTCATATTAATCTCCATCTCTACTAATTTTATATAACCATGCAGCTATTTGCAATTTTTTAATGATATGAGGTTCAAAAGGTATTTTGTCCCTCATTTATGATTAATCAGGATACCTTGCCGCCGCAACCGTTACCCTGTCATATTTATGTTTTTTATAAATAAGTTCTCCTGCTTTATTGCATTCCCTGCTGCCTGCAAGCACTGCTGCACGCTCGCACACGTTGTCCACTCCAACATGCTCCCTGACAAACTGCGAGGCACTGAATTCTCCCTGCACCGCCATGAGCTCATCCGCGGTATAAGTGACAAATTCTATCCTGTTTCTTTCGCAAAATTCCTTTATTCCCGGTTCATCTTTTTTCACATCTATTGATGCAATCATGTCTATATCCGAAATATCTATTTGCAGCTTTAAAAGACTTTGTCTGATTGCCCTGTCAATATTTTCAAACGCTGTATCCCTTCTGCACCCAATACCAAGTACAAATTGTGTGGGTTTTAAGTAAATACTGCCATTTTTAGGGTCCTTTGCTTTTTCGCATGATACTACAATATCAGCTCCGTAAGCAGGTGGGAAGTCCACTGTTTTTATTGCATCAGCACTCATATCAGCTTCATCGAAAAATGCCTTTATAAGCTGCCTATGCTTAGCCGGGATGTGCTCCCAGTCGACCGACATAGTAACCACTTCCCCCGCCAATACCTTTGATGATACTCTGGCGATGCCATCTTTATTGACTATTGCAAGCCTGCATTTCTTTGCAAAAACATCAACTGCAAATTTATTATTGATATCAGTAGCGGTTGTTATAACAGGTGTGGCATTCATCAGTGCTGCTAATAATACAGCAAGCTCATTGGCACCTCCCACATGCCCTGAAAGAATCGGAATAACAAACTGCCCCAGCTCATCTATCACAATAACAGGACTGTCTTTAAGCTTGTTATTTACAGAAGAAGCTATAGCCCTCACTGCAATACCGCATGCCCCGATAAAAATCATAGCCTTTTTTTCACTCATCTGTGCAGCTGTCCAGTCTGATATATTTTGTGATATGTAGGTGATATTTCTATAATTTTCATCGGTGGAATTTTTAATATTCTCATCCGATAATCTCGAGCACTTGGTAAAAACCTCCACCTCATATGCACTTTTTTCAAGCTTATAAGCTATGTCACATGACAGCTCATAGCCCTTTTTTGTGAAGCTTACAATGCAAATTTTCATATTTTCAGTTCCCATATATTTCCCATATTTATATATTCACGCCTTTTTAATCGTTATCATGCGACTCTACTGAAGCCTTGCGATACTCTGTCGAAAAATCCGGTGCGTAAAGTCTTGATTTCTCGTAATGCCGGTGAGCTATGACATCCCCCACAAGCACTATCGCTGTCTTTGTGATATTGTGCTTCCTCGCTGTCTGCTCCAGTGTAGCGACAGTGCACACGTATGCCTCCTCCTGTGGCCAGGTTGCCTTGTATACAATTGCAGCAGGTGTATCTGCCGCGTATCCTCCCTCAATAAGGCTTTCCGTAAGCTTCTCTAAAAGCCCGGTGCTTAAGTAAACCGCCATGGAAGCGTGGTGTGAGGCAAAGCTTGCTATGCTCTCCTTAGGCGGCACCTTCGTGCGCCCCTCCATGCGTGTGATGATGAGCGACTGGGAAATACCGGGGAGCGTATACTCAATGTTGAGCGATGCAGCAGCGCCAAAGCACGCGCTCACGCCCGGACAGCTCTCATATGGTATTAAAAGGGTATCAAGCTCATCCATCTGCTCGCGCACTGCGCCGTATATGCTTGGCTCTCCCGTGTGCAGGCGCACAGTAATTTTTCCGTCTGCCTCAGCAGCTTTCATGACTGCGATGACCTCATCCAGTGTCATTTTTGCACTGTTATATATTTCACAGCTCTCCCTTGCATAGTCCAAAAGCTCTGGATTAACAAGCGAGCCTGCATAAATTATCACATCTGCTTTTTGTAAAAGACGCATTCCGCGTACTGTTATTAAATCTGCTGCGCCTGTTCCTGCGCCAACAAAGTAAACCATTTTTCTGCCTTTCTGCTTTTTGCAAGCTCACCAAATTCGTTTGAATACATGATACAGTCTATCTCAAGTCTGCCCTTTGCCCTCTTATCCAGATAAAAGCATATGCGCTCCATCGCATAATCCATTACCTCATACAGCCTGCCGCTTTCCTTAAGTGCCGCCAAGGCCTCCTCTGTCGTAAGGCTGTCCATAATGCGCTTTATGTATTCGGGCGCTACACCACACTTAAACGCAAATGCCGTCAAAAGCTCTATCCTGCAGTCTGCCTCCCTCGAATGAGTGTTCATGATGCCTCCTGCTACCTTTATGAGCTTTCCTATATGTCCTGTCAAAAGCATCCTCTTAAAGCCCATATCTGCTGCCATATCAATTGTTTCACCAATAAAGTTGGAGCATTTGACACTCCTGTCCAGATCATAGCCATAGCTTTCCTTCATAAAGTCAAGACCGTAATTTCCCGGCGCAACCGCCACATAATCATACCCAAACGAATATCTCTGCCTAAGCTCCACCCTTATCGTATCAATAAGAGCCTGTGAGCTCATGGGCTCAACAATACCGCTCGTGCCAAGAATTGATATACCACCAACTATCCCAAGCCTTGGATTAAAGGTCCTTTCTGCAAGCTCCTTTCCCTTTGGAACCGAGATTGTAATGTCAAGTGTGCCCTTGAAATCCAAAAGCTCACAGACCTCCCTTACCTCTTTTTCAATCATCTCACGCGGCACATGATTGATAGCCGCGTTTCCAACAGGCTGGTCTAATCCGGGTTTGGTGACTCTTCCCACTCCGTCACCACCGTCTATATTTATGATAACCAAATCCTGCCTTTTTTTGCATAAAGCAGATGTATCGGAATGCAAAATCCGTACAGAAGCACATATATAGGCTCCGGTGGTCACATCCGGATCATCCCCTCCATCCTTTATCACAGCACAGCTTACCTCATTTTCACTTCTTTTTATGTCGGTGATATCAGCCGTGTAAGCTATTCCCTTAGGTGTCTGAATCGTTATTTTGTTTTTAGCCTTTCCGGTTAAAAGCATATATGCCGCCGCCTTTGATGCCGCCGCAGCACAGCTTCCTGTGGTAAATCCGTATCTCATAATCACTAAATTTCCTCATGCATCAGCCTCTATCAACCAGACTGTAAATCAGCGCATTGCATATAGCAGCCGCAATATTGCTTCCACCCTTTCGTCCGACATTGACGATATACGGCACGCCTGTCTCCATAATTAGCTCCTTGGCTGCCTCCACATTGACAAAGCCCACAGGCACACCGATTACAAATGCAGGCTTATATATTCCTTTTTCTATCATATCGTACAGCTCTATAAGCGCTGTCGGTGCATTTCCTATCGCAAAAATCACAGGCTTATCTATCCTTGATGCAAACTCCATGCTTACTGCCGCGCGCGTTGTCTTTTTCTCCTTTGCAATAAGAGCGACCTCATCATCAGCCATAAAGCAGTGCGCCTGTCCGCCGAATTTTGCCAGATATTTTTTATTTATGCCTGAAAGAGCCATGTTGGTATCAGTCACTATATCAGCGCCCTCTGATATCAGCCTTTTTGCAATAGCAACGGCATCCTTAGAGTATTTAAGCGTCTGTATATAATCAAAATCAGCACTCGTGTGTATGACTCTTTTTGTTATCATCTCCTGATCAGCAGGCAGCGTAATCTGCATTTCAGACAGCTCATGTGAAATTATCTCAAAGCTCCTCTTTTCAATCTCCATCGGCTCTAACTGTTTAATTTTTTTCAATACACTCACCTATCACTTTCAATAATCTTACATTTTCATCATAAGTCTTTACTGCCACACGAAAATACCCTTGTGAAAGCCCCACATAGTTGGAGCAGTCCCGTATCAGTATTCCCTTATTAAGCAGTATATCATATAATGGAAGCTTGCTGTAAAACAGTATGAAATCAGCATCACTTTTATATACCTTAAAACCAAGCTTTTTTAGTCCATCTGACAGCAGCCTTCTTTGTCCGCTCACATACGATACCGTTTCTTTAATATACTCTGATTCCATAATGCATGCCTCTCCTGCCATCTGTGCCAGGACAGACACGTTCCACTCCGGCAGATTTCTTTGAACCTTTTGTCTTATTGTATCATTTTTACTGAGCATATATCCAAGCCTTACTCCCGGAATAGCAAAAAGCTTGGTAAAGGCTCTTACAACAATCAGATTGTCATAGTCACATAAAAGTGACAAAACAGAATAATTTTTTTCACAAAAGCCCATGAAGCATTCATCTGCCACTACATAAATATGCTTTTCTTTGCAATGCCCTATTATTTGCTTCATGAAAGTGCTGTCTGCAAGATACCCTGTTGGATTGTTTGGATTTGCGATAAAAAATATATCTGTATCATCTGTAAGCATATCCATTAAAGCATCCAGCCGTGCAGCAGGAGAAAAATCACTCTGCTCATCCAGCAGGAAATATCCGATATCACAGCCG
>OGHV01001536.1_pt1 | contig 12794 bp, 10 predicted proteins | sample 1571551 | NCBI WGS metagenome assembly OGHV01 (sample SAMEA2581960, study PRJEB24529) | metagenome | biome: Human gut stool | place: China | collected 2011 | reverse complement strand
CGGGGGGTGAGGATCATGGCCTCCCGCTCGTCCAGGCATCGCTTGACGCACCGGCGCACCTTGGCGCAGGAGTCACGGGCATCCAGCTCCTCCAGCATATTGTCGTCCACGCTGATGGTGTCCATCAGCGACAGGGAGTTGCCGTCCCCATCCCCGTCAATGGAATCCGACAGGGAGACCTCCCCCTGCAGCTTCCGCTGGGCGCGGAAGTGCATCAGGATCTCGTTTTCGATACAGCGGGAGGCATAGGTGGCCAGGCGCACGTTCTTGTCCGGCTTGAAGGTACTGATCCCCTTGATCAGTCCGATGGTGCCGATGGAGATCAGATCGTCCTGATCCCCGTTGGGTGTATAGTACTTTTTCATGATGTGCGCCACCAGGCGCAGGTTGTGCTCGATGAGGATGTTCCGGGCCTCCAGATCACCCTGCGCCATCCGCTCCAGGTACATCCGCTCCTCCTCCGCTTTCAGCGGACGGGGGAAGGAGCCGCTTCCCCCGCCGGAGAGGCGCAGGGTGAAGAACAGGCTGTTGAGCATCAGCAAAATCCACGCAGTGAACATTTGTCACACCTCCATAGTTCCACTCTATTCCGCCCGCGTCTGTCCCTATGTCAACGATCCTGTTCCATGCGGGCTTCCCCTGCGGAACGTGAACGAAATTGACGGTTTTTCCCCCAATGCTTTTAGTGGAACTGCTAAATTTTTAAAAATCGCTCCCTCTATATTTACGAACCGCTGCCAGAAGGCTATAATTTATCGTGGTCGGAAATGAGCAAAATTTTTCGAAAATTTGACCGCGGAGTCAGATTTGGGGGAGCATTGTGGATATTGCGAATATAGTCGCCATGTTTGGCGCCATCGCCACGTTCCTGTTTGGTATGTCCACCATGACGGACGGCCTGGAGAAGCTCTCCAGCGGCCGGCTGGAGCATATCCTGGAGCGTCTTACCAGCAACGTATTCAAAGGGGTCCTTCTGGGGGCCGTCGTCACCGGGCTGATCCAGAGCTCCGCCGCCACCACCGTCATGTGCGTCGGTTTCGTCAACGCGGGCATCATGAAGCTGGAGCAGACAGTGGGCATCATCATGGGCGCCAACATCGGCACTACCGTCACCGCGCAGTTGCTGCGCCTAGGCGATATCGACGCGGACAATATCGTGATGATGTTCCTGCAGCCCTCCTTCCTGGGGCCCATTCTGGCGGTTGTGGGCATCATCTTCTACATGTTCATCAAGGGCGGGCACAAGCGCATTGTGGGCCAGATCGTGCTGGGCCTGGGCCTGCTGTTCATCGGCATGAACACCATGTCCTCCGCCGTGGAGCCGCTGAAGGATCTGCCGGAGTTCCAGTCGGTGTTTACCGCCTTCTCCAATCCCCTTCTGGGCGTAGCCGTGGGAGCGGCGGTCACCGCCCTGCTCCAGAGCTCCTCCGCCTCCATGGGCATACTCCAGGCCATCAGCACCACCGGCGTGGTCTCCTTCAACATCGCCATGCCGCTGATTATGGGCCAGAACATCGGCACCTGCGTCACCGCGCTGATCTCCTCCGTGGGTGCCAACAAGAATGCGCGCCGCGCCGCCATGGTGCACCTGTACTTCAACATCATCGGTGTCACCCTGTTCCTGGCTGTTTTCTATGGTGCAAACCTGCTGCTTGACTTTGCCTTTGTCAATGAGACAGTCACTGCCTGGGGCATTGCCGTGGTCCACTCCATCTTCAACCTGACGGCCACCGCTGTTCTGCTGCCCTTTGCAAATGGGCTGGAAAAGCTGGCCATCCTCACCATTCCGGACGATGCCGAAAAAGAGAGCTTTGCTCTGCTGGATGAGCGCCTGCTGAACACTCCCGCCGTGGCTGTGGAACGTGCCCGTGCCGCCACTGCAGACATGGCCGAGCTGGCCCGTGTGGGCGTGGTGCAGGCCATGAGCCTGACCCACAAGTGGGATGATTCCCTTGCCCAGAAGGTGCGGGAGGAAGAGGAAAAGGTGGACAAATATGAGGATGCACTGGGCACCTATCTCGTCAAGCTGTCCAGCCGTGAAATGAGCCACGCCGACAGCCAGAGTGTGAACACCTTGCTCCACACCATCAGCGATTTTGAGCGCATCAGCGATCACTCTGTAAATGTTCTGAGCTCCGCCGAAGAGATCCACGCCAAGAGCATTGAGTTTTCCAAGGATGCACAGGAGGAGCTGCAGGTGCTGGAGGGGGCCGTGCAGGATGTGCTGAGCCGCACCACCGACGCATTCCGCAAAGGCGATCTGCACCTGGCCGGCAAGGTCGAGCCGCTGGAGACCGTTGTGGATGAACTGGTGCGTGCCATCAAGGCCCGCCATGTGGCCCGCCTGCAGACCGGCAGCTGTTCCATTGAATATGGTTTTGTTCTGGAAGATCTGCTGACCAACTATGAGCGTGTCTGCGACCACTGCAGCAATGTGGCTGTTGCCCAGATCGAGGTGGCACAGGACAGCTTTGATACCCACGCTTATCTGAACGACCTGCGCTACGGCAACGAGACCAAGGAAAGCGAACAGTTCCAGCGCCGTCTGGATCGTTACCGTGAGCGCTATCTCTTCCCTGACAGCGACACTGCACCCGCAGCCGCAAAGGAGGAACCCAACAAATGATCTACATTGTAGAAGACGATGCCGCCATCCGCGAGCTGGAGCAATATGCACTGCAATCCAGCGGATACGAGGTACAGAGCTTTGAAACCTCTGAGCCTTTCTGGCAGGCCATGCGCACCGCAGAGCCTGAGCTGGTCATTCTGGATGTGATGCTGCCCGGTGAGGACGGTTTCTCCATCCTGAAAAAGCTCCGCAATACCCCTGCTCTGCGCCGACTGCCCATCATTATGGTCACAGCAAAATCCAGCGAGCTGGATACCGTGCGCGGGCTGGACTGCGGTGCAGATGATTACATCACTAAACCCTTTGGCATCATGGAATTTCTGAGCCGGGTGCGGGCCGCCCTGCGCCGCTCTGCCCCCGAGGAAAAGCAGAATGTTTATGCCTTCCATGAGATCCTGCTGGACAACGCCCGCCACAGCGTGACTGTGAACGGCACCCATATTGATCTGACTTACAAGGAATACAGTCTGCTGCGCCTGCTGCTGGAGAACACGAACCTTGTCGTGACCCGCGAGACCATTCTGCAGGTGGTATGGGGCACCGATATTTCTGTTGAAAGCCGCACCGTGGATATGCACATCCGCACCCTGCGCAAAAAGCTGGGGGACGCTGGCAGATATATCTGCACCGTGCGCAAGGTCGGCTACAAGCTGGCCGACAGTGAGGAGGGCGAGGAAGAATGAAACCGCAGAGCATGGAAGAAAAAATCAGTTACCGGCTGTTTTTCATGGGCTTCGTCGGTCTGGTCTGCACCGCCGTGCTCTGTCTCTTCGTCTTTCACAAAGCGTTCCGGGAACAGGCGTGGACCTCGCTGGAGCATCAGGCCGATCTGGTTTCCGCCGGATACGAGCAGCTTTCCTCTCCGGATCAGCTCTCGGTGTTCGTCAACGGTGACCTGCGCATTACCCTGATTGCGGCAGATGGCAGTGTGGTGTTCGAATCCGCCACTGACCAGCAGATGGAAAACCACCTGTCCCGCCCGGAGATCCAGCAGGCCATGCGGGAGGGTGTAGGCCGTGACTGCCGTGATTCCCAGACCATGGGGTACGAGACCTACTATTACGCCATGCTGCTGCCCGGCGGCGATATCCTGCGTGTGGCCCAGGATTCCGAGACCATCTGGTCGATCTACGACGCGGCCCTGCCCGCCATCATCCTGAGTTGCATCCTGATGATGGGTGCCGCAGCGCTGATTGCCGGGCTGCTGACCCGCAGTCTGGTTCAGCCCATTCTGAAAATGACGGATGATCTTGAACACATTCAGGAAAACGTTCCCTACCGGGAACTCATCCCCTTTGCTGAGAGCATCCACTCTGACCGGCTGCTCCGGGAAAACAACGAGAAAATGCGGCAGGATTTCACGGCCAACGTCAGCCACGAGCTGAAAACGCCACTGACCAGTATTTCCGGCTATGCGGAGCTCATTGAGACCGGCATTGCTAAACCCGCCGATGTGCCCGAGTTTGGCCGGAAGATCCATGTAGAAGCCAGCCGGATGATCCAGCTGGTGAACGATATCCTGCAGCTGTCGCACCTGGACAGCGTCAGCGAGACCCATGCACAGCCCGACATGGAAGCGGTCGATCTGCTGGACGTGGCCAAGGATTGTGTGGAACGTCAGAAACTGAACGCGCAGCGCTCCTTCATCTCCCTGACCTATCTGGGCGAGAGTGCCAGAGTGCTTGGCAACCGGGATCAGCTGGATGAGCTGTGCCAGAACCTGTGCGACAACGCCATCCGCTACAATCGCCCCGGCGGCAAGGTCCAGCTCATCACCTCCTGCACCCGGGACGGCCATTGCACCCTGACCGTCAAGGATAACGGCATCGGCATCCCGAAGGATGCACAATCCAGCGTGTTTGAACGCTTCTACCGAGTGGATAAGAGCCGGAGCAAGGCCACCGGCGGCACCGGTCTGGGGCTGGCTATTGTCAAGCACATTGCCCGCATCCACAACGCCCGCATCAAGTTGGAAAGCGAAGTGAACGTTGGCACCACCATCACCATCGTTTTTGAGACCGCCCACTAAAACTGCAAAAAGCTCACGTCTGCCTGCACCTGCGGGCAGGCGTTTTTTGTTGTCAGCGCTTCTCGCCCTGTTCCCTGCTTCAGCGCCCGAACTGCTCCCAGAGAGAGCAGATCATACCCGTTTTCCCAGCAGCGCTGAACGGTCTGCACGCAGAGTTGCTCCAGCGCCGCACACTGTGCTGCTGTGGGCAGAGCTGTGCCCGCCCTGCGCTGGCCGGTCAGGGTCACGGCAAAGCCATCTTCTACAGCTTCCACCGATACCACACAACGCCGGAAAGTTACCTGCCCACTACCCAGCGGAAAAGTGTGTTCTCCGCTCTGCCCCAGCAGCAATTGTGCCATCTGGCTCTCTGCCGGGGTGAGCCGGGTGTTCCCTGTTTCGGTGAGCAGAAGCATTTCCTCCGCATTCTCAATGGCACCATCCGTCAGGATAAGCACCGGAGCCAAAAGAGCGTTCCGGCGGCTCTCGTATAGGTGCGGAGCCTGCGGTGCGGCTTCCTTCACGGCCTGCAAAAGCTGTTCCGGGAACAGTTCGTTTTCTCCGTCTGCTGCGGCCAGTTCTTCTCCGGAAAGATCCATGCAGAGGACCCGGGCAGACAAGCCCTGCACCGGCTCCTCTTTCAACACAGTCTCCGCCTGTCGAATGGTTTTTAAAGTTGTTTCGGCATTCAAAAGCAGATACTCGCACAGCCGGTAGCTTGCTTTACGGGGCAGGCCACGCTCGGCTTCCGTCAGAGCCGTTTGCAGGGTGTTTCCCCGCCCCGTGCAGAGCTGTACCTTTGCGGCGGCATCAGAAGCATCGGCAGCGGCTTCCGGAAACTGGTAGAGCAGGCTCACCATCCAACTCTGCACCGCCACCGTGGGCGGGGTAAGAATCAAGGCACGCACCATGCTTTTCTCGGTATTCTCTGCCCGCAAAAACACCCCACACCAGAGCGCCAGTACCCCTGCCGCCAGCCACCGGAGGGCACGCTGTTGGCCCGTCATGCGTTTTCCTCCGCAGGCGCAGCCCTGCCCCACAGCCGGCCGGCCAATTGACGCACCACCTGCACCAGCACGCAGAACCGGAACATTGCCGCTGCCAACCAGACCAGCAGCACAAGGGCATCAAACCGAGAGATGCTGCCCAGCCTGCACGCCCGCAAAAGCTCGATGCCGGGCAGGGCATTCCCCGCCCCAAACACCAGTTCCGTGCAGAGCGCAAAGCTGCCAGCCAGTATAAAAGCTTTCACCGGAAGCCAGACAGCGCACCGCACCTGCTTTGCCGGGCAGAACAGCGGCAGGGCAAAGTATTCCGGATACAGGGGCAGAGTGGGCGTTAAAGGTTCGGTGGGCAGCATCAGCTTTTCCCAGTGGAACTGGTCATTCAGCCCCAGCAGGCAGAGCAAACCCGCCAGCGCCGCCGCCCAGCACAAGATCGGCGCACAACGAACCAGTACGGCAGGTTCCAGCTTCCATCCTGCCCAGAGCAGCAGCGGGAGAAGCCCCAGCATGGCCATGGAAGAAAAATTCCCCCAGCAAAGCTCCTGCGCCTGACGGAAGGTCTCCATAGCCTCCCAGACAAACCAGAGTCCCAGCCCGCCGCAGACTATCCGGGAACGCAAGTCTGTACCCAAAAAACTGTCTGCACGCTGCTCTGCCCCGGCTGTCAGGGCGGTGATCAGAACCAGCGCCAGTGCCATGGGCAGGCCGCGCAGCAGAAAACTGCGGGCTGTTACAGGCGCACCCGTCTGTAACACGCACAGAGCGAACTCTGCTGTGAGCACACTCAAGGTCAGTGTTTTTTCAGAGAAACAGGATCGTTCCAACTTCAACCACCTCGTTTTTGCCAAATGGTAAAGGGCTGCCGGGAAAGTTTTGGGTAGCTTCGCCGGGTCACACCGTCTGGCGAGAGCGGCACCTCGGGAAATACGGCATCCCGCAGGTAGGGCACACCCAGCGCCGAGACCCGGGTCAGCCCAAATAACACGCCCAGTGCGCAGGCGGCAAGTCCCACCGGGCCAGCCACCCCTGCTGCCAGCAGCACCACCAGCCGCAGAACGGTTGCCACCTCATACAGCGAGGGCGTGACGAACACCGCAATGGACGCGGCAGCGGCGGTCAGGATGACCGGTGTGCTCATCAATCCGGCGGCAATGGCGGCATCCCCGATGATGAGGGCAGCGATCAGGCTGACAGAGTGCCCCAGGGTCTGGGGCATCCGCAGGCCAGCCTCCCGGATGATCTCCAGCATCAGAATCACCAAAAGCATTTCCCCAAACAGCGGCAGCGGCGTTGCCTGCTCGGCGGCCTCAATTTTGAACAGCAGCTGGGGCGGCAGGAGTTCTGGCAGGTAGACCGCCCAGCAGACGAACACGCCCGGCAGGAAAATGCTCAGGTAGAATGAGATATATTTCAGCACCCGCAGAAAGGATGCAAAATAGGCCGTTCCTGCATAGTCATCCAGGCATTCAAAGTTTTCGCAGAACAGGGTAGGCAGGATCAGCGCTGAGGGGCTGCCATTGACCAGAATGACGAATTTCCCCTCCCGCAGCTTTGCCGCTGCCACAATAGGCCGTTCGGTATAGCGCACAGGAGCAAAGGTTCGGATCTTACAGGGAAAGAGCCATGGCACAAAGTAGCTGGAATCCAAAAGCAGCTGCGGCCTGGCCCGCTGTAAAGTCTGCCGCACCTTTTGCACCGCTTTTGGGTCTGCCGTATCCCGGCAGTAACAGAGAGCATACTCCGTTTTCATCTCACAATCGGCCTGATCGATCTCAATGACCAGAGCATCATTGCGGAAGCACCGCCGCAGCAAGCTGGTATTCACCCGGAGCAGATCCGCAAAGCCTTCCCGGGAGCCGCGGAGATTTCCCTCCCCTGCCGGTTCATCCACCGAGCGGGCGTTCAGGCTCTGCACCGAAAAGGCGATGCCTTTTGCACATCCGTCCAGCAAAAGCACTGCCATGCCCGCCGTCAGCCGCCGGATCAGGGCATCCCAGTCCTCCACAGGGGCAGGCTCTGCGGGCAGTGCGGAGTGCTCAAACAACAGCGCAAACACCTGTTCCCCGGTCAGCTGTTCTGCCGGGCCGGGCGGTGTGCGGCGGCTGGCGGCATCCAGCAGCAGCTGCCACAGCCCTTTCAGGCTGGCCATTCCATCAAACAGAACGATGGCTCCTTTGCAGTGGTAAAGCTCAAGCTCCTTCGCATAAAAATCTGCCGATCGGCCAAACCTAGCGTTGAGCTCCGCAAGGTTTGCCGCCAGATGGCTGGAAAGCTGTTCCATTTTGCCGCCCCCTTTCTGGTAGCTTGTCCGCCGGGGCGGCGGTTATACGCTGGGAGGTGTTCCGGTTTGAAACTCTTGATCTTCCGTACCATCCTGATCTATCTCTGCGTCCTGTTTGCCATGCGGCTGATGGGCAAACGTCAGCTGGGGGAACTACAGCCTGAGGAACTGGTGTCCACCATCCTCATCTCCAATCTGGCTTCCATCTCCATTGAATCCGAAGAAGTACCGGTCACAGCCAGCCTGATTCCCCTCTTTCTCATTGCGGCGCTGGAGCTTCTTGGGTCGATCCTCAGCTTCAGGAGCCAGCGCTTTTTCAACCTGATGTCCGGGCGGCCCAAAACGGTCATCCTGAATGGTAAGATCGATCAGAACGCCCTGCGCACCCTGCGGCTGACTGCCGCCGATCTGATGGAGGCGCTGCGCGGCAAAGATGTGTTCGACCCCCGGGATGTCTCCTATGCGGTCGTGGAGACCAACGGCAGTCTCTCGGTGGCTCTGCGCCCGGAAAAGGAACCGGCCACCCTCGCCGACCTTGGGGCAAGGGTACAGCGGGCACAGGCCACCATCCCCTTTGTGCTGGACGGGCAGGTGCTTGCCGAAAACCTGACCACCTGCGGCAAGGATGCCGCCTGGCTGGAACGCACCGCACAGGCCAACAGCCTGCTTCTGGAAGAGATCCTGATCCTGGCGGGCAACGATACCGAGGATTATTTTCTGCTGAAAAAGGAGCCTCGTCAAACGGCGGGGCTCCGGCAAGGGGGTGCGGCATGAAACGTATTTATGTCTGCATTGGTATCGTAGTCCTGCTGCTGGCGGCAGCCTTTTACAGCAGCTTCCGGGTACAGCAATTCGCCGAGGATATCTCCGATGACATCGACACCGCCATGGAGGATATCCGGAACAGCGATCTGACCGGTGCGCGGCAGGCACTGGCCGAAGGAGCCGAGCTCTGCGACACCATGCGGGAGGGCATGAACCACCTGCTCCGCACGCAGGACTTCACGGAGCTGGAAGCCGCCCTGCGCGCCGCCGATGGCCATCTGGAACTGAATGCACCCGAGGAAGCCTTCGGGGAACTGCGCCGGGCGCAGGTTCAGGTAGAGACCCTGGCCTGGCTCTCCCATCGCATTCTCTGAGGGTATTTGTACTGAGCTGAACAGTTGAGGTGAGCACAACAAAAAGCCAGGCTTTCTCGTGAAGTTCACGAAAAAGTCTGGCTTTTAACGCTGGAACCTTAGTTTTTCTCTTTGCGGTCGCCCATCAGTTTTTTCAGCTCCGTGAAAAAGCTCTCGACATCGGCAAACTGCTGGTAGACCGAAGCAAAGCGGACATAGGCCACTTCATCGATCTTTTTCAGCTCCTGCATGGTCAGTTCACCAATGCGCACACTGGACACCTCGCGGTCATAGGAGCTCATCAGGCTTTGCTCAATGCTGCTGACAGCCCGTTCCAGTGCATCGTAGCTCACCGGGCGCTTGGCGCAGGCCCGCAGCATTGCGTTGAGCAGCTTTTGACGATCAAAAGGCTCACGGGAGTTATCCTTTTTGATGACGATCAGCGGGACGGTCTCCACCACTTCATAGGTCGTAAACCGCATGCGGCAGCGCAGACACTCGCGGCGGCGGCGGATCCGCTCACCGTCTTCGGTCGGGCGGGAATCGATGACCTTGGATTCCTCATCGCCGCAATAGGGACATTTCATAAATCGTTCCTCCTGATGTTGGTTCTTGGCCTGTCGGGCAAAACACGGTCAGGCTTTTTTGGTTTCAGCCTTTTTGCTCTTGTGGTCGTTCCACAGCACCCAGGCGGAAGTGGAAACACAGAGCGAGGTATACACGCCGCTCAGCATACCCATCATCAGCGGGAAGGCAAAGGTGAAGATACTGTCCAGACCGTACAGCTTGGAGACCACGCACATCACACCCAGTGCCATTACAGTGGTCACCGTAGTGATGATGGTACGGCGGGCAGACTGGTTGACCGAGTGGTTGACCAGCTCCTCGAACGGGGTCTTTTTCCCCATCAGGGCACGGTTCTCGCGGATGCGGTCATAGACCACAACCGTATCGTTGATCGAGTAGCCCAGAATGGTCAGCATGGCGGCAATAAAGTTGCCGTCCAGCGGGGTGCGCAGCAGCACAAAGGTGCCAAACACCACCATCAGGTCGTTCAACAGGGCCAGCACAGCCATCAGGCCACCGGTCAGGCCGCCGATCTTCTTGAAACGGAAGCCGATATACAGCAGGATGAGCAGCAGGGAGAACACCACAGCCACCAGACTCTTCTGCAGGAACTTGGTGCCCATGGCAGCGCTGACATTGCTCAGGGACAGCTGGGCAAAGGCATTGTCCGGGTACTGTTCGTTCAGGGAGGTCAGCAGATTCTCCACCTGATCGGTGGTCACGGTCTCGTTGCCGGGCATGGAAACCTTCAGGGTCTGCTCCCCGGTGGCGACATTCTCGCCGGTCTGCAGGGTCAAGCCGTTGTTTTCCAGTGCGGTGGAGGCGGTCTTCTGAACTTCGGAGGTGCTGATCTCACCCTGATAGCTCAGGGTGATCATGGCACCGCCCGTAAACTCTGTATCCAGCCGGACACCAAACACTGCAGCACACAGGATGATGGCCGCCATCAGGCAGGTGGAGATGGTCAGGAAGCGCTTGCGCAGACCCACAAAGTCGATGGGCTTCTTTTCCTTGACTTCCTTGCCGGGCTTGACAGCACCATAGAGCCAGGGATTCCGCAGGGCCTTGATGGAGGCTGCACCGCGGATCATCACACGGGTGGCAAACACGCCGAACACAAAGTTCAGCAGAACGCCGGTCAGCAGTGTGTAGCCAAAGGCGTAGATGGTGCCTGCGGTGGAGGGCCCAAAGGCGAAGAACACGAAGTGCAGGGCCTTGGCGAACAGGCCATCCGAGGGGCCGAAGGCACCCATCAGCACGATTGCCACAATGACGATGGTCACGTTGCCATCAATGATGGGGGTCAGGCCGCGGGCAAAGCCGCTCTTAAGCGCGCCATCCAGCGATTTGCCGTTGTTCAGCTCCTCCTTGATGCGCTCGGCGGTGATGACATTGGCATCCACGCCCATACCAATGGCCAGGATGATACCTGCGATGCCGGGCAGAGTCAGGGTAAAGCTCTCAAACACCGGGAAATAGCCGGAGACGAAGGCCAGCGTTGCCGCCACCTGACCGGCCAGTGCAATGCAGGCCAGGAAGCCGGGCAGACGATACAGCAGAGTCATCAGCACCACGATGAGGGCATAGGCAATGAGACCGGCCAGCACCATGGCGCTCAGGCTGTTCTCGCCCAGGCTGGGGCTGACGGTGGAATAGCTGTCCACAGTCAGGGCAAAAGGCAGTGCACCGGAATTGATCTGGCGGGCCATCTTGACCACGTCCTCCTGCGTGAAGGGATTGGACGCGGAACTGGTGATGATAGCGGCACCATCGGTGATGGCCGCATTGACCGTTGCGGTGCTCACGTTCTGATCATCCAGCCAGATGCTGATGGTTCCACTGCTCTGGTAGAGCTCCGTGGTGGCATCCCCGAAGGCCTTGGCACCCTCGTCGTTGAACTTGAGGGCCACATAATATTCGGATGTACTGCCGCTCACCGGGCCGTACTGAGCAGCGGCGCTCTCGACCATGGAGCCGTCCAGGATCAGTTCGCCGTCTGCACTGCTCCCCTTGCGGAAGGTCAGGTAGGCGGTGGTGCCGATCTCCTCAATGGCGGCTTCGGGGTCAAAATCGGGCTCACCGGACTGCCACGGAAACTCCAGGATCAGGCGGTCGGAGTCATAATCCACATACAGCTCGTAGTCGGTCACGTTCAGGCCGACCAGACGATTCTCAATGACCAGCTGGGCAGCGTCCAGCTGATCATCGGTGGCATCGTAGTTGTCCGAGGGGGCAAACGTTACGTTGACACCGCCCTTGATATCCACGCCAAAGCGGATATCCTGCGCTCCCTTGATGTAGGTCTTGGTCACATCACCGTACTTGACTGCCACACCAAAGAATGCCGTGTAGACAAACGCGGCGATCAGGAGCACTGTGACAACAAGCTGCCATGCTTTGCCTTTCGTCTTCATAAAAAACAGGAAACCTCCAAAATATAATAAACCTCCGCCGCGCAGAAAAACCTCTGCACGGAGGAGATTTTTTGCAGAATAAAACGCTTACTCTGCCTTTTCGGCCAGCAGCTTTTCGATAACTGCCAGCTTTACGCAGACGCAGAGCAGATCAGATGCGGTCTCCACCTCGTCCAGGCTGGGATAGGTGGGCGCGATACGCAGGTGGGAATCCTGCGGGTCCTTGTGGTAGGGATAGGCGGAACCGGCACCGGTCAGGGTCAGACCGCACTCCTTGCACAGCTGGGCCACACGCTTGGCGCAGCCGGGCATAACGTACAGGCTGATGAAGTAACCGCCCTTGGGGTTCGTCCAGTGGGCGATGTCGCCGCAGGGGGTCAGCTCCTCGGAAAAGGCCGTCTTGACGGCATCAAAACAGGGGATCAGGCGGCGGCGGTGCTTTGCCATGTGGGCCAGCACACCCTCTTTGTTCTTCAGGAAGCGGACATGGCGCAGCTGGTTCATCTTATCATAGCTGATGATCATCACGGAGAAGCGCTTGCAGATATACTTCATGGAGTCCACGCTGCATGCAATGGCGGAAACACCTGCACCGGGGAAGGTGATCTTGCTGGTGGAGGTGAACATGAACACACGGTTCTCCGTGCCGTACTTCTTGCTCTCGTTCAACAGAACAGGGGTCTCGATGATCTCCTCGGTCAGGTGGTGGACGATGTATGCCTCATCCCAGAAGATCTTGAAATCCGGGGCGGCGGTCTTCATCTTTGCAAAGC
>OGHV01001528.1_pt1 | contig 12844 bp, 8 predicted proteins | sample 1571551 | NCBI WGS metagenome assembly OGHV01 (sample SAMEA2581960, study PRJEB24529) | metagenome | biome: Human gut stool | place: China | collected 2011 | reverse complement strand
GGGTTTGCCTTTGGTGGTGTGGTGTCTCCGCTTGTAGGACTGGGAAATATTATGGCCTCTACCGGAGTCCTGTTTTTTATCGGTTCTGTATGTGCGTTCGTTTGCACTCGCATAGCACTCCGCCGTGCTTTTTCATTGGCACAATATTACCGTAAGTGAGTTTGTGGTAATGAAAAACCGGCTGAAAAGGCTGCGGAGCAAGTTTTTGATTTGATGGAATAATAAGAAAGGCTGTCTCATTGACAGCCTTTCTTATTATTCTGTTGTTTTATATTTTAGAATTCATACCCAAATCCGAGATTCAGATAGATAGGATACATGGCAAATGAAACTGTTGTAAAGTCTTTTTCAAATATATCATTCAGCCCCCAGGTTAAATCTGCGTGGATGTTCAGATGCTTATAGGCTTTCCATTCTCCTCCGATCTGCATCCCCCATTGAAAATGGCGGAGGTTATCTGAAAAATCATACGCAGCCATGTTTTCTCCTTCAAAATTCACCCGGCTTCCACTGGCGTCGGGGGTTCGTAGATGACCTTCATATACATTTCCGGAGAATTCTCCGTTCATCATATATGAGAAATAGGGGCCTGCCATGACTTTCCAGCGGTCGCTGATACGATAATTGGCTAAGACCGGAATAGTCAGGTATGACATTTTTACTTTTGTTTTTACTCCTCCGGTCCAGAGCCCTTTTATTTTTCCACCGGTTTCACTGAATATTTCCATGCCATAGTTTTTCACGCTGGCTTTGGTTTCCATATCTTTACTGTCAAGCCTTATACCTAAACTTACTCCCCATTTCTGCTTTGCATCAATCCATTTGGTTGCATTTCCTTCTAAGGTGATTGCAAGTCCGGGAGAATAACTGTCTAAACTTCTGATTTCTTTGGGTAGAGGCAAGGGAGATGTTCCTCCTATATTTATTCCAGCTTTTACTTCGTAGTCAAGTCCGTGTGAAGCAAGCCATGCCAGACCTTTGTGTTCTGACGATTGCGCGTGGCTTATTTGAGTGAAACCACATAAAAAGAGGAACATTATTGTTGTTATATACTTTTTCATATATCGTTGTTTCTATGATGTTTAATTTTCACAAGTAATTTCTACTTCGTCTATCCATAATTCGCTTCCTACAGCTCCTTGAAAGTAGGCTCCCATAACGCTGGAAGAGAATACTACAGCGAGTTTATATTTCCCATTTTTTAAATCTTCCGTATTGATTGTTTTACCGTTTTGAGGTACGAACGCCAAATCAAACTTTGTCCATTCATTTGTTTCTATCATTTCTTGTTCGGGAATACGCGCTAAAAGAACGATATGCTCATCTATTCCCGTGCCATTATTGGGGAAAAGATTGCCGTCTAATGAAAAGTCGCTGTTGGGGGCTTCATAAAGCACTGCATAAATGTCTCCTTTATCCTTTTTCCCGGTAACGGTATTTCCGGATTTGTCTGTAAAGACTTCCCCTGCTTTATATTTGAACCAGCCGCTGATTTTAGAGGGGCGTTTTGTAAACGGAAATCCAAAGTGTGTTGCTTTCAGAGGAGCAAGTACGGCATTTTGCGTATCGAATGAGCCTATAAATAAGTTGCCGGCAGCAATCGGCATTCCGATTGGCTTCCCAAAGCTTCCTGTACTAAGGGTGGTGAGTTTGACACATTTCCCTGAATAACCGGTTGGGTGTTGCACGGTCGGGTATTGAGTTTCGTCTAATGCCATTCCGCTTAAATTATATCCGGGATTTCCACTTGCCCATTGCATAATACCGGCTGCATTTGTCAAGTAAAAAATATTATACGGAGTCACTTCTTTCAGCTCTTCAAAAGAATAGCTTGTAGGCAGGGCGAGTTTGTTTACCCGGATAAGATATTTGGTTTGTGTTGCTCCGTCTTCGGAAGTTACAATAAAACTTCTTAATGTATTTTGGCTGAAATCGTATAATGGAGGCTGGTCGTTTACTTCTGCTTTTTCTGCCTGGACAGATGCTCCTTCAGGAAGAGTGAAGATTAATTCCTGTTTGGAAATATCGGTTCCATCCAATACATAGATTTCAATTTCTTTTCTTAAATGGTCAATGGTAGTAGATTGGATGTTTGTTCCGGTGCAACTGTCTATAGCAGCTTCTACGTTAAGAGCTTCATCTTGAATGCAGGAATTTATAGATAAACTTAATAAAATTCCGGCAAAAATGTACTTTAATTTCATTGTTGCTTATTATCAGTTTAATATTATTGTGTCTTGCGAAGGTATGAAAAAACTTTATAGCTTGATAGTTCTCATTCGTTTCTTTATGAATTCTTGTTGATTGTGTTATTTTTGATGGAATAATATCGCTTTAAAAATGGGAATTAGTGAAATATGCTTAATAGGATAAAAGAGTTTTATCATGCTTAATCTTAAAAATAGACTGTTTGCATATTGTTTAAAAGGCAGGTTTTGGCTAATTATCAAGCAAAATGGTATGTGCTATTCTTGTGCCTATTTAAAAATCAGCCAAAAATAAAATAAATAGACCTTGTGAGGATTTGGGAATTGGTGTTACTTTGCACACGGAAAAATAGATGTTTTTTCCGTAGAAATTTGAGAAAATGAAAAAGGTATATTATGGATTGTTGTCCTTGTTGTGTGCCGGACTGGTATCGTGTGCGAAAGACGAAGCCCAAAGTTCGCTTAAAGGACGTATAGATGTGAGAGTTAATACAGACCAGAGTCTGTCGGACGAAGTATCGCGAGCGGCCGGAGAAGTAACGGAGCCTGACCTTAAAGATTTTGCACTGACAATAGTGTCAGTAGATGGAGAGGTCTCTAATTCATGGGATAGTTTTGAAAAATTTGAGCCGGTATTTGTGGAAGTGGGCACTTATACCGTCACTGCTTCGTATGGTGAGGCAGAAAGTGAAGGCTTTGATGCGTTGAGTTATTTAGGCAGCACAAATGTAGAGGTGCGTAAGGACGAGACTGTTGAAGCAGCAGTAACGTGTACCATTAACAAGGCCAAGGTATCTGTGTCTTATACGGATGATTTTAAAAAATATTTTTCTTCCTATAGTGCGTATGTCAGTTCTTCAAAAGGAAATAAAGTGACTTATGCAGCCGACGAAACACGCGGTGCGTATTTTGTGCCGGGTGATTTAGGCTTGTTCTTGGAAGTAACCCGTCAGGGAATTTCTCAAAAGATAACCTTGAATCCGAAGAATTTTACAGCAGAAGTGAAGCATGAATATCGTCTGACGATGGATGTGGATGCTTCTACAGCTTCTTTGAAGATTGTCTTCAATGATAATCCTGCTTCAGAACAGAATGTAAGTATCAATATTTCGGATGAAGCACTGAATGCGGCTCCTCCGGTATTTACTCCTTATGGATTTGAGTCGGGTACGCCCCTGAAGGTATTGGAAGGTGAAACGGTGTCTGATAAGCTGGAGGCTTACCTGAATGCGCCTGCTGGTTTGACGGCATGTGAACTGATTACAACTTCAGAGGCATTGAAAGCACAGGGATGGCCGGAAAAAGTGGATTTGATGAAGCTTACTGCCGAGCAGTCGCAGAAACTTACGGAACTGGGATTGTCAACAAGGGGACTGGGGGCTAATCATGATAAGATTGCCTTGATTGACTTCCGGAATGTGCTTTCTCATTTGTACTGTGTGACAGATGGAGATGATACTCATGTTTTCACATTGAAGGCAACGGACGCATTGACTAAGGTGTCGGATTTGGTGTTGAATGTAACTACCCTCAATAATGGCTTTGCTATTACTTTGCCGGAATCTGTTCCTTACGGAGTCAATACGATGACTGTTTCCTTGAATCTGGAAGGAAATCCTTCTCAGGTGACATTCTGGTATATGTTCATGAACGCATGGCAGGAGTTTACTGCGGAACAGGTGAATATACAACCTGAAGCGGAAGCCAATAAATATGCGGTGACGCTTACTTATCCTATGCCATTGAATTATACGGATACCAATGTGAAGTTTAAGGCTGATTGTGGAAACAAACATTTTGAAGGAGAAGTCCGTGTGGATGATCCGGAACTGACATTGTCTTTAAAGAATGGTGATGCGGATGTGTGGGCCACTAAAGCCTATTTACAGGTAACGGCTTCAGCTAAATCGCGTGCATCGCGTACTATTTCTTCTTCTACAGTAGAAATTCAGTATAAAAATGGGGAGGAGTGGGAAAAATGGCCTCACCAGTCTTATGATGCTGAAACCGGATTGTTCTTATTGACTGGTCTGGGAGAAGGGGCAACTGAAACTTCCGGTGTATCTTATATTTTGCGTGCGGTGTATAAGCGTGGAGGAGAAGCTGTTTCTACTTCTGGGGAAATTAATGTAACAACAGAGCCGAAGGCTCAAGTGGGAAATGCAGGTTTTGAAGAATGGAGTTCAGCAAAGGTTTGGGAAAAATTAGGTGCTTTAGAAGCTTCTACTTGTCGGACTTCTATATATTCATTTTATCCATATCTTTCATCCTCTTCTGATAAATGGTGGAGCACCACTAATGCTTTGACTACACAAGCTAAAGGAGATTATTCTTGGTATTATGCTGCTTATGCAGGTGTTATACCTACAAATGCTACAGAAACTCATACTGCAAGTTGGCATGTGAAACAATATGGTAATGCTTCTGATTTTGGAGTAAGTGAAATCACCGAAGGTATGCTTGATAAGCCCAATTCGGGGAATACGGCTATGGAAATTTCAACTGTTGGATGGGGTAAGAATAATTGGACAGGCCAGGATCAAGCTCAAAGTAATTGTCAGACAAGAAGTGCAGGATGTTTGTTTATTGGAACTTATGATATAAATAGCGGTATGAATTTAGGACATTCTTTTAATAGTAGGCCTTCTGGATTTACATTTGCATATAAGTTTTATCCTTATGCATCTGAAGCAGCAAAGGCTTATATTAAAGTATATAATGGAGATACGGAAATCGGGAGTGGAGAGTTTATTATTACTCAAGCTGCTGCAACCTTTGTGAATCCTGATGATAATAATGTGAAGATTGAATATAATGATTTAACAAAGAGTGCAACTAAAATTGCGATAGTATTTATTTCGTCAATATCGGAATCTCCACAAACTTTAGCAATAGGTGGAAGTGAAAATGCATGGTGGGGATATTGTGATTCTCGTCACATAGGAAGTATTCTTACGGTTGATGATGTGAAATTAATTTACGAATAAATAAAAGCCTACATAATATGAAAAAATATTTTTTAATCTGTTTGACTCTGCTTGCGGGTATGTTAGCTTTCACGGCTTGTCATAGTGAAGTCATGGAAGGACAATCCACGGGAAAAGGAGAACTGAATTTAGCTTCCATGACTGCAGAAGTAAATACGGAAGTGGAAACCGTGTATTTAGGTTCACGTGCAGAATCGGGCACAGATTTCAGTAACTATATAGTGACGGTTTATGATGCTCAGTCACAAAAGGTAAATCAATGGAAATACAGCGAAATGCCTGAAATCGTATCTTTGGCGGTAGGAACCTGTACGGTAGAAGTGACTTCTGCTGAAGCACCAGCCAATGGTTTTGATATACCTTATTATAAAGGTTCCACTACTTGTGAAATCAAGGAAAATGAAATTGTGGATGTACCTGCGATTACCTGTAAACTGGCTAATATGATGTTTTCGGTGGAATACGATGAAGAATTCAAGAATAAGATGGGTGAGGATGTGGTGACAACAATTACTGTTGGAGACAATTCTCTGGAAATTCCGAGCTCGGAAACACGTAAGGCCTATTTGGTCGCTCCTGGAGGGGAGACCACTTCTATGACGGTTACTTTAAAAGGTACAATTGATGGAGAAGCGATAGATTATAGTGAGCGGATTACTGATGTAAAAACTGGTGTACATAATATTATCAAATATAAATTTACTCCGGTAAGCGATGGTTCAGGAGATGGTGGAACATTGAACGTGGCTATTAATGTGGATTCTTCGCTGACTGGCTCGGATGAAGTGATTGGTGTGAATCCGGGTGAAGAACCGGGAATTGATGATTTTCCTGAAGATGGAGGTGAAGAACCGGGAGACGGAGATGGTGAAGGTGACCAAAACATGCCAACAATTGTTGGAGCTAATTTTAATGGAAGTCCTTTTGATATTGAAAATGATGTATTAAATATAACAGGCGCAGCAACATTAAAGGTGGAAATAAATGCTCCAAACGGGATTGCACATCTTTATGTGGATATTCAATCTGAAACATTAGATGTTACGGAAGTTGGTTTATCTAATAGTTTTGATTTGGCTTATCCAGGAGATTTGCAGGATGGATTGAATGGCTTGGGATTTCCTACAGGAGATGAAGTTATAGGAAAGGAATCTACGGTCTTTGATATTTCCTCATTCACAGCTTTGTTATTGAATTTTTCAGGGGATCATAATTTTGTGATTCATGTAGTGGATCAGCAGAATTTAGAAGTAACAAAAGTTTTAAAGTTAAGAGTAACAAAATGAAAAACATTAAACTATATATAGCTGTCTTAAATTGTATAATACTTACTCTCTTTTCTTGTAAGAAAGATGTAGGGCTTGCCGAGACAGAAGGAAGTTTAAAGCTTTCTATTGGGGTGTCAGAGAAGGTGAATGTTGTTTCTCGCAGCTTAGTTGGTGAGGAACAAGAAATACTAGAGCAAAATTGCAAGATCCGTATTTATAGTGGTGAAACTTTGGTACAAAAGTATCAGGGAATAGATAATCTGCCAGCGGAAATAGCTTTGGCAAATGGAAATTATTCGGTACGAGTTACAGCGGGTGATTCTGTAGCGGCTTCGTTCGAACAGCGTTTCTTTGAAGGAATCAAGGAATTTGCTATTGCGAAAGGAGAAACCAGTACTGTGGAAGTGAATTGTGGTATTGCCAATACGGTGGTAGCTATTGCTTGGGACCAATCGTTGCAGGAAGTATTTAAGGGCGATTGTCAGGTGACAATCACTTCTGCTACAGGAGAGTTGGTATATTCATCTGCAAATGCTGATGCAAAAGGGTATTTCAGCTTGCCGGAAGATAATCGGAAACTTACTTGTAAGTTCAGTGCTACAACTTTGGGAGGGGAGGAATATGTCAGAACTACTGAATTATCTGATGTGAAAGATGCTACGCTTTATAATCTGACCTATAGTTATTCGTCAATAGAACAAGGACCTACTGGTGGAGCGGCATTGCAGATTCAGATAGATGAAACTCCGCTAATTGAAGAAGAGCATGTCATTACAATTAAGCAGCGTCCGGTCATTACTTGTAAAGATGGAGAAGAAACAACCTATGACCTTGAGCAGCCTATGTATTTGGAGTTGAATGCCCAAAAGGATTTTTATGTGCAGGTGGCTACGTCTTCTACTTTAAATAGTTTGATGATTCAAAATGAATATTTCAAGCAATGGGGATTCATAGTGAATCAGTTTGATATGTTGAAACTGGAAGGCCAGGAAGAAGCATTGAAACAGTTTGGCATTTCTGTTTCTGAGAAAAAACAGACTTTGACTGGAGATGTGTGGACAATATTTTTTGCAAAAAAATTGGTAGCTCAAATGACCGGAGTTGAAGGCAGTGTGTCTACTACGATTGAAGCTGTAGATGCCGCAGGAAAAAGCCGCAAAGTGGTATGGAATATTGTGGCTTCCAGCGCTACGGTGGTGACGGATGAAATTATTCCTTCTGAGGTGTGGACCTCGAAAGCCACTTTACGTGGAACGGTAACTACAGCATTGGAATCTGTTCCTAAATTCCGCTACCGTGCCAAAAATACGGCAGATTGGACAACTGTGGAGGCTACACTGGTAGAAAATGCCTTTAGTAAGGAGATTACAGGATTGACCCCTGGTACTACTTACGAATACCAGGCTATGGACGGTGAAAAGGCTTCATCTGTGACTTGTGAGTTTACCACTGAAGCTGCCTTCCAACCGGATAATGCAAGTTTTGAATATACACAGACTTTAAAGGTTTCCACATTATTGGGGTCAAAAGATTGTTTGTTCTTCTACAAAGAAGGTACAGAAATGTGGTGGGATACAGGAAATGCAGGTTCAGCAACAGCTGGAAAAAGTATTACGACACAAGATGCTTCAATAAAGAATAGTGGTGATTATTCAGTAAAACTGGCTTCAACTTCTATTATGGGTACATTTGCAGCAGGTAACTTATTTGCTGGTAAGTTTTTAGATACAGAGGATACAACTAAAGGAATTTTAGGTTGGGGACGTCCATGTACAAGCCGACCTACAGCTTTAAAAGTTTGGGTGCGTTATACACCTGGAAAGGTAGATTTTGGTGGACATATACCAGCAGGAGAGTCTGATAATGGAATAATTTATGTTGCGGTAGGAGATTGGCAGTCAAGTGATAGTCAATATGGTGTAGAATGGCCGGTGGTGGTACGCACAAAAGGTCCTTCTTTATTTAATCCGAAAGATGCTGGTACCATCGGTTATGGAGAGCATATTTTTACTGAAAATTATGGTACGGATACAGAGACCAGTATGAAGGAAATTACTATTCCGTTGGATTATGAAGGATATGGAGGTTATAACCGCAAGCCTAAGTCCATTATTATTGTGGCAGCGGCAAGCCGGTATGGTGATTATTATGAAGGAAGCTCTTCCAGCGTAATGTGGCTTGACGATATGGAGCTGATTTATGAATAAGAAAATAACTCGATAGAATTTGTGAAGAAACTGTTATGTATAATATGCCTTGCGTGTATTGCCTTCGGGGGGTATGCGCAAGGCGGTCAAAAGAAACTTCCGCCCAAAGTCTTTGTCCCCAAAGGACAGTGGATTGCCGGAAGTTCTGTATCGTATTCAGAGCATACGGAAAATAACTATGATTTTTTAGTTGTAGAAAAGATTAATGCGGATGGGTATTCTTTCAAACTCAGTCCGATGTTTGCCTATGCCTTGAAAGATAATATGGCGTTGGGAGGACGATTTAAATATGGGCGTACGTTGGTACGTATGGATGAAACCCAACTGAATTTGGATGATGAGACGTCATTTGACATCAACAATATTTACCAGTTGAAACATTCTTATTCGGCTATGGCTATTTTTCGGAATTATATTCCTTTAGGAGATAGCAAGCGTTTTGCGGTGTTTAGCGAGACACAGTTGGAAGTCGGTGGAAGTCAGTCGAAAGTGTCGAACGGAAAAGGCGAAGCGCTTACCGGTACCTATTCCAAGTCGACCGACCTTGGCTTTGGAGTTTCTCCGGGAATGGTAGCTTTTATCAATAACTATACGGCGGTGGAAGTCAGTATTGGTGTGTTAGGAGTGAATCTGAGCAAGACAAGACAGGTTACCAATCAGGTGGAGACAGGAGAGCAATCGTCCACCTCTGCGAATTTTAAGATTAATATATTCTCAATCGGTTTGGGAATCGCATTTTATTTGTAAGCATGATGAAGATGAAATTGTATATAATGTGGTGTTTGTTCTTCTGTATAGGATGCTTGCAGATGAAGGCTCAGGAAATGGACTCTGTGTCGGTTGCTCGTGGAGATTCATTGGTGAAATACAAGCTGGTGGTAGTACATGACACGGTGTATGTGCCGATACCGGAAGCAAAGATGCCGGTAGACTCTTCACGGATTATTTATACCAAGCCCGTGGGACGTTATGATCGTGGAATTACCAATTATCGTTTTATTCCTAAGCATAAGTGGATTGGTGGAGTGACTGTATCTGTGTTCAACTTTGAAAGTGACAATAGCAGGTTGTTGTTTTCGTTGCTGAAGGATATTGATTTGAATCTGCGTACTTTGTCGGTAAAGCCTTTTGTCGGGTATGCGATAAAGGATAACACGGTGATCGGTTTGAAATTTGGATATTCTCGTATTTCGGGAGGAATAAATAATCTGGCCTTAAATATAGAGGATTTGGATATTGCTTTGAAAGATATTAAGTACACGGATGATTCGTATTCTTTCAGTTTGTTCCATCGTTCTTATATCGGTCTGGATCCCAAAGGCTTGTTCGGACTTTTTAATGAAACTACCTTAGGATATAGTACGGGCTCTGCTCGTTTTTCACGGGGGGCAGATGAAACGCTAAAATATACGGATACATCCATCAATCAGTTGAAGGTCGGTATTAATCCGGGTATTGCCATTTTTATTATGCCTAATGTGGGAGCGGAAGTGTCTTTTGGAGTGGCTGGCTTTACTTATAACTGGGAAAAGCAGAAAAAGAGTTCGGGTGAAACGGGAAAACGCACGAACAGTGGAGCAAATTTTAAAATCAACTTGTTTAATATTAATATTGGTTTAACGGTGTGTATCTGATGAAGAGAATGATGACAATAGATAGAATGAGGAGACTGATGCTTTGTTTGTCCGTTTGTTTGCTGGCAGCTTGTATTCAGAATGATTTGCCTTATCCCACCGTGAAACTTTATATTACGGGAATGACCGTAGAAGGCCAGGTGGGAAGTGCAGTGATTTCGAATGAGGAACGGAAGGTGACACTGGAACTTGAAGAAACTGTAAATCCTCGTCAGGTAAAGGTACAGACGCTGGAAATGACGGAAGGAGGTACGGCAAGCATCGGTCCGGATTCGATTGTGGATTTGACAAAACCGTTGCAGGTTACTCTTTCCTTATATCAGGATTATGTGTGGACCATAGAGGCTAATCAGACGATTGCACGTACGTTTACTGTAACAGGTCAGGTGGGGCAGGCTAAATTTTATCCGGAAACACGTGAGGCATCTGTCAATATTCCAAGAGAGAAAGGACTGGGAATCATAGAAGTCACGAGTTTAAAATTGGGTCCGGAAGGTTCGACTCAGAATGGAGTGACAGGAGTACCTGCACTTCAATGGGAGAAGAAAGGTGGTTTTGCTACCACAAAAGTACAAGTGCAATACAGTGATTTCATAGATGAAGAATGGACTTTGTATGTCAATCTTTCAGATATAACAGTAGGAGTAAACAGTGTGGATGCCTGGACGAATGTAGCTTGGGTACATGGATTTGGGCATGATGGGGGTGATAACGGCTGTGAATACAAGAAAGAAGGAGATACAGACTGGACACGAGTCGATGCGTCAGAATTGACTCATGACGGAGGTAACTTTACGGCTCGTATTATTCATTTGCAGGCAAATACTAACTATGTATGTCGCGCTTACTCGGGTGAAGAGTATGGAGCAGAAATGAACTTTACCACAGGAGATGCCGTTACCGTTCCTAATATGAATTTTGATGAATGGCATCAGGAAGAAAAAGTGATTTGTCCTTGGAAGGAAGGTGACGAATCTTGGTGGGATACTGGTAACTGGGGAAGTACTACACTTTCGGCTAATGACAATATTACACAGCCAACTTCTGATGTGTGGAGTGGAGCGGTTACAGGAAGTCAGGCTGCGCTATTGGGGTCAAAATTTGTTGGTCTGGGAAGTATTGGTAAATTTGCTGCGGGCAATTTGTTTTTAGGAGAGTACAAGGCAACTGACGGTACAAATGGTATCTTAGGATTTGGTCGTGAGTTTACTGCTCGTCCTACAAAGTTGAAGGGACATTTTAAGTACACAGTATCTACTGTTAATTATGCAGATGAAGCACATGCAGCTCTGAAGGGGAAACCAGATACTTGTATTGTCTGGATTGCTTTGGGCGATTGGAGCGAACCGGTGGAGATACGTACAAATCCGAAAAATTCGAAGTATTTTGATAAGAATGATCCCAATGTCATCGCGTATGGTGAAATGAATTGTGGGGAAACTGTATCTGCCTATAAGGACTTTGAAATAGAACTGGATTATCGTTCTACAAGCCGTGTTCCGAAATATTTGCTGATAGTATGTTCTGCCAGCAAATATGGAGATTATTTTACGGGCGGAGCCGGTTCTACCATGTGGGTAGATGATTTCAGCTTTGAATATGATTATTAGGGGCTTCCGCTGATTTGTTGTCCGAAATATAAGTTCATGGTAAACAAGTGTACCACTCTATTTGTTAGGAATAGATAAAGATAAACTTGTTTACCATGAATTTTATTATACGCAATCTACTTCTATTCTTTGTTTTATTATGTACTATAGCTTGTTCTTCAGATGAGAATTTCGACCAGTCTTCCTTGGAAAATATAGATTTTAGAGTCTCTGTGGTGGGACAGTCACGTGTGGCGATACGGAAAAATGGAAGTGGAGACTTTCAGGCGGGAGATGAGGTGGCCTTGCGAGTGTATGAGTCTCAACTGGATAAGCTTCAGGATAAAACGCTGCTACATTGCGAAGGAAAGCAGTGGACTTCTTCTTTATATTGGAAAGAGTGGGAGGGGACTCCTTATTTTTATGCGGTCTGGCCTTCAGCTACTCAGGTAGAATTGTGGGAGGGTACCTGCTGGTATGTGCATCGGGTGAGCAGGAACCAGTCGGCAGAGGAGGATTTTTTGTTTTCTGATTTATTGGTGGCTGATGCGGAAGGGAAGCGATATTCGCCGGTGAATCTGGTTTTTCGCCATGCCATGAGTCGGGTCACGGTGAATGTGAGAAACATGGAGGAGGTTCTGTCGGACGAGGAACGACAGCAGGTGCAAGTGTATGTTCATGGGTATTTATCGGGTAGATTTGCTTTGTCGGGAAACGCAGTACAGGCTGCAGAAGAGATGGATTGGATACAAGCGTACCCAATGAATGAAGATGGCAGTTTTGCTGCCTTGGTTGTTCCGGGAGAGTTGGGACGTTTTCGGACAGAGGGCTGGATAAAAATCGTAGCAGGAAATAGGGAACTGGTGTATAACGCACCGGAAAGTATCGGAAATACACTGGAAAGCGGGAAGCAGGTGACTGTGAACTTGCAATTGAAATCGGAGGAAGTGGT